>AUXO016922381.1_pt1 | contig 10076 bp, 9 predicted proteins | sample 768731 | NCBI WGS metagenome assembly AUXO01 (sample SAMN02715735, study PRJNA202380) | gut metagenome | biome: sheep rumen | host: Ovis aries | place: New Zealand: Palmerston North | reverse complement strand
AAATTCGAAAGTGCAGGGAGGATTTTGGGACTCCGGAAGATGTAAGATGAACAAAGAAATAAAGAAAGAGTGCATGTAATCCGTGAGGGGAAGAGATCAGAATGCAATGGGTCAATCACAGGAAAACGCAGCGAATAAAAAGAAGATTTTGGGAGGATACGTTATGTTGCTTTTATTTTTTCTTTTTTGCTTTTTCTTTTCGGAGATGGATGATTTGTAGTGTGCAGTATAAATGAAGGGCATAGGGCTCCGGCATGGCGGAGAAAAACATGGAGGAGGAAGATATGTTGCGGTCAGGAGACAGGATGGGGATTTTTGTTATTTTGATGATACCGCTGGCGGTGTTGGTGAAGTTGGTTAAGGGGCAGAGGTAGGGGGATTAGGGTAAGGGAAACATGAGCATGTTATATACAAAAAATTAGTATAGTGCTAAAATTTAATTCAAGCTTGTTATTTATGTGCGGTAAAAATTTTTGCATTATTTTGAGATGACCTATTGAGGAAAATGATGGTGATTAGTGATAAAATGTGTACTCCTTTGTGGGCGAAAAAAGAAGAGCGGGCAGGTCGATTTTACTGGTTGTCGTTGGTTACACATCTCGAAGATACGATGAATGTATCCAGATGGTTGTGGAACAATTGGCTCAGCGACAGACAGAGAGAATTCTGTATTAACTCGATAAATCCTTCCAATGAGGAGACGGCATCAGACTTAGCAGCATTTTTAGGAGCTGTTCATGATATTGGGAAGGCGACACCGGCTTTTCAAACACAGAAAGGTTTTAGCAATTCACCGGATTTGGATGTGATGCTTCTTGAAAAACTGGAACGGGCAGGATTTTCTGGAATAGCGGATTTGACGTTGACTGGCTCTCGAAAGAGTCATCATACTGTAGCAGGAGAGTACCTGCTTTCGCAATTTCAAGTCAAGGATGATATAGGATCTATTATCGGAGGACATCACGGAAAACCGGCAGATGAGCGATTTGAAATTGAGGATCAGTCTGCATATGTGGAAAACCTTTTTCAAAATGAAGATAAAACTTCTGAGATCTACAAGAAATGGTCACATGTTCAGAAGGGTATTTTTAACTGGGCGCTGGAGGCAGCAAGTTTTGAAAATGCAGATCAACTGCCGGAAATTTCTAAGCCGGGGCAGGTAATTTATTCAGGATTGCTTATTATGGCAGACTGGATTGCAAGTAATGCGGAATATTTCCCGCTGATTCCAATCGATTCGGAATATAATACTGATGGTACCGCCAGATATAAAAATGGTATTTCTGCATGGTATAAAAATCTTCCGCTTCAGATTCAAAGTTACCCGCAGGCTGATGAATTGTTCAATTATCGTTTTGGATTCCAGCCAAGGAACTTTCAGAAAATTGTCTGTGAGACGGTCGGCCATATTCATGAACCGGGAATTGTTATTCTTGAGGCACCAATGGGGCTGGGAAAAACAGAAGCAGCTCTTGCAGCAGCGGAAGAAATCGCATCTAAAACCGGAAGCAGCGGCCTGTTTTTTGGACTTCCTACACAGGCAACATCAAACAGTATGTTTGAAAGAGTCCATCAATGGCTGGAAAATCTTACGGATGCATATGATGAAAAGCAGTCACTAAGACTTCAGCATGGAAAAGCTGCATTAAATGAAGAGATGAACAGACTGCAGAATGCATCTTCCGTTGATCTTGATGGGGAGAGCGGCAGTAATGTTTATGTGAACCAATGGTTTTCTGGTCGTAAAAAGGCGTCACTTGATGATTTTGTGGTTGGTACAGTGGACGGGTTTCTTCTTACTGCCTTGAAGCAAAAACATCTGGCACTTCGGCATCTTGGTTTTAGCAAAAAAGTTATAATTATTGATGAGGTGCATGCGTATGACACCTATATGCAGCAGTATCTCGAAGAAGCTTTGCGATGGATGGGAGCATATGGAGCACCGGTTATTCTTGTATCTGCGACACTGCCATTGGAAAAAAGAAAAGAATTGATTGCGGCATATTTAAAAGGGAAAGGAGTGAAAGGTAGGGATATTGTTTTTCCGGAGATACTGACCGGATGTCATTATCCGCTGATCAGTTATACAGACGGGATGACAGTGAAAGCACAGGCATCATTTGAACCGGTAAAAGATAAGATTGTCTATATAAAAAAAATAAGTGAAGACGGATTGCTGGATAAGGTCACGGAATTATTGAAGGGAAATGGTGTCATTGGCATCATTGTTAATACAGTAAGTAAGGCGCAAAAGCTCGGAAAAATCTGTAAGGAGCATTTTGGAAATGATACGGTTGACATCCTGCATTCAGCTATTATTGCAACAGACAGGGTTCGAAAAGAAAATACTCTGATGCGCATGATTGGAAAAGGCGGTGACCGTCCTAAACGAAAAATCATTATTGGAACACAGGTTATAGAGCAGTCTCTGGATATTGATTTTGATGTTTTGATTACAGATCTGTGTCCGGTTGATTTACTGATACAGAGAATCGGAAGGCTGCATCGGCATGAAATTCAGCGGCCGGAAAGACATAGAGAACCTGTTGTGTATGTAATGGGGACCAGTACCCAGTTGGAATTTGAAAAAGGCACCGAACGAATTTATGCCAAATATTATCTTATTCGTACTCAATATTTTCTTCCGGGTGAAATACGGATTCCAACAGATATCCCAATTTTGATTGATCAAGTGTACGGTGGAGAAAAAATTGAACTCCAGGGAGAACAGGGGAAAATTTATCAAGCAAGCAGCAAACAAATGGAACTGGATAAGCAGAACAAACAAAATAAAGCGCTTACGTATCGTATTGATGCTCCGCACATCAGAATAAAACCGGACAAGTATAATCTCATTGGCTGGCTGGAAAACCCGGATTTTTCCAGAAGTGATGAAACAGCAGCTGCTCAGGTAAGAGATATTGCAGATACAATTGAAGTGATAGCTGTAAAACAGACAGGAAATGGATATGGAACTTTTGATAACGAAGAGGATATCTCGGCCAGAATAGATGAACCAGGAATTTCCAGGGAATTGACAAAACAAACGATTCGTCTCCCGTTATTTGCTACGAGAAAGAAGGGAATTTCAGCAACGATTGAGTTTCTGGAAAAATATAATCTGAAATGTTTACCTGACTGGCAGGATCAGCCTTGGCTTAAAGGGTCTTTGGGAATCATTTTTGATGAAAATGGACGGTTTGACATGAATGGAATTATACTAAAATATGATAATGAGTATGGACTGCGAGAGGAAAAAAATGATGGGAAGGTTTAATTTGCTGGACGAACCATGGATTTCGGTTCTGGATGGAAAAACAGGAGAAAAGAGAGATGTATCTTTGCTGGAGTTTTTTCAAAATGGAGGAAAGTATCAAACGCTGGCTGGAGATACGGAAACGCAAAATTTTGCTGTGATGAGATTTTTACTGTCAATTATTCAGACAGTTTTTTCGAGATTTGATTTTGAAGGTGCTGTATTGCCGGGAGTAGAACTTGACGAGAGATGGGTACAGACAGAGTCTGTTGATGAAGATGATCTGGATGAATATTGCGACGCTGTTTCAGAGTGCTGGGATCGGTTATATTTAAACGGCAGTTTTCCAGATGTTGTATCTCAGTATCTTGAAAAATGGAGAGATCGGTTCTTCCTTTTTGACGAGGTTCATCCATTTTATCAGGTGAATCAACAGGAGATGAATGATATCATGGAATTGATTCCTCAAAAAAGTCAGCCGACCACGATTTATGGTAAAAACTTAAACCGCACAATTTCTGAAAGTGAAAATAAGATCGCGTTATTCTCACCAATTGTGCAAACAGGCAGTGGTAAAAGAAGCAAAAAGGATATTATGACATCAGCGCAGCTTGTAAGATGGCTGATCACATTTCAAGGTTATTCGGGACTAGCGGATAAAGTATCGTTGGTGAATACTGTTGAAAAACAGAGACCGTCAAAGGGGTGGCTGTTTGACCTTGGAGGTGTTTTTCTGCAGGGAAGCAATGTCTTTGAAACGCTTGTTATGAATTATATTCCAGAATTTCCGGCAAACAGGAAGCAACTCTGTGGAAGGATACAAAACCCCTGTTGGGAAGCAGACGGGAGTCTTGTTGTCAAGAGAATATATTCAGGAAAACAGATTGATAATCTTGCAGAATTATATACAAACTGGAGCAGATCCATCTATATAGATCCGATGATGGATATGGCAGATCCGGTGGAAATCAACATAGTAAAATTGCCTGAGATTGAGCATACTGAGAATTCGATTGAGCCAATGACATTATGGCGTTGGAATGAAAACGGACCTAATAAAAATCATTTCACACCGAAAAAACACAATGCAGAGCAGGCTCTGTGGAGATCATTTGGAATTATTGCCATGAACCCTTCTTCCGGCGAGTCCTCCAGGCAATTCAGACCAGGCATATATGGACAGTATCGCAGATTAGCAAAGGTTGCTGGAAGCAGGTGGACTAATTTGACAGGAGTCAGCATGGCGGATGATGGAAATGCGACGTCATGGCTTCCTGTAGATGAAATTTCGGATAGTTTTATGATCAATGATTTGGTTATTGCAGATGAGGAACCAGATGGCTGGATTGTTCGCATAAATGATGTAGTAGAAACCACAAAAGAGGTTGTTTCTACCATTTTTAAGAGCTATCTTAGAGGTATATGTGAAATCAGAGATTTGAAAGTAACAAGTCCTATGGATCCAAATGCTGCAGGTTTTATTGAGAGGGAAATTGCAGAGATGTACGCTCTGATCGATTCTTCCTTTAAAGAATGGATTTGTTCGATTGAACCAGGTGATTCAAAAGAAGAAAAAATCAAGTCCTGGAACACTCAATTAAGGCGGCAGGTGCTGAATAGAGGCGAAGAATTATATGAATCCAGTATGATGCGGGATTTAACAGGAATAGAGAAGGATAACAAAATCGTAAATATCGCAACAAAATATTGGCAGTTTGTTTATCGTGTAAATAATAAACTGGGAAAAGGAGGAGCAGCTTGAATACAGAAAGTAATAAACCATCTGTATACGATACCATGGCAGGAATTTTGGCACATATGAATGGCCCGCAGGAAAAGAAGAATATCGCAGGGCATCTTGCTGCGATCCGAAATTCTATTGGTAAAGGGTATGAGAATACGGCAGAAGTCTGGCCGATTATATTTCCATTGATGCCAGCGGAATATCTTGGAAATGGCGCCATGACGTATGAAGAAAAGGCATTGCTTGTTACTTTGCAGCTTTATGCCATTGGACAGCAAGGATCAAATAAAACGCAGGGAGATAGGAGCAGGAATTTTGGAAGTTCCCTTCGTAACATTCGGGGAATCGAGTCAGCTGCGTTGGACAGGCGTTTCAATACGATGCTTACTGCAACGACATTTGAGGAATTTGCGTATCATTTAAGACAAATATTCAAGCTTGCAAAGTCTAAGAATACATTTTCAGTAAATTTTCCTGCATTGGCAGAAGATTTATTTTGGTACCAGAAAGATAAGGATAAAATGGTTTGCCTTCGATGGGCAAGAGAATATTATCGTCCGTCATTGAAGAAGGATACTGTTTCTTCAGATGAATGAAAAAACTAGTGGGTATAAAAGCAAAGACATAATAAAAGGAGATTAAAAAATGGCAGAAAATCGTTTCTATCTTGACATGCATGTAATTCAGACACTCCCGCCTTCAAATGTAAACAGGGATGATACGGGCAGCCCGAAAACTGCTGTATACGGCGGTGTGCGTCGTGCAAGGGTAAGTTCTCAGGCATGGAAAAGGGCAATGAGAAAATATTTCCTTAACGAATCTGAAGAGGATCTGGGAGTAAGGAGTCTCGATGTAGTGAAATATGTTTCGGATAGAATTCGTGCGGCTGATCCTTCTGTAAATGAAGAGAATGCAATGGATATGTCGGAAAAACTATTTAATGTTGCAGGAATTAAAACAAAAGATCAAAAAACAAAAGCGTTGTTTTTTTTAGGAAAAAAACAGGCAGAGGAGTTAGCTGCTGCCGCTATTCAAGGAGAGACAGATAAAAAGACTGTGCAGGAAATTTTCCGCAGCAATCCTGCGGTGGATATAGCTCTCTTTGGAAGAATGGTTGCGGATGACCCTTCTTTAAATGAAGATGCTTCAGCTCAGGTTGCCCATGCAATATCTACACATGGCGTTCAGACAGAGTTTGATTTTTATACTGCCGTTGATGACTTGGCTCCTGAAGATAATGCTGGCGCTGGCATGCTTGGAACAATTGAGTATAATTCTTCAACCTTGTATCGGTATGCCAATATTGCGATGCATGAATTAAGCAAGCAGCTTGCGGACAAAGAACAGACAATTCATGCAGCCAAATTGTTTGTTGAGTCGTTTGCCAATTCAATGCCGACAGGGAAAGCGAATACTTTTGCGAATCAGACACTCCCACAGCTTTTAATGATAAACATTCGCCAGGATAGACCGGTGAATCTGGTTTCTGCATTTGAAAATCCGATAAGTTCTAAGAATGGAATTGTTGTGCCGTCGATAAATCGTCTCTTTGATGAAGTTAAGAAAACGGAAAAATTTGTATCTGTTCCTGTTAAATCATTTTATGTTGTAGATGAAGATGTTAATAAACCGGAATGGGCAGTAGAGGAAGATACTCTTTCTGATCTTTTAAATGATTTTGCAGAAGCCGCAGGAATGCTTCTTTAAAGGCAGGTGATCGTTTTGAAAACGGTTTTACTAAAATTTGCCGGCCCTTTACAATCATGGGGTACGGATTCCCATTTTGAAACAAGACATACGGATACTCACCCATCTAAAAGCGGTGTACTTGGAATGATTGCGGCCGGGCTGGGATATGGTCGTGATGATGATGAAAATTTGTCCAAGCTGAATGCATTACAGTTTGCTGTTCGTGTTGATCAAGCCGGGCAGATTTTACGAGACTATCATACAGCGAAAAAATATAAGAAAAATGGTGAATTGGAAAGAACATATGTCACTAATCGGTATTATTTGCAAGATGCAGTTTTTCTTGTTGCTCTGAGCAGTGACGAAGAGAGTTTAGTTAATGATGTAAAAAATGCCGTGACATATCCATATTATCCAATTTTCTTAGGGCGGAGAGCGCTTCCGCCTACGGCGGAGTTGTTTCAGGGGATATATAATACAGATGCAGTTACTTTGCTGAAAGAATATCCCTGGCAGGCATCTGTACGGTATCAGCAAAGGCATAGCAACCGTATTCAGATCTATGCAGATTCTGTGTTATTGGACAGTAACAGTATTCGCCTTAGAAACGATATTGCCTGCTCATTTTCTCAAATTCAAGGGCGCAAATTCCGTTTGAGAAAAGAAGCCAGGATTACCGTGGATGCAGTGATACCGGACAAACCGGACAAAAAAGATGAGCATGATATATTTAAGGCGTTAGGAGAAGATTGATATGTACTTATCACGAGTAGAAATCGATGTCCGAAATAGAAGAAAAATAAAAGATCTGACTCATCTGGGAGCATATCATAACTGGGTGGAATGCAGTTTCCCAAATGAGTGGAAAGAGAGCATTCGAAGTCGGAAATTATGGAGAATTGATACCTTGCAAGGGCGGAGGTACTTGCTACTGGTCAGTGAAGAAAAGCCAGACTTAGAAAAGCTTGAAAAATATGGAATTCATGGAAGCGCTCAGACAAAGTCTTATGACAAGTTTCTTACTTCTATCACAGAGGGTGGAATATATAGATTTCGAGTGACATTAAATCCTGTAAAATCAATTTCTCGTGGGGAAGGAAAACGTGGCAGGGTTGTACCGGAGATTACAGCAACACAACAATTGCGGTATCTCGAAGAACGAGCTGATCAGTTAGGGTTTGAATTGATTCCTGATGAATATCAAATTGTAGAGAGGGGATGGGAGGCATTTAGAAAGCAAGGGCAGGAGATGATCCGTCTTAGCAAAGCAACTTACGAAGGTCTTTTGAAAATAACGAACAGGGATGTGTTTTATCATACACTGACCCGTGGAGTGGGAAAGAAAAAGGCGTATGGTTTTGGCCTTATGACAGTAATTCCGGTGTGAGAGGAGTAGTGTTATTGTGGCAGTTTTAAAAACAAAACTTTCAGAAATGCCTAGAATATCCGACAGAGTTACATACATCTATGTGGAACATTCAAAAATCAACCGTGTGGATGGTTCGATCACAGTTGCGGAAAGCAGAGGTATCGTCAGGATACCAGCTTCTATGATTGGCATTTTACTCTTAGGGCCAGGTACCGATATCAGTCACCGAGCTATGGAACTGCTAGGGGACAGTGGAACCAGTGTTGCATGGGTAGGGGAACAAGGCGTTCGGAATTATGCTCATGGAAGGAGTTTGTCCCATACATCTCGTTTTTTGGAATTACAGGCAAAACTGGTCAGCAATACTCGGTCAAGACTGCAAGTCGCTCGGAAGATGTATCAGATGCGTTTTCCGGAAGAAGATGTATCTTCTCTTACGATGCAGCAGCTTCGCGCAAAAGAAGGTGCCCGTATAAGAAAAATATACAGAAAAATGTCTGCCGAATACGGTGTAGACTGGAATGGAAGGACTTATGATCCTGATGACTTTGAAGGGGGAGACCCGGTTAATCAGGCTCTTTCTGCGGCTAATGTAGCGTTGTATGGATTGGCATACAGCGCTATAGTTGCCATGGGACTGGCTACTGGATTAGGATTTGTTCATACAGGACACGACTTATCATTCGTATATGATATTGCGGATCTGTACAAAGCCGATATTACAGTCCCTGTAGCATTTGAAATTGCTTCGGAGTACGAAGAAGGGGACAATGTTGGAAAAATCTCGCGACAAAAAGTTCGTGATAAATTTATTGACGGGAAATTGTTTGCAACAATTGTCCGTGATATACAACTGTTATTCGGAATTAAAGAAGAAGAGCAATTGAATGTGGAACCGCTAAGTTTGTGGGATAACCGAGAGGGAAACATAAAGTATGGAATAAACTATAGTAACGAAAATGAGGATTAAGCGAACATGCCGTTTACTGTTATTGTATTAAAAAAAGTCCCAAATTCTTTAAGAGGGGATTTAACAAGGTGGATGCAGGAAATTGCAACTGGCGTTTATGTCGGCAGCTATAATTCCAAAGTAAGGGAATATTTATGGAAGCGTGTCACAGATACTGTGGGTCAAGGGGAGGCATCCATGTGTTATGCCTGCAGGAATGAGATAGGGTATTCTTTCTGCACTTGCAATACAGACAGACAGGTAGTTGACTACGATGGCATTCCGCTCGTTTTAATTCCTGCAAAAGATACGGAGGAAGAAAATATAGCGGGAATTTCAATGGGTTTTAGCAATGCCAGTAAATTTCGTCATGCATGTCAGATGCGAAAGATTTCAGGAACAACTAAATTAAGTCCAGAACTGAACACTGGATGTTCCGGAGTTAATAACAGTAATAACCAGGATATTGTGTTTCTTGATATTGAAACTACAGGGCTTGATGCAGAATCTGATCAGATTATTGAAATTGGAGCCATAAAAATATCAAAGAATCGACAGACCGAGTTTCATAGATTGATTAATTCAGAGATGCATATTCCAGATATCGTGCAAAAGCTGACTGGGATTACAGAGGAAATGCTTAAAACAGGAAGCACGTTAGAGGACAGTATACGCGATTTCGATAGATTTATTCAATCTGCAGTTTTGATTGGATATAACGTGTCATTCGATATTAAATTTTTAAACAGAGCATTTGAAAGAATGTCCTTAAATACGATACACAATAAGACATTAGACTTATTGCGTGAAGCGAAAAGGGAAAACTGCTTTCAGGATAATTATAAGTTTGAAACAACTCTTAAAGAGTATGGTATCGATCAGTCAGTTTTTCATAGAGCACTTGAAGATGCAAAACTGGTGCAGTTATTATATAATAAGATGGGATTTGTGAAGAAGCTGTAAGATGGGATCGATTGAAAGTGAATAAAATCCCGTATGTTCAGAAGAAAAAATGGGGGATTTCTGGGATTTTTTTGCTGTAATTCCCGCGCGAGCGGGGGTGATCCCA
>AUXO016818115.1_pt1 | contig 10076 bp, 12 predicted proteins | sample 768731 | NCBI WGS metagenome assembly AUXO01 (sample SAMN02715735, study PRJNA202380) | gut metagenome | biome: sheep rumen | host: Ovis aries | place: New Zealand: Palmerston North | reverse complement strand
TATTTGTTTTAAATCTGTGTTTCGACATATAAGAAAACTACGAATATAAAAAATACGTACATTAAAAATTGAAAGGTGCTCAATTTCCTAGACAATAGGAAAGGAAGCACCTTTTTCTATGAAATATTCATAGAAATACAAATTTGAATTTAAAAAATCGCCAATAAAATTGGCGATTAATTTTTTATTCTTGAGGTTTTTTATCATCCTCACCCTTAATCGGGGCAGGAGCAGAAGAAGGAGCAGAGACATTTAAAGAAATTTGATTTTCTTTAATTCGCTCGATGGCTTTTTCAGATTCTAATTTGTCTTTTTCTAACAATCTTTGAAGTCTAGCTTCTTGCTTGGATCTTCTAGCTTGATCTCTCTCATATTTATTTGCATAGTGATGAACAAAGATGAGGAAGATAACCATCATAACTAAGCAGACAACAGCACCCCAGATTCTGAAGTCGAAGACTTTGTTTCCTCCTCCTCCAAAAGCTTTGCCGATTGTTAATTCCGCTTGATAGATGGAATTATATTTATAAGGGACAGGGCTATTGTAAGCGAAGAAACCGAGGATACACATAGTTAATCCACCAAGCCAAAGAACACCGATAATCGTGTAGATGATTATCTCTCTTTTACGATCCTTTTTTCTCTTTTCTTCGTATTTATTATTCATTTTAATTATTCAGCTTTAGATTCTTCTTGTTTAGGAGCAGGTTCAACAACCTTTTCTCCTCTTTCTTTAATTAATTTTTGTTCGTATTGAGCTAATTCGTTGAAGATGGTTGTAAAGGCTCTAACCCAAGCATCTCTATAGCCACTTAAGACATTTGTGAAGGTGTTTTCAAAAGCACCCATAACATCGGAGAATTTTTGACCTTCAGCTAATTTTCTAGTTCCATCGAAATAATGGAAATATTCATCGGATCTAGTAATACAATCGGTGAAGATTATATCTTTAGTCTTGTTGTGAGCTTTTAAGAAGTTATAGAATCCGACGATTCTATTCATTTCAGTATTGATGAAGGCACAAGAAGGATCGACTTTAGGATCAAAGCCAGGTTGAGTGGAAGGATCAACACCATTCTTTTCTCTCTCATTAGAGATATAACTTCTAACTGCAGCGTTAAATTCGTTGAATTTTAATAAGAAATTAACGATAACAACTCTAAAAGCGTTAGATCTGTAATAAGGATCATCCACATTCATCAAAGCTTCAAATTTATCTTCTAAAGTACCTTCTTTTTTGAAAGTGTTCATGAAACCTAAGCAAACATCTGATAAAGTTTCGTGTAAACCAACAACATAATCTAACAATTGCAAGGATAAAGAAGTATCAACTCTAATCTTTTCGTGATCGATAGAGACGATTCTAGGATTTTCTCCATAGACATCTTCATATAACTCGTGAACTTGATTGGAAATTCTATCACCGACAGTGATTTCAGGAGCAGAAGGATCGTTAGATTTAACAATTTCTTTGTTGTTTCTGCAGAAGATTGCGAAAGGTGAATCCTCAGCAATCAAGTGGAAGAACATGTCTTTTCTCTGTTTATAGACATCAACACTGTAACCTTCTTCGCTATTGTTAGGAAGTAAGTATTCCATAGTGTCTCTAATAACAGCACTCAATTGATAAATCGCCATTACATAACGAGTTTGTTCATTCATATTTATTAATTTCCTCCGTAGACTAAATTATTATAACGCACATGCTTGTATTATTCTACAATTATTAATTACATTAATAATCGTATTTATTTTTTCAATTTTCCTTCTTCTGTAAGAGAATATTCTCTCATATCTGAAACTCTATCTATCAAATGCTTAGCCCTTCTTCTAATGCAATTTTCTCCTGATTTCATGCCGAAAGAATTATCGAAAGCCTCAAACATAGCAATATCGTTATAAGAGTCACCTACAACCGCAACTTCATCTTCTTTAATACCCTTCATTTTAATGTAATCTTTCAGGGTATCAGCTTTATTGGCTTCTTCAGCCGTAATTTCTAACATCATAGAAGTAACATTGATAGTAAGCTTATCTCCAAATTTATCCATCATGGCAATTCTAGCGGCTTGAGCTTTTCTTTTAGCTCCTTCAGATAAACCGAACGCCGGCATGACTTTATAAATATTTTTAGTAGAGATAGTCTTGATAAATTCAGATTCACTTATGTAATACTTTTCTCTATAAGCTCCTAGAAAGCCATTAACTATAACCGCTCCTAAAGATAATAATTTTCCCATGTTTGTAGGGGCAATTTTTATGATGTCGGTTTCATCAAAAATAATCCATCCGATGATACCTAATTCTCTTCTAAAGGTAATGAATAAATCCATCATCGTCTCTCTATCGATTGGATGAGATTGAATAAATTCACCATTCTGATAAATAAAAGATCCACCGCATCCAATTAAAGGAATGTGAAATCCTAATTTCTTATCGACTTTCTTGCTTATTCGTAATGAGCGCCCAGTTACTAAAACTATCTCTCCCCCAGCTTTGTGATAATCAATTAAAAATCTCTTATTTTTTCTAGTCATAAGAGCGATTCTTCTTTTGGGATAAAATAATGTACCGTCTAAATCTGTAGCAATTAATTTAATCATTTCTAATTATGTTTTTTTTCTAACAATATTCATTATAACTCTACAATAGTAGTCACACTTTCTTTTTGATAATAAGAAGGATATTCTTTTTGAGATATTTTTATATTTTTAATCTCTTCTTTTGGAGCATAACAATTGACAGTGTTGTTAGAGTTATTAATTAAATATACAGGAATTATATCCATATTTAAATAATTTTTATACTCTCCTATTAAAATATTAGCCTCTTCTAATGAAGAAGTATTCATTAAAGAAGTAGTAATCATATCTCCATAAGACCCATCTTCTATAAAGACAGTAACAGAAGAAAAATAAGTGTGAGAATATCCAGTTAAAGAATCGATGATGTGATGACGAATGATATTATCTTTATTGTAGAAATAGGCGTTATACGAACCGGAAGTTGACATTGAAAAAGTTCCTTCTTTAAACATTACTAAATCCGAAGGCGAATATTTACTCCCTCCTAAATAATTAATGCCAACTCTCTCTTCTTGATAATAAAGAGGATTCGATAAAGAAAACTCCCACTTAGATGAAGTTAGCTTACTACCAATACAAGAAATAGAACTCGTACCGGAATTAATAAACATATTCTTATTAGGATACTTTCTTTTAAACAATTCTGTCGCTTCTCCTTTACCAAACCCTCCTAAAGTTAAACTAGGTTTGGATAAATCGATGTTAAATTTTTCTTTTAATGATTCAATTAATGGTGTATTATTCTTAATTGCCTCGTCAATTCTCGGTATATTCTTGAAAATAACCGATTTATTAATGTCGTTTAATTGAACGTAAGTATTCAATTCTTGACTTGTTAAAGTCAAATCTTTGCAAAAATTAATTTCTTCATCTAAAGGGTCATCAAACATAACTTTTCTATTTAAAATTGATGATTCTAGATATCTATCTTTTACACTTGAATTTGTATAATCAGAAGACATATCTAAATACGCATCCCACAATAGAGAAAGACTACCTATACCTATATTAAATTTGTCTTTGCTGTGAATAGAAAAATCCAAAGCTTTTTTCAATGAATTGTAAAAAGATTCTTCAAGTGTTATTTCTTGATTACTCCCGTAAGAATCATTGATAGTTTTTAAATTATTAATTACTTTTCTATCAGAAGAAGAATAGTAATAATTATGTCTATCAAAATAAGCGTGCTTTTCTTTGAAGAAAGAATAAAAATCACTTTCTAATTCTTTATCGTAAATCTTATCTTGATTGCCGTAGCCGTAATATCTTAGTTGAATCGAAGTGTTAAAAGGAGCGATTGTGCCTTTTTCATCACTTAGAAGATTACCTTGTTTATCACAAGCGTGGTAGGTCCCGGTATACGGATTAATATTTCCGCACATCAAATCGATATACGAAACTTTTTCCGAGCAAGAACTTAAACTTAATAAGGGAATAAATGAGAATAATAAAGTCAGTGTTTTTTTATTCATATTGTAATTATACATCAAAAAAGACTGGGAATATTTCTTCCCAGTCCATTTCATGGTTTTAGATTTTACTCTATTTCAATAAGACCGAAGTCTCCTTCATTTCTCTTGTAAATAACGCAAGTTTTTTGAGAAGCAGAATCTAGATAAATGAAGAAATTGTGATCTAGAGCTTCCATTCTACATAAAGCTTCTTCGACATCCATAGGAGTTAGATTGAGATTCTTTCTCTTAACGATTTTTTCAATCGGTAAATTGTCTTGAGAATTCGCCTCTAATAGATCTAATCTCATATCTTCCGCCAAGGAATTTCTCTTTTTAAATTTAGCTTTCTTAGTCTTAATTCTACGAAGTTGCTTTTCTAATTTATCTAAAGCTAAGTCGACAGCGGAATAAGTATCTGCAGAGATAACTTTAGCTCTCAAGTCTGTATTTTTAGAGTGAACATTGATTTCAACTGTTTGATCGACTTGTCCAACCGAATAAGTAATGACACATTTAACAGGATAAGAAGAATCAAAGTATTTTTCGATACGCGAAAGTTTTTTAATCGCTTGTTCCTTCATGGCAGGGGTAACTTCAATGCCACGACCTACGACTTTGTATTCCATAATAAGTTTCTCCTTCTAAGGGAACTAATCCCTACTTGTACCTATATTATACACTATTAAAGCGCTTTCAATAGAGGAAACCCAAAAAATTATTTTAGTGTTTTATATTATAAACAGGTGAAAAATTAACTTTTATATAATTAATCCTGAGAATATAAATCAGCGGCTTTATACCACTTATCTTTATCCACTACTTTGATATAACCATCTTTAGAATCAGAAAGGAGAACTCCTCCATCATCTTCGTAGAAAGATAAGATATCGATAACTGAACTAGATATTAATTCTCCGGGTATTAAAACAGGGATTCCTGGAGGATAGACCATTATCGATTCAGCGCAAATTTCTCCAACGGCATCTTCTAATTTAACAACCTTATAAGGAGCGTAGAAAGCTTCTCTAGGGCGAACTAAAAGCTTAGGATAGTGATACTCAAAATTAGGAATTATATATTCTTCATTATTTTGGTAATATTCTTTAGATAATTCTTTGAAAGCTTTAATTAAAATATCTTTATCTTTCTCTAAAGTACCTATCCCGAATAAAGCCATAACTTCTTTAGCTTCGCCTAATTCTAATTGAATATTAAATTTCTCTCTGATTTCTCGATAGATTTCAAATCCAGTTTTACCTAAACCAGAGACATTAATAACTAATTTAGATTTATCTCTTCCGTATCTTCCCGGAGTAGAGCAAAAAGAATCATCGATGCAACTTAAACCTGGAATCTTAGAAATTTCTTTTCTAGCTTCCTCAGCGTATCTAATAGATCTATCTATATATTCTTCACCTTGGAAATATAAAAATTTTCTGGCGGCATCTAAAGAAGCTAATAGCAAATGGTTAGGAGAAGTAGATGAAAACATAGAAAAAACTCTAGTAACTCTATGCCAATCTATCAAGTCACCTTTACCAAGAATCATAGATGATTGTGTTAAACTTCCTCCGGTTTTATGAATAGATAAAATAGATAAATCCGCTCCAGCATCCATAGCTGAGCAAGGCTCATTTTTTGAAAAGTGGAAATGGGCTCCATGAGCTTCATCACAAATTACTACCACTCCTCTTTTATGAGCTTCTTTAACTATGCTTTTTAAATCAGAAACAATACCAAAGTAAGTAGGATTAATAACAAACAGAGCTTTAACGTCAGGATTTTCGTCCATAGCTTTAACGTATTCTTCAACATCCACCCCATTAGCGATACCTGTTTCTTCATCTAAATCCGGGGATATAAATATCGGATATGCTCCTGAAACTATCAAGCCGTTAATGGCGGATTTATGCACATTTCTCGGGAGAATAATCTTATCTTTAGGATCTAAGACCGCACATAAAAGAGTTATGATTCCTCCAGTAGAACCATTGACTGAGAATAAACATTCATCTGCGTTAAAAGCTTGAGCTGCTAAAGCCTCAGCTTTTTTTATAACTCCTTGAGGGTGGTAGAGGTTATCTAAACCTATAGGAGCGTTAAAATCCGAATCGAAAATATTTTCACCGGCAAAATTAACTAAATCAGTCTTTATACCTCCAAGTTTATGTCCAGGCACATCAAAAGGAGTCGGAGACGATTTCATGTAATCTATACAAGCTTGTAAGAACGGTTCCTCTTCTTGAGGGTCTTTTTCAAATTTATTCATTATTGATTTTTATTAATATATTCTTTTAAAGCTTCAACCTTATCTAACTTTTCAAAAGGTAAGTCTAAATCAGGTCTACCAAAGTGTCCGTAATTACATAATTCCGCATACTTAAATGTAGGCTTTCTAAGAGAGAATTTATCAATAATTCCTTGAGGTGTAAAGTCGAAAATATCATATATTGCTTTCAATATTAAATTTTTATCAACTTTCTCGGTTCCAAAAGTCTCAATAGCAATAGAAACTGGTTTAGAAACACCTATTGCGTAAGACAATTGTATTTGACATCTATCCGCTAAAGAAGCTGCTACTATATTCTTAGCGCAATATCTAGCCGCATATGTAGCAGATCTATCAACCTTAGTAGGATCTTTACCAGAGAAAGCTCCCCCTCCATGAGGGCAACTCCCTCCGTAAGTGTCGACAATAATCTTTCTTCCTGTAACACCAGTATCACCTAGAGGACCACCTATGCAGAATCTACCAGTAGGGTTGATGTAATAATTAAAATCAGTATCAAATCCAAAAGATTTAACAACTTCATCTAAGACAACTTTCTTCAACATCAAACGATATTCTTCCATATCTTTAACTTCTTCATCGTGTTGACATGAGAAGACGATAGTATCAATCTTAGATTTATTAGGATTGGTATAATCGATAGTAACTTGGGCCTTCATATCAGGTCTAGAATGAGGTAATTTACCTTCTTTTCTCAAAGTTGAAGCATATCTAACAATCTTATGAGCCATAACTATAGGCAAAGGCATGTAGTTGCTAGTTTCATTAGATGCATAACCAAACATGATACCTTGGTCACCAGCACCTAATTCTTTAGAATCGAAAGAAGAATCGACACCTTGAGCGATATCCTGCGATTGAGATTTAATTAAATTTTCAATCTTACAAGAATCACAACCTATGCCATCGCTAGGCTTTAAATAACCTATCTTTCTTAAGACATCTCTAGTGATTTGCTCATAATCGACTTTTGCAGAAGTTGTAATTTCTCCAGCTAAAGTTATGTGTTCAGTAGTAGCTAAAACCTCAACTGCTACTCTAGAAAAAGGATCTTGACTAAGACACTCATCTAAAATAGCATCAGCGATTTGATCACAGACCTTATCAGGATGTCCTTCTGAAACCGATTCACTTGTAAATAATACTTTTCTTCCCATATTCTTCCCCCTATATAAGAAAAAGCCCATCTCAATGATGGGCATAGTAAGTGTGATTCCCATCATTCAAGTTTTAGCACCTTGCGATTACAGGTTGCTGACGGATCACTGGGCTTGTCCCTAACCGTACTCTTTATGGCATTACTTATATTATCTTTACCTAGGTTCTTTTGCAAGAGAAATTATTTAGAAAATTCTTCTTGTTTAAGTTTTTTAAGTCCTTGAGCTAATTGATCCGGACAAGAAGTGCTTTTTTCTCTGCAGGTTATTCCTTCTAATCTAGAAATGACATCGTCGATTTTCATCCCAGATACTAATTTAGCTATCCCTTTTAAATTGCCGTTACAACCTCTTACGACCACTAAATCTTTAACGGTATCACCTTCGTAAAAAATATGCATTTCAGTAGAGCAGACACCTTGAGGTTTATAGATGTATTCTTTCATATCATTAATTCCTCCTAATTAGCTTTAAGTCTATTTAATTGCGGAATACGCTTTATAAGCTGACTAACTATTAATGCTATCACTAATCCACTTCCAATACCAACTATAGATAATACAGGGAAATACAAGAACATATAAGGATTCTTAACTATTACTACATACATAATAATTTGACCTAGGACGTGGAAGTAAGAACCTAATATCGATATTGTATAAATCGAACTCTTAGTAAATTGATATAAAACAAATGTTATGATAACACTTAAACTCGTTCCTACTATCGACAACAGAAATGAAGTGCCAAAACCTTGGAATAATGCTACTAAAATTACTTTTAACAAACTGACTATCACATAATATGAAGGTCCTAAATACAACAGAGCAAATAGGCAAGGCAAAATAGCTAAACCTAATCTAAATCCAGGGACTGGCATAGGTATGAAGCCTTCGAGGTAATGTAAGACAGAGGATAAAGCTAATAGGAAGGCAGTGATTGTAATTTTTTTAACTAAATTGTTATTACGCATCAGGCCTCCTTATAGAATCAGAGTTAGATTTAATAGCAAACATCAAATAATTAGGAAGACAAACTACAGGTAAATTAGTAAAAGATACTTCGCCCTGTTTAGAACATATATTGTGAGGGGAAGTTTCTCTTATAATAGATATCTTTCCTTGTTTAACTTGTAAATCAACTTGAGGACCGTAAAGTAAAGAAAAGCCATTCAATATTAAATATTTACCGTTAATTGAAGAATAATCTTTAAGCTCTTTCAATGATTGAATATTGCTTTCTTCATAGCTAGAAGGATTGTAATATGTCTCACCTTGTTTCAATTCTCTTCTAAAAGAAAGAATATATTCTCTTTCTTCTAAAGAAGGAGAGATTACTTCTAAATTATTTAAGATAACTTCAGAATTATAATTAACTTCTAAATAGGAAGCAGACTTACTAATCTTTACAGAAAAGTAAGACCATACAAAAACTCCGGAAGAGATAGCAAGTAATAAGAAAATTATTATTGCATCTTTAATTCCGAAGTGAAAACGATCTGTAATCTTTTTGCTTTCTTCCCCCATTAGAGTTCAACTTTTAGAGTGCTTCCATCAGGGCCAGGTGTGGAATTAAGATAATCCACAACTTCTTGAGCTTTATCTTTAGCAATGACTTTACAAGTAGTAATCTTTTTGACTTCTCCAGAAATAACCGCATCTACTAAGCCAGAACACCCAGGGTAACCGCATCCTCCACAATTAGCTCCAGGCATCATAGAATTCATCTTATCAGCGCGAGGATCCGCTTCAACTTTAAATTTGCTAGAAATAACAGCAATTAAGATACCCATTATTACCGCTACAGCGACAATAACGGCAATCGCGACACCGATTTTACCACCGGCAGATAATTCTAAGAACATAATTATTTATTCCCTCCTTTATCATTTAATTCGTCTAAATTTTCTTTCTTGTCTTCTTTATATCCTTCAACCATATTTTTAGTTAAATCGGGGATAGAAAGTTCTTCTTCTCTTCTAGAGCAATTAAGCATACAGCCTTTGCATCCGACTTCGACTTTAGGGCAGTTGTCAGGAACTTTAGTTCTTTTATTTATTATGTAAGTGATAAAGAATACTACAAGTAACCCTACAAGAAGACCTACACCTATTAAAACTTTAGCGTAAGTAGGTAAATTAGCCATATTAACCTAATAAACCTGCAAATGACATTACAGCCATAGCCATGAAAGCAGTGGTGATAAAGCCAATAGCGGCGCCTTTAAAGGCTTTGTGAGGAGTAGAAGCAGCTAAGATTCTTTCTTGAATAGCTGAGAATAACAACAAGACGATATAGTAACCTAAAGGTACACCTATACATAAAGCTAAGACGTTTTGAATTTGTTCGCCCCAGTTAGTGTTAATTTCAGTGTAAGCGGAAACTTGTAAAGCTAAACCTAAGACGACACAGTTAGTAGTAATCAAAGGTAGATAGATACCTAGAGCCTTATATAAAGAAGGCATGAATTTCTTCATGATGATTTCTAACATTTGAACTAAAGAAGCGACGACTAAGATAAATGCAACAGTTTGCAAATAGCCGATATTTAAAGCGTTTAAGATAAATTGAATACCCCAACAAATTAAACC
>AUXO015299403.1_pt1 | contig 10076 bp, 11 predicted proteins | sample 768731 | NCBI WGS metagenome assembly AUXO01 (sample SAMN02715735, study PRJNA202380) | gut metagenome | biome: sheep rumen | host: Ovis aries | place: New Zealand: Palmerston North | reverse complement strand
TGGGCGCGACTCGGCATAGTTCAAGTACACTTGACTCTGCTCTCGCTGCTACAAACGTTGATAATTGATAATTAGCCATGCGGGGTGTTTCTTTTGGTCACACGAATTGCAGAGTGAGAGGGTGATTCAACGCAGCGTTTCCTTTTCCCAATTCTCCACTTTCGGCTATTTTGTGGCGAGAAAATGAAAAAAACTTAGGAGACAAGCGGTGTGGGTAAGTTTTTTTTTGTACTTTTGCATGATTTTGCGTTAGCCGTGACAGAGGCAAAGTCTCGGGCATGCATGGCGCGCATACAAACATCATAGTATATTAACAAATCAAAATAATAAAAAATGGCAGCATTACAAAAAATCAGAAGCAAGGGCGTGCTCCTTGTTTCAATCATTGCCCTGGCGTTGTTCCTCTTTGTTGCAGGCGACTTGTTCAGGGGGCTGGAGAGCTTGTTCCAAAGCTCAAACCAGCAGGTAGGTGAAGTAAACGGCAAGACCGTTTCTATTCAGGAGTACCAGAAAATGGTAGATGACTTGCAGACCTACTATGAGATTGTTCAGCAGAAGAGCTCTTTCAACGAGGACGAGCTGAACCGCATCAAGGACGAGGCTTGGCAGACTTTCGTGCAGTCTGAGCTGATCAAGAACCAGTGTGACGAACTCGGCATCGCCGTTACAGACGATGAGATTTCCGACATCGTGAAGAGCGGCATGAGCCAGATGCTCCAGGTGCCTGTGTTCATGAACCAGCAGACCGGTCGTTACGACTACGCTACTGTGAACGCCTTCCTCGCAGAATACAAGAAGTTGAAGGATTCAGGCACACAGATTCCTGAAACTTACGAGAAGATTTACAAGTACTATCTGTTTGCACAGCGCCAGATTCGTGACCAGTTGCTCACTCAGAAATACCAGGTACTGCTCTCTCAGGTTTTCCTTTCTAACCCAGAAGAAGCAAAGCTCGCATTCGCTGGACGCACAGAAGAGTCTGACCTGCTGTTGGCCGCTCTGCCTGCCGCTTCGGTAAGTGACGATGCCGTGAATGTAACGGACGAGGAGCTGAAGAACAAGTACAACGAGGATAAGGAGCAGTACAAGCAGTACATCGAGACTCGTGATGTGAAGGTGATTGACGTTCAGGTGACTGCCAGCAACGCAGACAAGAAGGCCGCTGAAGCAGAGATGGCTGAGGCAGCAAGCAAGTTGGCAAGCGCAACCAACAACACAACTGCAGGCAATGTGGTGCGCCAAGCTACCTCTCTCCTCGCCTACTCTGACGTGTTCAAGACGAAGGACGCATTCCCCGCAATGATTTCTTCGAATCTTGACTCTGCCGCTGTAGGCAGCGTGAAAGCCCCTGCATACGATGCAATGACGAACTCTTACTACACTTACAAGGTATTGGGCAAGAAGACAGAGGCAGACTCAGTCCTCTTCCGTCAGGTAGGTGTGATTGGCAAGGACGAAGCTGACATTGCCAAGAAGGCAGACAGCATCATGACAGCATTGAACAGCGGCGCTAACTTCAAGGACTTGGCCAAGAAGTACAACCAGACGGGTGACTCTACATGGCTCAACACCGCACAGTTCCAGACTTCACAGGTGGACGGCGATAACGCTCTCTTCATCAACACTCTTTACGGCATGAATACAGGCGAAGTAAAGAAACTGAAGATGGAGAACGGCGCCACTGTCATCCTTCAGGTGATGAAGACGGCTAACCCTGTAACGAAGTACAATGTAGCAGCTGTAGTGAAAGAACTGAAGTTCTCTGATGACACATACAGCAAGGAATACAATAAGTTCTCTTCATTCGTAGCTGAGAACAAGACTTTGGAACAGATTGAAGCCAATGCAGCTAAGAGCGGCTACACAGTTCGTCCTATCAACGACGTGACCAGCAGCGCACACGGCATCGCCAATATCCGCGCCACTCGCGAAGCTCTGAAGTGGGTGTTCGACGAGGCAAAAGTTGGTGATATTTCACAGCTCTATGAATGCGGCAGCAATGACCACCTGATGATTGTTGCTTTGACTGGCATCAACGAGGAAGGCTACCGTTCTGAAGCCAAGCTGAAAGAGATGCTCACCGAGGAAATCAAGCTGGAAAAGAAAGTGGCAAAACTTTATGAGAGCGCCAAGAACGTGAAGAGCATCGCAGAAGCAAAGAAGTTGAAGGATGTGGTAGTGGACACCATCAAGCATGTATCATTCGCATCACCAACATACATCGCCTCTACTGGTGCATCAGAGCCAATGGTTGGCGCTGTGGCCGCAAAGACTGCCAAGGGAGCTTTTGCAGGCCCAGTGAAAGGCAACAATGGCGTGTACATGTTCCAGGTTATCAACAAGACCAAGACTGCAGAAAAGTTCGATGCAAAGAGCGAAGAGACTGCTGCAGCAATGAACGACTTCCGCGCCGTGTCAAACACCATCATCAACACGCTTTATCTTAAAGCCAACGTGAAGGACAAGCGCTATAAGTTCTTCTAAACCGCTGAATAGATTTACACATATTATATATTAAGACGGTTGGCCACAGGCTGACCGTCTTTTTTTACTTTTATTGTGCAACAAGGCACTTTTTTTCTAAAAAAATTTGGACATACATCAGAAATACCTTATTTTTGCACTATAAAATCTAATTGTATATGGTGAAATGTTTACATAATACGCTAAAAGTCCTTTTGATGATGGCATGCTTGGCATGTCCCGCAGCCATGACGGCGCAGGAGATGCAGCAGAGTCAGGTGGAGATGGAGCAGAACCAGATTACAATCTCTGTGGTTGGCAATACTCTCCGAGTGAAGAATGCCGAAGGGCTGACATTGGAAATCTACAACCTGACAGGCGGAAAAGAATATACTCAGCACATTGAAAGTGCCTCAAAAGCCATCAATCTCTCACAGTTGCAGCCAGGCTACTACATCGTGAAGATTGGAAAATTCACCCGCAAGGTTTATCTACCCAAATAGCAAATGTCCCTTCCTTGCCCCGAATGGACAAAGGAATTTCCTCATACAAAGTGAAAGTTTGACTGCCCAAACAGGCAGAAGCGACTTTCACTTTTTTCATTAACGCTGTTAAACCATTCAATATACTGAACGTCAAAAACAACGAACAGAGCAAATACCATGGCCCATATAGACGAACATGAAATCCTGCGACGTTTGCAAGACCCTGCCACCAAGCGCAAGGCCTTCGAGCAAATGGTGAACGTCTATTCGCGCAAGCTCTATTGGCAGATTCACTACCTCCTTCAAAATCACGAGGACACAGATGACGTGCTACAGAACACATTCATCAAAGCATGGAGAGGTATCGACAACTTCAAAGGCGAATCTGCTTTGTTCACCTGGCTCTACCGCATCGCCTATAACGAGTCCATCACCTTTCTGAAACAGCAAAGGCACATGACATCAATTGACGATGAAGACTTTGTAGAACCAGCCAATCTTGTGGCAGATGAGCATTTCGATGGCGACGAAACTGAATCGCTGCTGATGCAAGCTGTATCCACCCTGCCCCCCAAGCAAAGACAAGTGTTCTGCATGAAATACTTTGAAGAGCAGAAGTATGAAGACATATCAGAACTTGTAGGCACCAGTGTGGGAGCGCTCAAGGCTTCATACCACATAGCCGTAGAGAAAATCACATCGTTCATCAAAAGCAAAGAGTAAACACACTTATTCGACATTCGCAAGGCAATCCCAACAAGAAAAACGCAAATCGCATTAAACCTTAGGAAGCCAAGCGAGTCATAACAATAACAAACAACTAAAAACCAAGAATATGAGTACAAAAGAGATCCGAAAGTTCAACCTCGATGGCGGACGATACCCATTCAAGGTACCGGACAAATACTTCGACGATCTGACTGCTCGTATCATGGAGCAAATCCCAGAAGAGCAGCCTCAGAAGCAAGTTCCTTCACGCGTGGTGCCCATGCGCAGAAACATGTGGCTGACCGCCCTCTCTATCGCAGCATCGCTCGCTCTGATTGTAACTATTGCATTGAATGTTATTCCATCGCCCTCTGGCTCTACAACACCAAAAGAAACCTTGACAGCCGATTACACTAACGACGACTACAACGAGGACCTGATGACATATGCGATGGTGGATAACATGGATGTATACTATTATCTCGCAGCAGAGGACGCAGATGAATAACGTTAAGTAATTTATTCAACACAAACAAAGACAAAGACTATGAACAAAAGGATAACAATATGGGTGCTGATATGGATGCTTTGCATAAGCATAAATGCACAAGTCCCCAACACGGGATATCAACGTCCGCAGCAACGCCAATTCAGCCCTGAGCTTTACATGAAACGCCTCAATGAATTTGTATCACGCGGTGCATGTCTCACCGAGGCGGAACAGACAAAGTTCCTACCAATGCTCGCCGAGATGCTAGGCAAGCAACACGAATTGGCAAAACAGCAACGCGAACTTCTCATGCAGAGTTGGCAAAATAAGAACATGACAGAGGCTGACTACGAGAAAATGGTGACCAGAACCATCGCTCTCGATCTGGAAAGCAGGAAAGTAGAACAGACATACTACAAAAAGTTCCACACTGTGCTATCATGGAAAAAAGTGTATGCCGTACGCCAATCACTACAACGTTTCCAGATGGAAGCTCTCAACCACTTCCAACCAGGAAGAATGAACCGAGGCAATGACGGCAAGTGGAACGGCAACAAGAAATAAGTCACGGATACACATTTTTAGATTATTTAGAGGTTATTATTTGAACATAAGAGGCAAAAACACTAACTTTGCAAACAGATTGATATCGGTGGGGCATCAATGTCCCACCGTGTCAATGTCCAAACCACATTAACCCATAAACCCAAAGACAGATGAAAAAGCTGATAATGGCACTCTGTGTAGCTACGCTCCCTATCATGGTGCAAGCTCAAAGCGAAGGTCTTTTTGCCCGTAAGGCAATTACTGCAGCCAGTTCAGATATGAAAACCTATACGGCAAAGGGTGCTGTGCCCGAAGTGGATGGAGCCGTGGTGTTCAAGGACGTGATTGCAGCTCCGGGAAAAACAAAAGAGGACATTTTTGCAAAGGTAGCTCAATGGGCAAGTCTGCGCTATGAGCCCAACAGTGTAATGGGATTCTATACAGACCCCAACTTTTTCAAGAACCTTGAATTCTCAAGAGTAAAAGAAGCAAATAAACAAACTGGAAAGATTCAGTGCCAAGGTGCTGAGGAACTGATATTTTCAATCAAGCCTTTGGCTAAAAACTATACTCAGGCTTTCTATCTATTAGATTTGGACGTAAAAGACGGTCAAGTCAACTTTATGCTCCACACTCTTTCATTTAATGTTGATCAGGGCGAAGGTCAATTCGTTCGTGAAACAGCAGAAGACTGGATTTCCGACAAGGAATGCCTCAGCAAAAAGGGAACGCTGAGACGCATCCCTGGCAAGTTCCGTATCAAGACGATTGACTTGGTGAACGAACTGAAAAAAGAAATTTCTGTAGCTATCAACCAGTAAGAAGATGAACCAAGAGGACGTAGATAGAATCATTGCAGAAGCTGTAGAAGAAAGCAAAAAAGGAAGCCACACAAAATGGCACAAAGGCAAATCGTCCAGTAATGGCATCAACACGGCACGTTCCGTGCTGAACTGGGCATTTATGATTGGCTTTGTTGTAGCAGTTATCATCTATTTCGCATTGCCAGAGCAGCGAATACTCTTTTTTGGCATAGGCTTTGGCGCAGTGGTTCTCAAACTCGTGGAATTCTACCTGCGTTTCATGTTTTAGGGTTTCATCTTCAATCAAGAAACCAAAAGATTTTGAAGTCAAGATACTTATCCATAACCATTCTTTTTTATGTGGCGTTTCTGACGCTGCCTATTCACGCACAGCGAATCATCTCCGAATTAGAGACCAACTCTGATTTGGCAATGGATTCACGTCCAGACTCCGCTTCAACAAAAAAGACTAAAAAGATTGTCCCCAACGACATCAGAGCTTGGACTGTAGATGAACAGTACGGAAACATCGTAAGTACTGATGTGGACACACTCCACCATATGTTCATGAACACAGACTTGCCAGAAGGTGTGGAAGGGCACTACAATACGCTGGGTAATGTGGGTTCTCCTCGTATGTCACGCATATTTATGGAACGCCCTTTCATTCCAGACTTCATGTTCGCTTACCCCTTTGACATGTTTGTAGTACCTACAGAACGCTTCCGCTTCTACAACACAAAGTCACCATTCATGAATGTTACCTATAACTGGAATGGTTCGAAGAACAACGGTTCAGACCATGTGAAAGTGACCTACACCAACAATGTAGGTAAGCGATTCAACTTTGGCGGTATCTTTGACTACATATACGGACGCGGCTACTATGACGCAATGTCAACCTCATACATGAATGCCTCGGCATGGGCCTCATACATCAACGACCAATACAACTGCCACTTCTACTATCAGCACAACTTCATGAAAACGACAGAGAATGGCGGCATTGAAGATGAGAGCTACATTACCAATCCGGAGGCTATGGCACGTTCATACACGTCAAATGATATCCCCACCCTACTCTCACAGACATGGAACAGACAGGAGCATGACCTTATATTCTTTAATCATCACTATAACATAGGCTTTTATCGCGAAGAAGATATTGACTCGACCCATACACGGCAAGTGTTTGTCCCTGTGAGCAAGGTGTTTCACACTTTTAAGCTGGAGAAAATGATGCGCAACAACCGCGCTTACAAGGAAACGGAAAACTACCATTCTTACACCTATCTTCCAGGAGACTCAACACAAGATTACACGAAGGCACTGGCAGTACGCAACTTGTTAGGCCTTTCATTGTGCGAAGGATTTAATAAATGGGCGCTCTTTGGGCTGAACGCATATGTAGGCTATGAATACAAACGCTTTACACTGCCCGACTCAACAAAGCGAGGCGGCTACTACACAAACGTATATGGGAATATAGCCAAGCAGTATTACCATGAGCACAATGTAATGGTGGGAGGACAGATTATACGTGAGCAAGGCCATTTCGTTCACTATAATCTCAATTCTGAGTTTATTGTAGCAGGCACAGACATCGGACAGTTTGACATCAATGGACACGCAGAGGTGAATATCCCTTTCTTGGGCGACACTGCTCAAGTGGCAATTAACGCCTCACTACAAAATCTGGCTCCCAGCTTCTATTTTGGCAATTATCATGGCAAACACGCATGGTGGGACAAGTCTACGGATAAGGAATTTAGACAACGCATAGAAGGCATCATCGATATTCCACATACTCAAACAAAAATCACCGTGGGTATGGAGAACATCAAGAATTTTAGCTACTTCCAAAATACGGGTATCGTTCTAAATGCCGATACAGAGAATCCTGTTATCAGCAACAATGTATCTTCTATGCAGTGCGGAGAAAACATTCAGGTGTTCAGTGCCAATCTGCGTCAAAACCTCAAGCTGGGAATTCTCCACTGGGAGAATGACATCACCTACCAAACCAGCACGCATGAAGACGTACTTCCCCTGCCTACTTTGTCGCTCTACACCAACTTGTTCCTGCGCTTTAGAATCGCGCAAGTATTAAAAACCGAAGTCGGTGCTGACATGAAGTATTTCACAGAATATTATGCTCCAGACTATTCTCCAGTCATCGGCATGTTCATGAATCAGAACAAACTAAAAAAGACCAAAATCGGCAACTATCCGTTGATTTCGGTTTATGCCAATTTTGATCTAAAACGCACACGATTCTACGTCATGTACCATCATGCAAACCAGTCTGATGGACGCTATTTCTGGGCACCAGGATATCCAATGAATCCATCCAGCATCCGCTTCGGTCTAAGCTGGAACTTCTTTGATTAGGCTTTTACCACAAAGAATTCCCATGGCTTAATGAGCCATGCACGATGATGATTACAGCGTTCTATTGGAGTTCGCGCTGACGGCAGAACATGCCCGTGAATACCTCATCAATATTCTCGACAGGATCTTCAAAAATGCCAAAAACGCTAGAACCACTGCCTGACATGCTAGCATACACAGCACCCATATCATACAGTTTGTCCTTAATAGCTGCAATCTCTGGATATTTGAAGAAAACACTTGCCTCGAAATCATTTACGACAGTATCTTTCCACATCTCAATAGGCTGGGACAGAAGTTCTGGCAAGTGCTTCTCTGGCTGCCGTACATTTACTTTCGCATAGGCATCTTTAGTGGAGACAAAAATATCGGGCTTCACAAGAACCAATTGCTTATATTTCAAGTTTAGTTCAATCGGATGGAACACATTACCGATACCAGTTGCAAACACTGGTTTATTCTGAATGAAGAAAGGGCAATCGGCTCCCAGTTGAGCACAATAATCTTCCATCTGCTGTGTTGTCAGACCCAATTTAAATCGGTCATTTAACGTTTTTACCGTAAATGCAGCGTCTGCAGAACCACCACCTAATCCTGCGCCAGTAGGAATGTGCTTGTAAAGCCCAATGCTTATAGGCGGCAAATCATAGTCATGTTTTAATAACTTAAAAGCGCGAACAACAAGGTTATCCTCAGGTGAGCCATCCAACAGAGAACCTGTCAACTTGAGACGATAACCACAATCAGGCACATCTGTATCCAACTCCTGAATCTCCAATATGTCTTGCAGACCAATAGGATAAAAAACTGTCTCTAAATTATGGTAGCCGTCCGGGCGCTTCTCCACGACGTTCAGACCAATATTAATCTTCGCATTAGGATATACTATCATAATTCTATGTTTTTATAGTTAATATGACAAAGGTAGAAAAAAGGAAACATCGGGCAAAATAAATCTGCATTTATTTTGCCCGATGCAATATTTTGTACTGATATGCTGGAAGTAGGTATTACTTGTTCACCTGGAACTTTGTGATACCATTCTTGATGTAACCAACAATCTGGTTGGCTGCAGCAAGACCTGCATTGGTATTCGCCTCTGCTGTCTGTGCACCCATCTTCTTAGGAGTTGAGAAGTAGCGACCCTCAAACTTGGCAAATTCTGCATCAGCATCAGGTTTGATGTCAGTGATATACTTAAGATCTGTGCGCTCTGCAAGAAGTTCAATGAGTTCTGGTTCGTTGATGACCTCCTTACGAGCCGTATTAATGAGAATCGCCCCTTTCTTCATGCTGCCCACAAGAGCCTTATTGATGCTCTGCTTCGTCTCTGCGGTTGCAGGAATATGAAGAGACACGATGTCACAAGTTTTGAAGAGTTCTTCCTGTGATGCAACAGCGTGTACACCTGCAGCCTCAATAACCTCTGCTGGGCAGTAAGCATCATAAGCAGCCACTTCCATACCGAAGCCCTTAGCGATGCGAGCCACATTGCGACCTACATTGCCAAATGCCAAGATACCAAGTTTCTTGCCCATAAGTTCAGAACCAGCTTTACCGTTGTAGAAGTTACGAACTGTGAACACAAGCAAACCGAGCACCAACTCAGCCACTGCATTAGCGTTCTGACCAGGAGTGTTCATCACAACTACTTTGTGAGCTGTAGCTGCTTCAAGGTCCACATTATCATAACCGGCACCTGCACGAACCACAATCTTCAGGTTCTTTGCCGCATCAAGCACTTCTGCATCGATTTTATCAGAACGGATGATGATAGCATCCACGTCTGCCACAGCATCAAGCAGCTGTGCCTTCTCTGTATATTTTTCCAAAAGAGCCAACTCGAAGCCAGCACCTTCAATAATCTCTTTGATTCCAGCAACTGCAGGAGCTGCGAAAGGCTTCTCAGTTGCAATTAAAACTTTAGCCATAATTTTTAAGTTAGGAGTTAGGAGTTAGGAGTTAGGAGTGGGCTTTACAGATTGTGTGTCACCGATTCCTTGCACCTTTCTTAACTTATTATTAATAATCTTTTCTCGTGTCGATTTCGTTATCGAACTTAGTAGTTTATTTAACTCTATACAATCCGCATAGATGGATGCGAATTGTTCATCATTGATGTAATCACTCTCATGTAACAGTTCCAACCAATATTTGGTTTCCGAACTTTCTTTGAAAGAGACATATATT
>AUXO014641526.1_pt1 | contig 10076 bp, 6 predicted proteins | sample 768731 | NCBI WGS metagenome assembly AUXO01 (sample SAMN02715735, study PRJNA202380) | gut metagenome | biome: sheep rumen | host: Ovis aries | place: New Zealand: Palmerston North | reverse complement strand
TAAAAAAAGCATATAATAATTACATGGATGAATTAATTAAAAATGCAGCATCATCTACATCATCTGCATCATAAAAAGAATCTAATAATGGATTCTTTTTTCTTTATTCAGAAGGAAAAAACTCCAATCCTTTTTGATATAATTTTTCCTTAATTTTATATTCTAATTCTGCTCCTTGATATTTTCTACTATATTTACGATATAATTTTTCATATTCTCTTTTTGCTAGTTCTTGATTATTACTAAAAGTATGCTGATTTAAAACTCTATTAATAAGGGAAATATCATGTCCCAAAGTTTTTAAATCTAAAAAAATCTTTTGTTTTAAAACAGAACCTCCCCTTGAATGATTTATTTCAATATCTTTATGAACAATCTTTTCAATTTTTTGTAATTGTTCATCCTCTGTAAAAGCACCTAATTCTTCACGTATCACATCAATATCAATTTTCTTCTCTAACAATTCTTTTTCTAATCGATAAGGACCTTTTGAAGAAGTAATCATTTGATTATGAATATAACTTCTCGCATAAATCTGATCATTCAAATATCCTTGACTAATGAGTTTCAGAATAGCTTTTTCAATAAGTTCTTCTGGGTATTCCTTTTGTAATAAATAGTTCCTTAAGTCATAAACACTTTGAGCACGACGATTCAATCGATTCAATGCTACGTAATAAACATCACACTCTTGATTATAGGAATCAACTTGAATCATCATTTCTTCATCAATTTCTTTTTTTATCAATAATTGATATTTTAAGATGACCTCTTCATAAAGAACTAGAACTCTACCATCATCTAATTCTACTTTATATTGTCCACGAGTACCTTTTTTATATTTATTAATTTTCATCCAAGATCACATCCTTTACAAGCACTAAAGATAATATATCGTACACTTGTTTGTTTGTCAATGTACCCTAAAAAAAAGAAAGACTTTATTCATCTTTCTTCTTCACTTCGATAAGTCCTTCAGAGACTTCTTCGAGAGCCCTTCCTATATTCTTTTTACTTTTGTACTCGGACTCAGGCATTTGCAAATATCCATCTTTTGCAATTTGCTTACTCCTTCTTGCCGCAATATGAACTAATTCATATTTTGAATCAACAATATTAAGCAATTTATCAATAGAAGGATAAATCATTCGTATCACACTCCCTAGTATTAGAATAAACGAAGGAATGTAAAATAGCAATAGAGTTGACATGATTAGACAAAACATTTGCAACAATTACGAATCATTAGCATACTGCTTATCATAATAATCTAAACGATTCAATAAACTTTCTCGTAATAAAATACAAGAAGTATGGAAAGAAACATCATTTTCTAACCAAGGACGAATTTGCTCCTTTCTCATTTTATCATAAGACCAACGTACATAATTCATAGTAGCACTCTGTGAAATCAAAGTTTGATAATCATCAAAACTAGAAACAAGTTGATGAAACAACTCAACATGATTCTTGTAATAATCATCTATTAAATCAGCAAATCCTTCTTTTTGAAAAAGAACTTGAAACCAGTTTTCTAATGATCGAGATGCAAGTCTAGAATTATTTAAAATATAATGTTCCCTTGTATTAGCATAATAATAACTCCTATTCAACGTGTTATCCATATCCCAAACCGGACCAATATGCAATCGATTATCTTGTACATATAAAAAATTACTACCACGACTTACATCATAATTTTCTGATAATTCTTGTATCCAATAATACTTAATAAAAGAATCAATATCAATAAAATCATCTAATTCATTCAAAGAAACATGAGTATCATACAAAAGAGATTCAATATGATTTAAATATTCTAAAGCATCCTGTTTTACTTGATTAGCACGACTCAAAGACATTTTTTTGATATTAGGATAGTGTATATTGATTTGATATCCATGCTCTAATTCTAAATCATGAATTGATTGATTCATAATTTCAAATAAATATCCGTCTTCTAAGGGAATACTACTAGGAGAAGCTTCTACTTTATTAGTAATTAAATATGAACCCATATAATGATGATTAATATATAAATCACTAGGAACACAATCTACACTATAATCAATCCCCATTTTATTTGCAAGCGTTAACCATAAATAATTACGAGACAAAGATCCATCCCAATGGTTTGCTAGAAGAACCCATTTTTTTGATTTTTTCATTCCTAATAAAGATACTTCTTTTGAAAAAGAAATTTGAAAGGGCTTTTTTTCTCGTAACCAAGTAGAGTTGCCACGACCACGTATTTTTTTTACAGGATTCGTAAAAACAGAAGAGTCAGAACCAAAAGCTGTTATATTTCCAGGATAAGAAACACGATGCCAAATGTCATCCGATAGAATCTTTTGAAAAGAACTATCTCCACCATCGATATCTAAAAAAACAGAAGGCAAATCAGACTGCATTACATGAATAATATATTCCCTTTTCCTTGAAAAGAAAGACTTTGCTTGAACAAGAAAGGTATCATATTGAAAAGAAGAACACTTATCTTCCATAGAAATTTTTTCAATAAATGAACGATTTTCTTGATATGAGTCAACTGATACAGAAGAAAAAATAAACTTTAATTCTACAGATAAAGATTCTCTAGACATTTCTTTCGGTAGAAAAAAATAATATTCTCCATCTTCATTTTTATACCAAGAAACATGAACATTATCATCACATACATCAAACTCTATAATGGTTGAACCCCAATAATAATAAAATAACACAATAAAAAATATAACAATTAATAATACAAAAATAATTTTATTTCTTTTCATAAAAATAGTATAACACCAAAAAGAAAAAACCACTAAAGTGATTTTTCATTTTATCGAAACTGACAGCATGAGCCACATTGAACATTACTGCATACATTTTCCTCAGAACAAGTATATTGAGGACGATAAGTATGCTTATAAACATGATGATTAATAATACGAGTATGAATTGGACATACATGTGGAACTTCATGAACAAAAGTCCTATTAATCACTCTTTCTTGTACTCCTTCATTCATAGGAGTTCCCATCATAGGTCCATTTCCTTGATTCATATAACTTACATCCACATCCATCTCATTATTCACCACATTATTATCACCAGTAATATTAGATTCCATATTCATATTCTGAAAAAATTCATTATTATACATATAATACCTCCTAAAATATTGTATGTAAATAATGAATTTATTCTACATAATATGCCTAAAGACAATGATTCATTTTTTTTAAAAAGGCATCTTAAAGTTACCATTTGAAACTTGTTTCATCATTTTCTTCATTTGATCAAATTGTTGAAGTAATTTATTCACCTCTTGAACAGATAATCCACATCCCTTTGCAATTCTTGTTTTCCTACTAGCTTTTATAATAGAAGGGTTTCTTCTCTCTTTTGGAGTCATAGAAAGAACAATTGCCTCAATATGCGCCATTTGTTTTGGATCAATTTGAACATTTGTAAGTCCCATTTTTTTAGCACCAGGTATTAATTTAATTAAATTCTCTAATGGTCCTAATTTTTTCATTTGTTTTAGTGTAGACAAAAAGTCCTCCAAATCAAATTTCCCTTCTTGCATTCTCTTAGCAGTCTTTTCGGCCTCTTTCTCATCAATAGATTCTGTTGCTTTTTCAACTAATGAAACAATATCTCCCATTCCCAAAATTCTACCAGCCATTCTTTCCGGATCAAATGAATCCAATCCATCTAATTTTTCAGATACACCAACAAACTTAATAGGAACATGAGTCAAATGTCGAACAGATAAAGCAACTCCTCCTCTAGTATCTCCATCTAATTTTGTAAGAATAACACCCGTTAATGGCAATCGATCATGAAAACCAGTAATCACGTTAATAGCATCTTGTCCCATCATGGAATCAATTACTAATAATGTCTCTTGAGGTTGAATTTCAGCTTGTATATGATCTAGTTCATCCATTAATTCCTCATCAACATGTAAACGACCTGCTGTATCAATTAAAACATAATCATAATGATTCTCATTTGCATAAGAAATAGCATTCTGAGATATTTTAACAGGATCTTTTTTACCTTCTTGATAAACTTCAATATTTAATTGTTTTCCTAATTGAACCAATTGATCAATTGCGGCAGGACGATATACATCACAAGCCACCAATAACGGCTTTTTATTGTGCTTTTTTCTTAAAAAATTAGCAAGTTTTGCTATAGTAGTAGTTTTTCCTGAACCCTGCAATCCTACCAACATCAAAACAGCTGGACTTCCTTTAACGTTTAATGGTTCACTCTCTCCCCCTAATAATTCCGTCAACTCATCTTTTACAATTTTAACAAACAAATCACCTGGATGAATACTAGAAACTACTTCTTCTCCTAAGGCTTTTTCCTTTACAGTAGCAGTAAACTCTTTTACAACTTGATAGTTAACATCTGCTTCCAGCAAAGCAAGACGTATTTCCCTCATAGCATCTGAAATATTATCCTCAGTTATTTTTCCATAACCCTTTATCTTATGTAATGCATTTTGTAAACGATCTCCTAAACTTTCAAACATTTTTATCACCTAATCCATATTATAACAAATAACCAAAAGAAAAAGAAGTCCTAATAAACTTCCCTTTTTAACTAAAATCAGGTCCAAATTCAGAATCTCCATCATCATCATCATCATCATAAGATAAGTCAAGTACTGTATCTCCTGTATTTTCAGATTCCATAGATGGAACTGCTCCTGAATTTGAAATTTGCATTTCTGGCATTCCTTGAGAATTTATATGAACTTCTGAAATCTCCGAAATGGCAGTTGCAGGTTCATCTGGCTGAAGCTCTACCAAAGTAGGCTTTTCATCTACAGAACTAACATCATTATTTTGACTAGGTTCAGAAGAAGTAGCACCAATGATAAACGAATCATCAAATTTTTCTTCAGGCCCAGCTGGACTCTCTGATGTATCTGCTGAAAAACCAGCAATAGATAAAGCAGACTCTGAAGAAGATGAAATTCCAAGATTTTCCTCTGGTGGCTTTACCACCACTGATGTAACATCACTAGACAAAGAACTATTAGTAGCCTGAGATAATCCAACAGAAGGAATAGAGCCAAACGTTGGCGCACTTTCTTCTACTAAAGGATTACTCAAACGATTACCAATTGAAGTGTCCTCAACTGGCTTAGAAGGAATTTCAATTACTTCACTACTTTTTTCTTCAACAGTCTCAGCTTTTGCTTCACTAGAATCATCAGCTTTTAAGTTCAAATCCATAGGTTTTTCACTTGCAGATTGAGTATAAAAACTAGGCTGTTCTGTAGGAGTAGCAGTAGGAATTGAAGTTGCATTCATTGGATTTACACCCATACTATTAGATCCAAGTGAATCTGAAACAGAAGGTGCTCTATGACTTGAACCATTCCATATATTAACAACATCACAGTTACTAGATAAAGGAGACGGATTAGGCATTTCCATCTTAACTATCAATGGAATTTTAAAACCTAAACCAAATCCTAAACAAGTACCAGATTGTAATGATTTTTGTTTTTCAACAATTTCATCTGTTATATTTGGAATCATTTTTCTCATATATTCAAGATCAGCAGGGTGATTAATCTTAAAAATTAAGAAATTTGTACACTGAGAAATAACATTATCAGAAAGTTCAACCGGCCTTTGAGTAATGATTCCCAAAATAACACCATATTTACGTCCCTCTTTAGCAATTCGTTCAAAAATATTATAACCAAATAAGAAACGATCTTGGTCAGATTGTATATAACGATGTGCTTCTTCAAGAATAATATGGAAAGGAATACTACCACGGTCCTTTAATGACTTAGAAAAATCAAAAACCAAACGAGAATATATTTTGGTAAGGACTTTAGCAAAGTCATCATCAATGTCACTCAAGTTAATGTTAACAATTTGATACTTACGTCCCTCACTAATCAACATAGAAGATAAATATGATTCTAAAGAAATATAATCAGGAACATCAAAATACTTAGCATTATCTCCTACAATCAAAGCATGTAAACGAACACGAATCGTTACAGAATCACCATAAGTTTGCTCATTTCTAAGCCATCCTTCACTAATTAATGTAAAGTTAAGAGCTCTTTCCAAAGTTTTTAAATCATAATAAACACCTGTATGTGGCTCATAATTATCATACTCATCTTTGATAAAAGAATTAACATATTCTGTCAACAATACACTTTCCGTAAAATTACCAGAATTATCAATTAAAAAACACTCACGAAATTTACGTACATATCCAACACCTTGTACAGGAGCTTCTAAGTTAAATTCATCTGTAGAGCAACTAGCTAAAATAGAAAATATTTCATTTCTTTTATTAGGAGCTGTTTCATTTGTATAAAGAATGGTCATAATAGCTTTTGCAATCAAATGATTTTTATAAGCATTAGAATCCATATCATTTTGACTAAAAACTAATGCAAGCTTTAACATTCTTTCAATAATTGGTAATTGTGAATGAGAAGTACATTGTAACAATAATGCTAAATCATCTTTATTTAATAAATAAATTGGTAATCTTAATTTTTCTCCTAATCCTTCTACCTCATTTGTACTATAAAAACGATAATTATAATTACCATTAATCTGATTCAAATTAGAAAAAGCATTATAATATTCAGCAGAAGAATCAAATATTAATATATTAGCTTTATAAGGATTTAGTCTTTGATCCTGAAACATATTTTGAAATAATCTTGAAACACCACAAGATTTACCAGATCCAGTATTACCAAATATTGCAAAATGATTACTAAAGAAATTATTAACATCTAAATAAACAGGAAATCCATCGTAAAAAGGACTTACACCTAATTTCATCCAACCTGTAGTATCAGTTCCAGTAATTAATGGAATTTCACTCTTTTCAATAACCCGTATTTTAGCATCCAAACTCGGTTTACGAATAGTACCACCAAGTAATTTATCACCTACAATTTCACCTAAAAACCTAGCCTTAACAACATTCCCATCAAGGTCATCTACTTCTCCCAATATTTTCTTATTATTATCTTCAAAAATCAAATGCATATTCATCAAATTAATAGAAATATCTCTATCTTCTTTTAATATAATATTACATCCAGTATTGCTAATATATGTAATTCGATCAAACATAATATCCCCTCTTTACTACTTTCCTATTCTAAAAAAATTATACTATAAAACCAATAACGTTTTCAAGAAAAAAAAAGAAAAGATGAACTTTAATGTATCTTTACTTTTTAACACAAGTAACCACTAGTGATTTAATGTTATTATCCTTTGAACTGTCTACCTTTACAATCCGAGAATCTTTGGCTTTATATCCAGAAACACCACCACAATTAGAAACATCCAAATAATATGGAACTTGATATCTACCTCCTGAACTATTATAAACCTTCCCATTATAAGAACGAATAGATTGTTTTACCCCTTTTAAGAATTGATAATGTTCAATTTTTAAAGTTTGGTTATTTGATGTCTTATATTCTACTCTAAGTCTCGTTTGATTTCTAGTAGCATTAATACGAATCTCATTATGATTATAAATAGTATAAGTAATATTACCATTGTAGCGTTGACTCAAAATATTAGCCCCTCTAAAACGACTTCTAGTAGCAATTCCATTTTGATAATCACCTGCCACCAAATCAAAAGCATCATTAATCCAATACCAATCAGTTAATTGATTATTAAAATCCCAATCTGATTCATAAAATACATAAGTAGGATTTACTTTTTGAATAAAGTTTGCTTGATTACTAGTTCCTCCACTATGATGATTCAATTTAAAAATATCAGCTTTAATATTAATACCTTTATCAACTAATTGTTGTTCAGTTTCTACTTCAATATCTCCTGAAGTTAAATAGCGAGTTTTTCCTATTGTTACCATAGTTACCAAAGAAGAATTATTAGTATATTTTCCACTACCCTCATTTAATGACGTTGGAACATCCTTACCAATTCTTTGATAAAGTACTTGAAATTTAGCTTTTCCAACAGAAAACTGACTTCCAGTAGTAAGAATAACGATTCGGTCAGAAATACCACATTCCTTTGCTTTCTGAACAATAGTATTATAATTACTATACATCTGACTACAATAAGGACAATTAGCTGTGTCAGTACTAGATTCTATCTTAGGTAAATAAATTTTTTCAATATTTTTTTGATACTTTCCAATCAGAGAAGCAATCTTTCCACAATGATCACCATGATAATGTGACACATAAAGGCTCATTCTCTTTACCCCAAGAGAAGCTAAACGCTTTTCCAATGTACTGAGACTAGTCTCTATTCCAGTATCCATCAATATATATTTTCCATTAGATTCAATTAAAACAGAGTCACCAGATAAGCCCTTTTGATTTTCTTGAATCATACCATTCACAAGTTTTCCATGAGCATAATTAGAAGGATAAAAATCAATAACATGAATTTTACCATACAAAACATTCCAATTAGCGTAAAGAGTAATAGTACAATCCTTCTTAGAAGCATCACAAAAATCACTTGCTTTATAAGAACCATATTGACTAAAACTTCGTCCTGTTCCGTCAGCTTTCGTGTTCCACTCTGCTTCATATACTATTGAGGCACCATTCTTTTCCAGATTAATATAACTAGAATTATTATAATCTGATAAACCATAGCTATTTAATGTAGTCCCATAACTTAACGTTTGAACTTCATCAGTATAAAAAACATTCTTTTTTACTTGAATAAAACCGTTATGAATTCTAACAGAATTACCATGTTGTTTACTTAATGACCCACCATTTGCATGATACTTTATAATCACCTTATGTGTAGATTTTTGAACAGTCAACTGAAAACTACTAGTCAAACCACTAGAGCTTTTTACAGAAATCGTTGTAGTACCCGCTTTTTTTCCTACTAATTCCCCAGAAGAATTAACCGTTGCTACTGCAGTATTAGAAGAAGACCAAGTTAATTTTTCATTTAAAGCATTAGTAGGAGTATAATTTACTTTTAAATGAACCTTGTCTTTTTCAGCAATTTTAGTAACAGTAGGAGAAATCGTAATTGATTTTGCTTTAATAGCTTTCCAATTAGCATATAAAACCACAGTACAATTCTTCTTAGAAGCATCACAAAAATCATTTGCTTTATAGGAAGTGGCCTGCTTATAACTTTTACCAGTACCATCTTTTTTTGTATTCCACTCTTGTCCATTTGAAATAGAATAACCACTTTTTTCAAGATTAATCCAACCTGGATTATTATAATCTGCTAAACCATTAGAAGATAAAGCTTGATTATATAAAATATTACTCACATAATAACTATTATTATAATAAACATAACCATTTTTTAAAGAAATACGAGAATCATATTTACTCGCAAGCTTTCCTCCGTTTGCATGATACTTTATAGTTACTTTATGAGTAGATGCTTTTTCTGTTTTCTTAATAACAATAATACGAATAGAACTAGTTAAACCATTCTTACTTTTTCCAGTAATCTTAACTGTACCTGCACTAACTCCAACTACTTTGCCACTAGAAGAAACAGTTGCAATCTTTGTATTAGAACTACTCCAAGTAATAGACTCCTTTTTAGATCCACTTGGTTTAAATGTAGTACTTAAAGGTATACTTTCTCCAACTGCAATACTACTTTTAGAAGCACTAATTGTAAAAGACGTTGCCTTCTTAGTAGTACTTGTACTAGAAGAGGAAGATTTTTTTTCACTAGAAATATCTATTCCACTAGTTTTCTTTTTATTATTCCAATTTGCATATAAATCAAAGGAATAAAATTCATCATTAATACCCATTACTTTTAATACATCCTGCATCTTATATGATTTAGAAATACTAAAGAAATAAGTTTTTCCATCCACTTGAGTATACCATTCTCTACCTTTAACAAGACTAGTTCCATTTTTTTCTAACTGAAAAGGAACACCACTAATACTATTAATTTTTTTTATCGTAACTTTCTCAGAATAATTAGCATAAAAATTACCATTATAACTCAAATATCCATAATCACTCAATTCAAAACCAGATGTCTTTACTTTTCCTCCATTAGGATAAAAATAAAAAT
>AUXO010986087.1_pt1 | contig 10076 bp, 10 predicted proteins | sample 768731 | NCBI WGS metagenome assembly AUXO01 (sample SAMN02715735, study PRJNA202380) | gut metagenome | biome: sheep rumen | host: Ovis aries | place: New Zealand: Palmerston North | reverse complement strand
ACTGGTTTACTAACAGATTCTCCTACTGCTTTATATGCAGCAAAATCAATAACTGCATCGACTTTTTCTGTTTCAAATATTTCTTCTAAGAAAGCTCTATCTATCATATCGCCTTCATAAAATTTAACTTCTTTTCCAGTTATTTCTTTAATCTTATCTAAAACATCAATTTTTGAATTTGATAAATTATCAAGTACTACAACATCATATCCATTATCAAGTAATGAACAACAAGTATGACTACCAATATAGCCAAGTCCTCCAGTTACTAAAACTTTCATTAATTATCCTTACCTCCATATACTTTATCATATTCTTCACATACTAGAAGCATTTCTCTTCCAATATTACTATCTATACTACCATCTTCTATACTTTTTTTCAAGAACAGCTCTAAATTTGAAGCTTTGATATAGAATAAATTAAAGTCAGTTTCTAATTCTAATTCATCATAATTAGTTTCAGCAAAATTAGGTTCATCATCAGTATCTACCCTAAAATAATAAATCTTATTCTCAACTTTCTTTCCAGTATTAAAATAATTACTATCATAAGTAATTATTTCAATTAAAGGTGGATAATTTAATTTAACATCTATACCTGTTTCCTCTTTAATTTCTCTTTTTAAACAAGCTTCTAATGTCTCATTATCATCTACATGCCCACCTGGCAATTGATAAGTATTATTATTATGGCAAAGTAATATATCACCCCTAGAATTAATAACAATCCCTTTTACTCTAGTAACAGACATATCTACTTCATCTTTATTTAAATTATTATCATTTATAATTATTTTCTTCATTCTATCACCTATAAGAATCTTTCCCAAAATTCTGTTGTACCTGCATTAACTGTATTATAGTAGTTTTGAATATAAGTAGCCATTTCCATAGACTTATTCCAAATAGGCTTACCATTATTAAGACAAGATGCCTTATTAGTAGCAGTCATATATTCAAAAGTACTAGCTCTATCTTCTGCTTCATCTGTTTGTGCATAATTATTAACAAAGTATGAATCAGCACTATAACCATTTCTTGTATAAGATAGTGAAGCATTAATACTATTATATGTAAATCCAGGTGGATTAAATCTAGCCCAGTTACTAAAAAAGCCACCATATTTATTAATATATCTTTCTATATAATGAAATGCTTCATGGTGAAAACTTTCTGGAAATGAATAATCACAAGCTATAGATATTACTGCTTTATTATAATTAGAATCAGTAACTCCTGTAACTCCTGCTTGTGAATAATGACTAATTAAATATACCGTAAGAGGTATTCCCCCATTTCTCATTTCTTGAAAGAAACCACTAGGATATTTACTTAAACAACTATTTAAACTATTAAGTGCTGCACTAATCTTATTAGTATCAGTAATAGGAGCTGTTGAAAGACCTCCTACACTGTACCCATTAGTTTCACTACCATATTTAACAGTAATTCCATATGTATTTTGTATATTATTCCTTAAAGCATTATTTGGATCAACCGGTGGTTGTACGACAGCCGATCCATTATTATTGCCATTATTTATATTATTATTAACAGTACTATTATTTGTACTAGGTTTTGGAGTAACAGTATTAGTACTTGGTTTAGGAGTTGTTGTTGTCGTATTAGTATTAGTATTAGTATTAGTATTACTATTAGTTGTAGTATTCTTAGTACTATTATCTGTCTTAGGATTATTTACTTCTTCACTATAACCATCACCAGTATGAACATTTCCTCTATCTGGTGCTGTAATATGAATCTCTTCTCCATCATCACTAACTTGAGTAACATTTTCTAGATTAAGAGTTTCTTCTCTAATAGACATAACAAGTCCAAAAATCATCAAACAAAAAGAGACGAAGAATAAGAATTTAGCTAAAGACATTTTGGCTTTATAACTCATAATTATTCTCCTCTCTTAATTTAACTATTTAACAGCTTGTTGTTCCTTTAATTTTTCATTTTCTATACTAATTTGTTCATATAGAGCTTGGGCTCCAGCAGTATCACCTGATTGATATAACTGATTAGCTTGCTCCATCATTTTCTCTATTTTCTCTTGTGGATTCTCATCTGCTGGAAGCAATCCATTTTCAACTAAAGTCCCTTCATTTACTTCAACAGCTTGTGTCTTTTCACGAGCACTTATTAAAGCTTCTTGTCTAGGTAAAGATTTCTTTAATTCACTGAATTGTTGCTCAGTAACTAAAATTCTACTTACTGGATTAGCATCACTTTTAACATATTTATCTAAACTAGAATCAACTTCAGCTGGTACTGAAGTATCTTCAGCAGTTGGAACAACTTCTTCAGCTTTTTCTTCCTCAACCACTGGTATTGCTACCTCACCAACAGCTGGTATAGGAAGAGCATCTTCTTGTACTTCTTCACTAGCAACTTCTTCAGTTGGTGTTTCTTCTGCAACTGGTGGATTCTCAACTGTAGGAATAACTACATCAGGAACATCTTTTTCTTCAGTCTCTTCATCAGTTGTTGCCTCTGCAACTTCTTCAGTTGGTGCATCTTCTGGTGCTTCTTCTGCAACTGGTGGATTCTCAACTGTAGGAATAACTACATCAGGAACTTCTTTTTCTTCAGTCTCTCCATCAGTTGCTGCCTCTGCAACTTCTTCAGTTGGTGTATCTTCTGCAACAGCAGCCTCTTCTACTGGAATATCAACAGCTGGAACTAATATAGCATCATCTTTACCATCCTCTTCACTAGCAACTTCTTCTGTTGAAGCATCTTCTGTAACTACTTCTTGTGGAGTTTCTGCCTCTTCTTCAACACTAGGAACTAAGATAGGTTCTTCATTACTTTCTTCAGTTTCTGTAATAATTGGAGTTTCTTCTGAAGCAACAATAGTTGGTTCCTCACTTACTTCTTCCGAAGCAACAATAGTTGGTTCTTCATTTACTTTCTCTGAAGCAATAATAGTTGGCTCTTCAGCATTACCTTCAACAGTTTTAGTTTCTTCTACTACTTCCTCTTGTGGAACTTCTTCATTCTTTTCTTCAACTGTTTCTTCAATAACTTCTTCTCCAGCTTCTTTTTCTGGTTCTTCAACTACAACCTCTTCAGTTTTTTCTTCTACCATTTCTTTAGGTTCAGCTGAAACAGCATATTCTTCTTCCTTAACTTCTTCTTTTATTTCCTCTGTAGGAGCATCTACTTTAACCTCTTCTACAGTATTTTCTTCTACTACTTCTGGAGTTTTTACTACTTCTTCTACTTTTTCTTCAGTTTTATTATTACTAAAGCCTAATGATTCATAGTAATTATCAATCAAATTACCAAACCCAGCTTTCTTTAAATCAGTATAAGTAGAATCAATTTCTTTATATGAACTTAATAATTCACTCTTTAGTTTAGTAGTCTCATCCACTCTTGCACTTAAAATACTTGCTAAACTCTTAAGTTTCTCTTTCTTTAAAACATCAGACTCAGCTTCTATTTGTGAATCTAAATAAAGCAAAAAACTTATAGACTGAGCTTCAATCAATCTACAATCATGGCTTATACTATCACTATGTTCTTTAATATCCTTATTATCAAACTCATAAATAGGTTCCATTTAAATCCCCACCATTCTATTCAGCATTAGCAATTCTTTTTAACAAGACTTGGACATTTCCCCACTCTTCATCATCGATTATCTCTTCTATCTTATTAATATTATCTTGTTGTATAAATCTAGAAATATAAATAATATGATCGTTTTCTACTCCTTGAGTTTCTCCTTTGGAATAAACTATATAAGTCTTTAATCCATCATCAGAGATTAAATAAGTAATAAGTTCAACTTCATAACTACCACTAGCATCTTCAATTAATACTTTCTTAATACCATCCATAGTAAACTCCTTCTATTCTAACTTATATTATACAAAACTTTTTTTGATAAGTAAACTTTTTATTATTATATTTACACATAAAAAAGTAGGAAAAATCCTACTCACTTTTCTTAAATTCTATCGCAACTACTCCAAGTTCTTTAACCTCTTCATCACTATAGAATCTTTTTGTAACTTCAACTAATTCTTCTTTACTACAATTCTCTTTATAAATACGTTTCATATCATAATAATTACTAGCTTCTACAAAATCTTTAAAATATTTTAAACCAACTACATATGCTTCTATCTTTTCTTGTTCTTCTGGTCTTTTAAAAAATATAAGTTTATCTCCAATATGTAGTTTTTTTCTTTTCTCATCATTTAATCTTAGCTCTACATCCTTATCTTTATTCTTTACTATTTCAAAGATATCACTATCTAATCTTAATTTCATTATCATATTAACCTCCAAAATTAAACATTAATATACCAGGTGCAACTATAAGCAATATACCTATTATTAGCATAATTATACCACCAATTAAATGAGAATATTTATTATATTTAGTACTTATTCCTGTAACTTTCATAGTAAACATAGCAATAAAGAATATTATTAAATCATCAATCATAAAGAACAATATATAAACTAAAGTATAGATAAATGACATAAATCCAGTAACATTATTAAGAGCAAGTATTTCAGTAAATACAATTGGAAGTCCTGCACTACAAGCAAGTTCTACAACATTAACTGAAATAGCAAGTCCCATTACTCCAATAACTGCCAGTAATAAACTCTTCTCACTAGTAAACTTACGAATACGAGAAAACATTTTCTTTCTCTTTTTATCATCTACTACTTCACAACCACTATCTCTCTTACTATTAATAAAACTCCTTAAATTAATAATTCCCCCAATAATAGCAATAACAGCAATAATATTTCTTAACCAAATAATAGTAGTCATTTTAGCAACTATATTAATCCAAGAAAACATAATTAATAAATAGACAAGTCCAGATGTAAGTAAAAAAGTAAGACCAATAATCCACATTCTCTTACGATCCTTCATTCCCATTAAAATACTAATTAAAAATAATAATACCCACATAGCACAAGGATTAAATCCATCTATTAAACCTATAAGCACCGCTGAAGTCATTAAACTAACATTTTTTAAATTAATCTTCTTCTTGCCAACACTAATAGTAGCTTTCTCATCACTTTCATCCTCTAGTTTTTCAAATTCACTCTTAGTATTTTCATCTTTTTTCTCATAAGTATCATTTCTTATTTCTTCAATAACATCTTCATATTCATTTTCTTGATAATATTTAATAGCTCTAGTTATCTTACCACTAGTAGACTCACCATAACCAAGTATATATGTATCTCCAATTACAGTAAGAGGCACTCCATTTCTAGTAATACCTAAATTATCTTTAACCTTTTGCATAAAAGTAGCATTTTCTTCGTTATACCAAACTTCATATTTAACAATATGCACATCATTTGGATCTAATGTACCTAAAAAATTAATTTCTTCTGCGCAATGAGGACAACCATCTCCATGAAACAAATATAGATTTATTTCTTTAGCTGAAACATTAATAGTAAAAAATAAAGATAAAATAATAATTACTAAACAACTAATCTTCTTCATTTTCAACTTCCTCAATTATTTCAATCATTTCATCATATGATACTTCTCCTACTACTCTTTTAACTTCCCTATCTCCTTTATAGAAAATAAATATAGGTAAAGTATCACCAACATTATATTTAGCTACTTCTTCTTCATCTATATCAATATCAAGACTTTTAACATCAAGATCTTTTACTTTCATTACTTTATTCCAAACATTATTCATAACTAAACAGCCATTACACCATACTGCTCCTATCTTAACTACTTTCATTTTATACTTAACCTTTCTAAGTTCTTACTTAAACTATTAATAAAATTATCAATATCTTCATAACTACTCTTATAAGAAATACTAACTCTCATAGAATGTCCTGCACGTTTTTTATCATGGCATACTGCAAATACTGCTTTAGAATAATCTCCTACACTACAAGCAGTTTGTGTCGAAATATATACTTCATCCTCTTCTAAAGCATGTAACATAACTTCACTCTTAATATTTTCTGGAATACTATAGTTAACTATTTGTTTTAAACATTTATCATTACTATTAATAATTACTAAATCTTTTAATTTACTAATTAAATAATCATGTAATTCTTCTACTTTTTTATTCTTATTATCAAAATCTTCATATGCTAATCTTAATGCTTTACTAATACTAGCAATCAATGGAGTTGCTGGAGTTCCACTTCTAAATACAGTTGTACTCTTACCACCATGAATTAATGGTTCTATAACAATATTACTCTTCTTAAGTAAACAACCAACTCCTTTCATTCCAAAAAACTTTTGTCCAGAAAAAGAAGCAAGATCTAAACAATTTAAATTAATCTTTTCTTTACCAATACTTTGTGTAACATCACTATGAAAATAACACTTAGGATAATCTCTAACTATTTTACTAATTTCTTCAATTGGCTGTCTAACACCAACCTCACTATTAACTGAAGCTATTGTAACTAGAATAGTATCATCTCTCATTTTACTTTTTAAATCTTCTAAATCTACTACTCCATCTTCATCTAATTTAACAAAATCAACTTCATAACCTAAAGAAGTAAGATAATTTAGAGGAGCAGTTATACTAGAATGTTCAAGTTCAGTAGTAATAATATGTTTACCACGATTACTATATTTTAAACAAATACCTTTAATAGCAGTATTATTTGCTTCACTTGCTCCACTAGTATATATAACATCCATATCTTCTAAATTAAGAATACTTTTAATTTGTTTAGTAGATGCATCTATCAATTCTTTTGCTTTAACACCAAGTTTATGTAAAGAATTAGGATTACCAATAAACTCTCTACATACTTTACTATAAGTATCAATAACCTCTTCATCAACTGGTGTAGTAGCACTATAATCTAAATAAGTCATATTATCCCGCCTTTCGTTCTAATTATATAAAATAAAATATTAAAAAACAAATAAACCAGAAGTTGAATCTCTCAACTTCTGGTTTAGTTTACTTATTTGTATTCTGATAATAATCTCTTTCAGCAATACTCATAGATATTAAATCTAAATCATCACAATCTTCTTCTTCATCAATTACTCTATCTATCTTAGTAAGTAATTGTTTAAGATTTTTACAACTCTTATAATCAATTTCATATAATTCTAATACTTCAATTTCAACATTAGTAAGTAATAAATTGCCAACTTGATTTAATTGATTACTACTAAAATCAATCTTAGAAACCAATTCTGAAATATCATACTCTTCCATAATTCACCTACTTACAAGTATATCCATTATTCTTAAGATGAGTCATAAACTCTCCTTCAGTATAATTATCACCAACTGTTAAAGTAATAACTTCACTACTCTTAGTATTTGGATTAACTTTCATAACTAAATCTTTACCATCAAGAAAACTAATATTATTTAAAATAATAGTCTTTCCATTATCTAAGTCAATATCAACGCTAACTTTATTAATTCCAGTCGTAATAGTAAAACTATCATGTCCTAAATAACTAAGAGAACTCTCTAATGTACTTTTAACACTATTAATATTCTCTTCATTAGCTTTACCTTCTGGTAATATTATTGTCTTAGTAACACTCATATGGGTAACTTTATTACCATCTATAGTAGCAGTCACCCTTTCACTAATAGTAACATCACTACTTTTATAAGAATTACTACAAGTAACACTTTTTTGTTCTACAGTCATAAATAAATAAATAATTATTCCTAAAATCAAAAAACCTAATATTATAGGAAATAATCTACTTCCTCGAGTACTCATATCATCACCTCTAATATTATTATAGTAAAAAAGGAATTATTTATCAATTCCTTTCCACTTCCAATTTCTAATATATGGCATATCTTCACCATGTTCTGCAATATATTTTTTATGTTCTTTTAACATATTATCACACCAGTCAATTAAACTTTGACTATTATTCTTATATCTAGGTATTTCTTTTAATACACTCTTTACAATATTAAATCTATCAATTTCATTTTGTACTCTAATATCAAAAGTAGTAGTAATTGTACCTTCTTCTTTATATCCATGTACATGAATATTTCTATTATTACGTTTATAAGTTAATTGATGAATAAGTACTGGATATCCATGAAAATTAAATATAATAGGCTTATTCTTAGTAAATATTTCATCATATTCTTCATCACTCATACCATGTGGATGAGTATAATTACTTTGTAATTTCATTAAATCAACTACATTAACTACTCTAATCTTAATACCTTTAACACTTTGTCTTAATATATCAACAGCAGCCATAACTTCAAGTGTAGGAGTCTCACCACAACAAGCAAGAACTACATCTGGATTACCATCATCATTAGATGCAAAATCCCAAATACCTAAACCCTTCTTACAATGAATCTTAGCTTGTCTCTTAGTTAACCATTGAGGTCTAGGATGTTTAGAAGCAACAATTACATTAATATAACTTTTAGTCTTAATACAATGTTCAAAACAAGATAATAAACAATTAGTATCAGGAGGTAAATACATTCTAACAACATCCGCTTTTTTAGTAACTAAATGATTAAGAAAACCTGGATCTTGATGAGTATAACCATTATGGTCTTGTTGGAAAACATGAGAAACTAGCATAAAGTTAAGTGATGCTATTGGTGCTCTCCAAGGAATACCCTGACATACTTTCAACCATTTAGCGTGTTGACTAGCCATAGAATCAACTATACGAATAAATGCTTCATAACTATGAATAAATCCATGTCTACCAGTAAGTAAATATCCTTCTAGCATTCCTTCACATAAATGTTCTGATAAGTATGAATCCATAACTCTTCCATCATTAGATAAGAATTCATCATCTTTAGTCATTCTATAATTCCATGTACGATTCTCAACTTCAAATATATGATTAAATCTATTAGATAAAGCTTCATCTGGCCCAAATATTCTAAAATTTTTATTACCACTATTTAGTTTAAATAAATCCCTAATATAATTACCAAGATTCATAGTATCTTGAGTAATAACTTCACCTGGATGTTTAATATCTAAACAATAATCTTCCCAGTTAGGAGTAATAATATCTTTTAATAATAAACCACCATTTGCCACACTTTGTGCACCCATACATTTAGTAGGACTAGGACATAATTCTTTTAATTCCTTATTAAGTCTACCTTTAGAATCAAATAATTCTTCTGGTTTATAACTCTTTAACCATTTTTCAATTAATTTTAAATTTTCTGGATTATCACGAGTAATAGTAATAGGTACTTGATGAGACCTAAAACTTCCTTCTATTTTTTTACCATCTACTTCTTTTGGTCCTGTCCATCCCTTTGGAGTAGTAAGTACAATCATTGGATAATTACCCTTTCCAGTACTCTTTATCTTTTCTATATCTTTAACAACCTTATCCATTGTATGAGCCATATCTTCATGTAATTTTAAACTATTATTACCACTTACAAAATATGGTTTCCATCCAAGTCCATAGAAGAAATCTTCTAACTCTTCTTTACTCATACGACCAAATACTGTAGGATTAGCAATCTTAAAGCCATTACGATGTAAAATTGGTAGTACAACTCCATCAGTTTTTCTATTTAAAAACTTATTAATATGCCAACTAGTAGCAAGTGGTCCAGTTTCTGCTTCACCATCTCCTACACAACAAGCAACTATTAAGTCCTTATTATCAAGCACAGCTCCAGCTGCATGAGCTAAACTATAACCCAATTCTCCTCCTTCATGAATACTACCTGGTGTCTCAGGCGCAACATGAGATGAAATTCCACATGGAAAACTAAATTGCTTACATAATTTCTTTAATCCTTCTTCATCTTCAGTTATTTCTGGATAAAATCTAGAATAAACTCCCTCTAAATAATTATTAGCAACCATTGCTTGTCCACCATGTCCTGGACCTGATATATAAATCATCTTTAAATTATTCTTCTTAATAATTCTATTACAATGCATATAAATAAAATTTTGTCCTGGTGTTGTACCAAAATGTCCAACTACATTAGGTTTAATATCATCTATAGTTAATTCTCTTCTAAGTAATGGATTATCTAATAAATATAATTGAGCAACACTTAAATA
>AUXO014635110.1_pt1 | contig 10077 bp, 8 predicted proteins | sample 768731 | NCBI WGS metagenome assembly AUXO01 (sample SAMN02715735, study PRJNA202380) | gut metagenome | biome: sheep rumen | host: Ovis aries | place: New Zealand: Palmerston North | reverse complement strand
CAGGGCAAAGGTACTATCACGCTACAACTGAAACAAGGTGTATTTCATCGAATGCTTACTCATAATATAGTATTCCCCTGAAATGTATTCTTTGTCATCCGGCAAAAGCATTTTCACTTCTGGCATAGGAATGCCAAGTGAATTATGATATTCACTTCTATAAACTGATTCTATGGCTATTTGTGCCTTTTCCTTATATGTTTCAATGTCAACAGCCATGATGATGCTCGCTCAAGTATTGAAATATATCATCCTTCTCTTCACCTTCATAGGTAAAATTGTATTGATCACGAGCGAATCGTACAGTTAGAGTGCAATCATCTTTTGTGATATCCATAATCGGATAAGGACGATTCTTTTGAAACCCATATTCCTCGAAATTTGGAACTAAAATGCGAATAGCAGAAAGAATCTTTGTATTCTCCATAATATCATTTTGAGACAAGATAAATGTCCTTTTTTTCATCTTCTGGGCTTTTAGCTTTCTGTCAATCTTAGCAGAAAGATACTGTCTGTTGGGAATGTCATATTTGAATGCCATTTCCTCTTTTAATGACTTTAATTCTTCGATATCTGTACAAGTATCTATTTTCCTGTTATATTCAATGATGGAATTATATACAAGCTTATATTGTTTCAATACAGGCAAAATATCAGCATTAAGTATAAGGGAGTTGTACATGCTGTTGCTTGCCTCATTTATAAAGTCATCGAATTCTACTTTCGTTAGTTTACCCGTTTTTACATCTTCGAATTTTTCAAGGAGGTGCTTAACTCCATCAAACTCCTTTTTAATTCGATCAATGATAGAGCGTGTTCCTTCAAGGTCAATATTTGTGATATAGTTAGCTGTTTGTTTTTTGCCACTCTCATCCTTCCAAGCTTCAGTTAGAGAAAGAATAAACTTTTTGCTTAATACAGATCTATGCCAAATCATATAAGGGGCTAGTATTATGACATGTTGAACTGTAACCTGAGGATCACCCAAAAACCAGGCTAGAGCCTTGCAATATCGATAAAGATCCTCTTTGACACGCACACTTAATGGTTGCTTTATTTTGCAACACACCTTTTCTGGTGCATTCATATGACAATTTTCACATAAACTTTTATCTACTGAAAGATTGTCGTTTGACTCTTTGGAAACTCGTTCACAAAGCCGGTAAGAGGCTATTATATAATTAATGAAGAGTTCTGCTTCGTCTGTATAAGTAAGATTCGTTATCTCACGTTGAAGGGTAGACAAATCAAAATTAGGTAGGAACTCATTTAATTTGGGACGATCATTTTTATCTTTCTTGCCAATTGTGCTAAAACTATCATAGTCAGGCATAGTAATAGGCAATGCCATTGCAAAGCGATCCCTAAAAGGAAGGGACAGCTCCTCATTGGCATTATCTTTGGGGTTTAGAGTGGCGTAAAGGGTGAACGGAGGAACGATTTTACTTTCGTCATGATACTTGACGCTGCCTTCTGCAAGAAGCGAAAGAAGGATATTTTGTGCATATGGTGACAAGCGATTTATCTCGTCAATAATCTTCCATTCCGAATCGACAAAATTATTCCAAATTACGTCAATTCTATCATTTTTATTGAGTGGCTTCTTGCCTGTTATTTGAGCGAAGTCAAGACTTCCCAATATTTTTTCCTCAGTCAACTGAGGATGACCTCTTAAGATACAGTCTTCGATTTCTTCTTTTGTTAGCTTGCAAAAAATCTGCCCAAGGTATTTTGTCAAAGTGGTTTTCCCACCACCATGACCACCGTACAGCATCATTGTACCACGCTCAACAAGAGCATTTATCACGGCTAATGTTTCCACGAGATATACCTTCCGCCCTCTAAGCTTCCCTGAATTGAAGTGCGCGCCAGGAAGTTCCTCATTGTGAACATATAAGCTTTCATTCCTCAACCGGTCTAAAGCTCGAATGATATCAATATTACTAAAATCCATTTTAGAAAGTTTTTTCAAATGATAGTGTTATTAAACCGTTGTTAAGCAAGGCTAGCAAATATTCTGCATTAAATGATTTGCTATCAATAATTGTGTTCTCACCAAAATCATTAATCCATTTGATCTGAGCCTCCATTTGAGATTGCTTAAGAATCTCCATGAAAGTGCTCTTGGTTTTCTTCATATCCTTAAGCGTTTCGTATATTGTAGCATCATCTTTGGACATCGCTGTAAGAAGTGTACCCTCATTTTTCAGAGACTCAATACCGTTATGAATATTCGGGAGAAACTTGCCTTGAGATTTCTCTGAATAAATATCATCGAATTTAATCTTAAGCTCGGGCTTTTTATCCACCAATTTCTCCAACATTTGGCGTTTCTCTAAATATTGTTTATAGAATTCTTCGATGTGCTGTTTTATTGTTAATCTCGTTTCATCCTCAAGTTCTCGAAGGTCAACAATAGACTTGTGGCATTTGTTAATTGTAGTAATCACGTTATCAAGTTTAACTGACTTTATTGTAGGCAAAATATTACCACTTCTTGCTTTTTTATAAGTAAGAACAAGAATTTCCAAATCGTTCTTCTTTTCATAATCTTCCCAGTCCTTGGCATCAAACACCAAATCATCTTCTTCATAGAAGGCTTTAATAACTAAATACTTGTCTTGAAGAGGATTCCAAATGTTTTCTATATACTCACTAAGCACTTGAGCAACGTCGCCCTTAGTCTTAAGCATTTCGCCATTAAACCTCGTAAACAGACTTTTCAGTTCCTCATCTATATTTTTGGCAATACCTGTTTGCTGCAAAAGAGTTATACACTTCTTAATAGAAATAATTCTATTTTGAGCCCTTTTCCACAATTTTTGATTCTTCTCTTGCTCGTTCTGTTCTTTAAGACTCTGCCCTTCGGAAATAACATTTTCTAAGATGGAAATGTAGAAAGACAATGTACTATCTGTTTTTTGTTTATCATTATATAATTCTTCAACAGACTTGTATGACAATTCTACAAGGTTAGACAGACCTTCGTATTCAACTTTTAAAACATATAGAAAATCGTCAATATTGTTTGCATACGATGTAGAATCATTTACAAACTTTGTAATTATCGATTTTAGTCTTGACTTAAAATCTGAAATGAGTTTATCGAAGAGGTGCTTTTCATTCTCGTCGGGAAGAGCCTCAACTGCTGCTAAAATATCATCAATCTTAGAACTATATTTCTCATAGTCCTTCATCAGAAAATCCCGAAGTTTGTTTCTATTAGCATTGTTTTTTGAATTTTCTTCAACCCAAGTAATAAATTTATCTAACCCTGGAGCCGTAATTTTCTCATACACTTCATCAAATAGCCCCACAAGGAGTTTCATTGTGTTCTCATAGTCACTCACCGAACTTATAGAATCCATCCTGCTTGTAATTGTAGCAAGCTTTTCTAGCCATTCTGGTTTTGTTAACTCATCTTTGAGAGTCTTTATATATTGCTCACGGCCCTTCAGTTCGAGAGCTTTGTTATATCTTGCTTTAACTTTTGACTTATCCATAATGCTATTCAAATTTTAAGAGTTTTTCAATCTGAGATTTCATTTCTGCATAATCATCTGCCATTGTCTTACATTCAAGACAAAGTTTAAGCGCTATGTCAAGCCTTGCTTTAAGATCAGTGCCTGGCTGTAGTACTCTTGAGAGGTAGTTTTGAAAAGTTGTAACATTATCAGATTTGAGTATATCTTCTTTAATGGGATCCAACTTCACATTGAAAATATTTTTGGCTTCGTCCCTATTATATCTTAGATGATTACGAGTTATTATCCAACAATACAGATTATTATACCCTTTGAATGTATTTTTTGTCGCTTCTGGTGATTTCATATTTATCAACTGAGCAGCAAGACGATTCTCGTATATTTTATTAATGGGTGTTTGGTATGAAGTATCTATATTCTGTTTTAAACGACTAAGGGCACTTTTAATTACATTAACCTGATTAGAGAAAACCTTCACAGAATTGACAATTGATACAAGTCGGTTATAGACGGAACTAACAATACATAGTACCGACATGCTCTCTGGTTCTTCATCCAAAACTCTTTGACAAAGTGTGAAAATAATATTTACATCTGAAAGTTTCTTTAGATATCCATAGAATGGCTGACTCTCATTGTCAGACTGAGGCTTTTGTGAATAAAGCAACCCCAGCACTTCGTCAAAATATGTGGCAAGAGTGGCACGCATCTTATTCAATTCCTCGTGCTTCGATTTAAGGTCTTTCTTTAAATTCTCTCTCAATTTCAAAAAGTCCATTCTAGACACATAGTTGAACAAGTATAAGAGTTTCAATAAAATCTCTGCCTTTGGACAATTATACTTCATCTTGTCACTATAACTACTAATCCAATGATTGTTGATGAAATTGTTCATAAAATCAAACAATCCTTTTACATCAGTAGCAGGATCTTCTGCAAACATAGTGTCAACAAAGGAATAGAGATTCTTTATAAATTTGTCATCTGGATGATACTTTCTATATATTTCTTTCAGTCCATTAGAATCACAAAGCGCAGTCTTCAGTTGATCAAAATAGAGGGATTGTAAGATTTCATCTTCCTTTGGAGAGAAATACGAACCGCCATTTTGTGTACCAACCTTCTTTAGTAGTTCTGTTAGTGTTTTATTCGTTTCTTCACACTTCCCGGAGCTTTCCATAACATATAGCAGTGCCAAACACATGCTGCGCTCGTCTGTTATTTTGCCATCTACGACCTTAGTAAAGTCACATGGTATATTGTCCTCATAGTCAGAAACATCACAAATAGCCTTAGATAAAGCATCTTCATAGTCCTTCTGAGATTTGATCTTAATTGTTTTCAAAATGGCATTGTCACCCTCACAGACCAACTTCTCATAGTGCTCAATAGTGCGTCTTACTTCCTTCTGAGGAGTCCAGCTGTTGTCCTTTATTCTTGATATAGCCTCATGAATCTCTATGGTCATTCCATCTAGAGAATTCATTTCACCGCTCACACATCCAGCTATAGCTATTTTAGCGATGGAGTCAATAAAATCTTGTATCTGACGACCAAAATTGAATTTATAATCATCAAGAAGTTCAAAAACAAGTTTTCTATATTTGGTAATTGGCAGTAATTCCTCACCACACTTCGTTACTCGTTCCTTAAATCTATCTATCTTTTCGTCCTCTTGTAGATAAACAATATGAAGCGTTTTCATGGCCTTTTCGTGCAGATCTTCATGAATACTATCTATGTATTTTTCAAGACAATTCAAATAAGCATCCATCTGCAAAGAATCGAGAACAGGCACAAACAATATTCCTTGATCGCTATATGAGTCGGTAAGCAAAATACTATTGTCAAAACTAATATTTTCAAGTTTCTTGTTGAGATCCATGCCGCGGTATCTAAGAACAGGTGAACCGATAGGCTGTTCGAAAATCTCGCGCAAAGCATGGAGGGAGAATTGTATAAAGACCTTTTCTCCCTTGCTCTTGTTTGCCTTAAATCCATCGAATAAGTTGCTCAACTCTGGAAAATCTTCCGAAATTTGCTCAATTTCTTTTGAATTTTCCACATGTTTTATACAGTCTAAAAGAAAGTCTCTAACCTCTCTTATGGCTGGGGTTTCCCCCTCCTCATATTGACTAACAAAGTCATAGGTTAGTTCCAATAATGGGACAAGGAAGGAATCGGCTAAAGCCTCTTCTGCATACTTATATGGAGTGTTGAAAGCCATATTACCATTCTTGTCAGAACAAGCTTCTAGAATATATGAAAAATATTTATTAAGATGAGTATAATAATTTATCTCCAAATACTTTCCATCTGAATTCTTGCATTTGTCCAAAAATAAGCAAAGGTCATCCTTCAGGGCAGTGCATAAATCCTTTTCCACATTGACCGTCTCGTCTGAGCAAAAGAAGCTTTTGGCATTATATTCGTTCTTAAACGTGTCAATATACTCTTTTTCCATTGTAAGTTCACACGGTTCAAAATCTAGAAGCAAATTTTTTATTATAGGAAATATGTGACTATCTAGACTTTCAAAAAATGAAGTGTTGAGGTATGTTACATCCTCGCCACCCTCATCAATTGGCTCATTAAAGATGCTCTGTGTAACAAACTCCGCAGACCTATAGTCTTTCAATATGTCATACTTAACTCTATCGCGGAGTTTCTGTATATGGCCAGGGCGACAACGAGACATCCACCAAATAAAATTAACGTATCCATTCTCACATCCCTCCATAAATTTTCTTTTGAGAAGACTCGAAGCGGGGAAAGGAATCTGAATAGTTTTCAGCCGACGGTTGGCAGCAGTTTCACTATCAGCGTCATCCCCTTTTTCCTTTGCTACCTCGTAGCCAGAAGCTGGCCCATTGCCAATAATCAACTGGAAAGGGTGAGATTGTACAATCTGATCAAAAAGCTCACGAAGTATACCACCGCCGGAAGACGCCACTATTTTTTTCAACTCATAGAACTTTGACTCAAATTCATCAATTAGTAACACCGGAACATGTCCAGAGGAAAGTGCTGTGTTAATAACCTCCTTGCTAAACACCACATTCTCAAAGGGATTATTCTCTCCATCATCATAACTAGCCTTAACGGAAGTGAAACCTTGAAGATAATCTGATAATGTTAATTCTACATTCTCGTCACCACTCTGAAATTCGGGGAAAGCTAAATTATGTGCGTCATCATAATTCTCCATTTTCAGTTTCCCCATCTGTTCATCAATCATTTTCTTTATTATCAGACTAAGGCGATGATTTTCAACCTTTCGAGATTCGAGGGTTTCTGCTACTTTTTTAACCTCATCTACAATTTTAGCAAGAGGCATATAGAATGCTGGCGCTTTAAGAATTTCCCAACAATAATGGAAAAGGTAATAGAGTGTTGTTGTTTTACCTATGCCAAAGGCACCCTGCAGCATAATAGGTTGGATGTTGCCATTCTCGCAACATCCTTCACGTAAATCTTTTTCTACGGTTTCACGTAGACGCTTGTGCTCATTGCTCAAGTCGATCCACTCTGTTCTCTTAATAAGGGGAATATATGCCATACTATTTTAGCCTAATGGTTAATAATTTATCAATTAATGGTGAAGATATCTCGTATAATCCTTTTTTTAGACCATTATAAACGATTCGTTCTGAATTAGACATTCCTATCATGTCTTTTCCATCTTTTTGCAGTCTTATTTCAACTTTGGGGATTATCGTTAGAATGTATTCTCCTACTTTTTTTCTTATCTCAACTTTAAATGGAAGTTCTGTCTCATCAACTAAGATGCAATCATTCTCAGTAACTACATTTTGCATACGCGCTGCAGCAGCGTATTCTTCATGATCTGCCAACAAAACGAGTTTGGGATTCTGCACATTCTGGATAGGCATATGAATTGTTTTAACCTTATTCATAAAATGCATGTCGACTGAAAAGGCAAAAATCTCAGAACGTTCCATTTCATTTATATAGGAAGAAATGGAGTGGTTTAGGTATCTCGAATTAGATATTTCAATCTCTCTGAACTCACTCTGCTCTTTCGTCAAAACCTCGTCAGAACATTCATGTTCTATATGATATTCACCTACATATTTATCAAGAATTTCCGTTAGAACAGGTTGCTCATTCCAAGTTTCAACAATGAAAGGGAATCCCACTATTGAGGAATCATCACATATTTGGTCAATATGTGAAGCGTGCTCAACAAATGGAGATAGTGGACAAACACGAACATATGTGGTATCGCTATCTAGTTCTTCTGGATTAGAAAGAAGTAAAACCAACATATCGTGTTTTGAATGCTGTAGTACGCCTTCAAAATCTATATAATGATTCTTGACAGACCATATTTGATTTTTCTTATAATGAGGAATGATTCTCAAATGTTGCTGTCTAAAGTTCAAAGATTTAAACATGTCATTTAAATGATCAACATCTTCAAAATTTGCAGACAATACTTCTTCTTGTGAGTCAGTATTAATACCTTCTCTTAAGAATATGTTAATTGTATCCATTGCTAATTGGGTTTTGTCAAACATAAAATACTCCTATTTTGCAATTTCGTCCAATTTATTTGCCAAACATTGCAAAAATGAAATTCCATCTTCTTCATTTTCAGGAATATATGAAGAATATATTTTCTTTTTGAAATCTTCAATTTTCTTGTGAAGAGTGCTTTTGGGCATATTATATTTTGATGCCAAATCAGAAAGAGAGACTTTACCTGAATCTTGGAAAATATAGTCCAAATATATATGCGCCTCTACTTTTGATACTCCTTCTATTATTCGAGTAATACTTGATGTATAGTTTGCCTCGTCTGTTTGAATTGTTGCTGTTTCTTTGTTCTCGTCATTAAGGCTAAAAGAACTTTGATCAAGTAACTGAAAAACGGCCGACGCCAATACGTCCGTTAAAATATAGCCATCTGTTGATAAAAGAATGTCTTCTATGGCCAGTTTGATGATAGGTTTATAGTGCTTTGTTTTTTCTGTTATCGGGTAATGAGCAATGTATTTAATGTTATCTTCTAAATCATCTATCCATTGCTTGGTTGTTGCCATAGGATTTGAAATATATAATCTACCTAAATGACTAACAGTAGTATAATCTTCATCGCAAATCTCCTTAACAATAATTTGACATTTTTGAAAACTAACACCAATATTCTGTTGTTCCTCTTTAATGCGAGAAGCAACAAACGAAACGAACATTTGGGTGAAATAGTATGATAAGTATTCAGAAGGAACTTTGTTCACGTAAGCAAGTTTGTTTTTAGCAATTATCCACTCAAAGAATTGTTGGGACAATTCAATTATATCATCATCTGACCAATTTGAATCATGACTTCCTGAGACAACAATATTCTTCTGCCATTGATATCGTCTAACCATAGAACCTATTGAACCAACGATACTGGCATAACCTTTCTGAGTCAATTGACCAGAAAGCAAATCTAATATGTATTCTTCCTTAAACATTGACCCCTAAACTAAATTTAATATGCATCTTTAATTCTTCTGTTTGCTGCTCATCGAGAGAATCAACATCATTCCAGCCTCTTTGAAGTTTTAATATATCTTTAGAGTTATATGTCATTTTCAGTTTTAAAAGAAAATATGAGACAGGACAATCAGGATCAGTTTGATTGATTTTAACTCTAAATACATTAGCTCCTATGATATGCTCTTTAGATGTTCCAGGAATTAGCCAACATTGTTTGTTTTCATTATAGACTCGTCCCACAACAGAAGGATGAAAGTCTTCCTTATTTTTGTTTTTAGCAAAACCATTTTTCCATATGCCATTAGGGGCTACCCATATTGAGCCAATAACTGGATAGTAAATGTCTTGCAAGATAGATTTCCAATTGGAAATATTTAGATTAGCCATGCTTTATATGTTTTTTCATTGTACATTTATAGGCTGTTTCTCTCTCTCTTCCCATATTAACTGTGTAGAAGTTACATAGACAATTAAGTAAAAGGATTTATATTACATCCTTAATAATTCATTGACATCGACTTCCAAACATCTCGCAATCTCCATCAAATTCTCCAGATTGGGTTGGGCTGAATTGGTACACCACTTCGAGACTGTGGCAGGGTCTTTGCCCAATTTCTCTGCTAACCATTTATTGGTGCGCTTCTTCTCAGCAAGTACAACCTTCAATCTATTTAGGTCTTTGTTTTCCATGTTTCAAGTGTTTTTTATAATAATGTACAAAAGTAATGATTTTTTCGCAAAAACTATTCTGTTAACAGAAAAATATCGGCTGTTATATCAAAAAATTGATGATAGGGCAATTTGCTTATCAACTCTTATTTTTCAATGTGATCTATCTTTATGGCTTTGGCTGCCTTCTCTTTCTTCTTGTCCACAACTTTTGTGTAGATTTGTGTGGTCTTGACATTGGTATGGCCAAGCATTTTGCTGACAGTATAGATGTCGGTGCCATTGGCCAATTGTAGAGTTGCGAAACTGTGCCTGAAACAATGAAATGTGATGTGTTTTTTGATGCCTGCCGCCTCAACCCATTTCTTCAATGGGCGGTTGATCCACGATGGGGGAGTCAGACCCTCAAAAACCA
>AUXO012169234.1_pt1 | contig 10077 bp, 7 predicted proteins | sample 768731 | NCBI WGS metagenome assembly AUXO01 (sample SAMN02715735, study PRJNA202380) | gut metagenome | biome: sheep rumen | host: Ovis aries | place: New Zealand: Palmerston North | reverse complement strand
TTTAACAATACTGTCAATTCCAGCAGCAACAAGCGGGATTAACATCATGCTGTCCATCCACATAATATTCACGTAATAACATGAGAAATATCCTGAAAAAGCATATAATATTGCAAATGGTATATTGGAAAAGCTATTTTTCCCTTTTCTTTGATTTAAGAAAAATAACATAAAACATGATGTTAGTATAGCTCTAATTCCTATAATAAATGAAAAAGATACCATAAACTTTTCTCTTGGAAAAAACAATGAAATAATATTAAGGGGACTAGAAACATAATTTAAAAAATTTCTATATAATGGTAATCCTAATCCCGAACGAAATGAATAAATTTTGCTTGAATTTGATAAAAATCTATCTCTCATTTCGGCAAGCATAACACTATATTGATAGTAAAAGTCAGTTTCCAAAAGAGTGTTATCACCAAATGGAGCCACTTTTTTTAGGAAATAAACGCAACAAATAATAAAAAATGATATAAGAAAACAAACAATATAACAAGCCCTATCGCCAAATAAATTCCTAATATTCTTAATATATTTTTTTTCCATATAATCCTTCTCTCTAATATAAAGCATTCAACTATTTACTAAAAAGCAACTGGGGGCAACACAAACAGAGTTACCTCCAGTTGAACATAACTTATCCTTGTCATCAATACTTTTTGCCTACTCTACTTCTGTATTAACTAATTTGATGCTGTCTTCATCTTCAGTATCTTCCTCATTTTCAATGTCACCCTCGTCCTCAGTATCTTCTTCATCTTCGATATAGTCTTCGTCATCAAGTTCTTCATCATCTTCCTCTAAAACATCTTCTGCTGTTAGTCCATCATCCACTACGTCAAGATATCCATCAACAATTATAAACTCTAAAGTAGCATTATCATAAATAAAGTCTTCTCCAAGTGTTTCTTTCATTACGTAATCACCATCATCAGTCTCTACTTTAAAATCCCAATTTCCACCATTTTCAACTCTCTCAATCATAGCTGTTTCTTCATCACCTATAGCGAAAGATTTATTATCTATTAGTTCAACCCATTTTTGAGTTCCTTCAGCATCTACATAATCATCATTATTTTCTTGAAATATATATAATGTATTTATTTTCTTTCCTGTACTATTTTTAATTAAAACCTCAAAGTCTTCTAATTCCTCTTCTACTTCTTCTATCTCAACAGCCTCTTCATCAACTGATTCTGTAGCATTATGAGAAATAATAATAATAGCGCCCAATAATACTGCTATCAAAATAACACAAACAATAATTAAACCTTTAATTTTCATATCTAACTCCTTTGTCATTCGTATAAATATTAGGGTAATTTTCCCAAACTCTAGTTTAGATTATATACTATCTTTTAATTCATTCCAACATTTTTTGTGTTTCTTTTTTGTAACAAAAAGCAGCCTCATGGCTGCTCATAAAACTTACTTTATCTTTCTAAATACTCCTACTACTTTTCCTAGTATGTCACATGTTGGAACAATGATAGGATCCATAGTAGAGTTTTCAGGTTGAAGTCTAATATGGTCTTTTTCTTTGTAGAATGTTTTAACAGTAGCTTCATCTCCAATAAGTGCTACAACAATTTCCCCATTGTTTGCCACATTTTGTTTTTTGACCAAAATATAGTCTCCGCTTAAAATACCTGCTTCTATCATACTCTCGCCTCTGACGGTAAGCATAAATACATCTCCTACTCCAGTAAAATCTAATGGAACAGGGAATGAATCTGTGATATTCTCTACAGCAAGAATTGGTTCACCAGCTGTAATCTTTCCTACTAATGGAACATCAACCATTTCCTTTGATGAATATGATTCAAATTCATTCATTTTAACTTGGTTGTTGTCTTTGCCTCCCTTTAAAAGCTTAAGTGTTCTACCTTTTTGGCTCTCTTTTTTTATATATCCCTTCTTTTCAAGTGAGCTTAAATATCCATGCACTGTTGCAGTTGAACTAAGATCAACCGCTTTTCCAATCTCTCTAACAGATGGTGGGTATCCATTTTGATCTACTTGCTCTTCAATATACTTTAAAATAGCTTTTTCTCTTTTATTTAATTCATTTGGATCTTTTCTTCTCATATATATCATCCTTTAAATTATTTGGATTTTGGTATCCATAACCATTCTATAAAAAAAATGAATGCATTATAGAACACATTCATTTTATCATTACTATTTCACTCTGTCAAACATTTTTTCGCAAAACTTTTGTTTTCTTTATTCATACCATTCAAAAACCCAATCCAAAAGCTTTACGGTATCTCCTTCCTTTACCCCTTTATCTCTTAAAGCTTGCTCTATTCCAATTTTTTTAAGCATCTTTTCCATATAGTGATATGATTCATTGTCTCCTATGTTAACTCTCCCCATCAATCTTTCAACTGCTGGACCCGAAACCACAAACTCACCATCAATTATATCTATTTCAAATTCATCTGCCTCTTCCTCTAACGTGTATACCACCCTATCTTCTACGTCTACAATATCTTCTTTAGGTAGTTTTTTTAGAACTTCGGCCACATGATTAAATAGTGGATTTAATCCTTCTCCTGTGACTGCTGATATCTTATATATCTCTATATTTTTTTCTTTAGCTAATTCTTCAAGTTTTTTATAATTATTCTCATCTTGCATACTATCAATTTTATTGGCTACAATAATTTGTTTTCTACTTGCAAGTTTTTCACTATACTTTTTTAGTTCTTCATTGATTATATTAAAGTCATTAACTGGGTCACGACCTTCTATACTTGCTACATCAATAACATGTAATAGTAGCCTTGTTCTCTCAACATGTCTTAAAAACCTAAGTCCCAATCCTACTCCATCACTAGCACCTTCTATTATTCCTGGTATATCTGCTATAACAAAGCTATCACCGTGTTCTGTCTTAACTACGCCCAAATTAGGGTCTATTGTAGTAAAGTGATAATCTGCTATTTTAGGGGTTGCCTTCGTCACTTTAGATAGTATTGTAGATTTGCCAACATTAGGGAAGCCAACTAATCCAACATCTGCAAGAAGTTTTAATTCAAGAATAATCTCTTTTTCTTTTCCTTTTTCTCCATCTATTGCAAATCTTGGTGCTTGCCTTGTTGATGTTGCAAAATGAGAATTTCCTTTTCCCCCTCTTCCACCTTTAAGAATAAGTTCTTTCTGCCCTGGCTTTGACATATCAACTATAACTTTCCCAGTTTCAGCGTCTTTAACAATTGTCCCTATTGGAACCTTTACAACAAAGTCGCTTCCACTTTTTCCAAATCTATGGCTTCCGCTACCATTTTGGCCATCTTCTGCTTTAAATTTTTTATTATATCTAAAGTCGATAAGTGTGTTACTATCTGGATCTACCTCGAAATAAATGTCTCCTCCTTTTCCGCCATCTCCTCCGTCTGGTCCACCAGCAGCAACATATTTTTCACGTCTAAATGTAGCTGCGCCATTGCCACCATCACCTGATTTAATTATTATCTTAACATAATCAACAAACATTTTTCTCTGCCTTTTCTATATTATAATCAAATATTGGGGCCTTTGAATTAAGACCCCAACGTGTTAGTCTACTAATAGTCCAACTTTTTTATAAACTTCTTTCAAGAATAAATCTGTTTTTTCTTTAGCCTTTTTGTCTCCTGCTTCATATATTGCTTTTAATTTTTCTGGATTACTTATCAAATCATTATATTTGTTTTGAATTGGCTCTAGTCTTGTAATAATAGCATCTGCAACAGCGGACTTAAATATTCCATAGCCTTGTCCCTCAAATTCTCTTTCTATATCTTCCATAGATTTTCCTTTAAGTATGCTATAAATTGTCATCAAATTGCTAATTCCTGGTTTGTTATTTTTATCAAAGTGTACATGATTTTCAGAGTCTGTAACAGCTTTTTTTAGCTTTTTGCGAATCGTGTCACTATCGTCTGTAAGTAATATTTTATCATTTTCATCTTCTGAACTTTTACTCATCTTTGATGTTGGATTTTGAAGTCCCATTATTCTAGCACCACTTTGTGGGATATAAGGATCTGGAACTACAAATGTATCTCCATATATTCCATTAAATCTTTCAGCAATATCTCTAGCAATTTCTAAGTGCTGCTTTTGGTCATCACCAACAGGAACAAGATTCGCCCTGTATAGCAGAATATCCGCAGCCATTAAAACTGGATATGTAAATAATCCACTATTTATGTTATCGCTATGTTTTTGTGATTTGTCCTTATATTGTGTCATCCTACTAAGCTCACCCATATACGTATAGCAATTTAACACCCAAGATAGTCCTGTATGTGCTGGAACGTGCGATTGAATAAAAATCGTATTTTTATCCGGATCAAGTCCACACGCAATATATAAGGCAATTAACTTAAGAGTATTATCTCTAAGCTTTTCAGGATCATTTCTCACTGTAAGAGTATGTAAATCCGCTATCATATAATAACAATCATATTCATCTTGTAGTTTTACAAAATTGTTTAACGCTCCAATATAGTTGCCCAAAGTCAAGTCCCCCGTTGCTTGTATTCCACTTAAAATAATTTTTTTCTCCATAATATGTACCTCTCTGTGATTGTACCTTATTTAATTTGTTAAATCAATACCTATCGTCTACGACTCTTTATATCTTCATACCATATCTCACCTAAACTTATCCCTCTTTGAAACTGTTCTTGATTTACAATAGGTATAGAATACAAACTAATCCCATCTTCTTCTATTTTTTTATTTAATGAATCTATAAATGCTTCATCATCTTCATTAGATTTCTTATTTTGAATTTTCTTTTTAACCTTTGCTCCAAGTTCTTTTATATTAATAGATGAAATTGAGCTTTTTATGTCTTTATAAAATGGAATTTCGTATTCTTTTAGCATTCCTATTTTTTTATAACTTTCCACAAAACTTTTAGCTTCTTTAAATTTGCCTTGATTTGCAAGATTTGACGTTGTTAAATTGATCACTCTTATTAAATCTTTTAATTCGCTTGCTTGCGTGCAGTCATCGTAAGATCCAATTCCCATGCATTTTCTAAGTGTTGTACAAAAGGCATTTGGATCAGTAATAGGATATGTTTCTACACGATCTCTAATAATTACAAATAAATATGACTCTGCCTTTCTTTTTGCTTCTTCTGGATCCATAACTCTTGCAAACACAGCCGTTTCTGTGCTCCTTCTTTTTCCCTCTTCAACAAGATATTTTTCATATTCTTCTCTTGTGGCACTTCCATTAAGCAATTTTTGAATTATGGAATCTGTTTCAGAATTAACTTTATACTTTAAGTTATAAATTGCATTTGAGTGATTAATCTTTGATATTTTAGCATTTATCTTTCTAGTTAATTCATTAGATACAATTCCTTTATTTCTAACTTTAAAAAGATCTTTTTCTAAAGCTAATAATTCACCGACATCATAAATTTCTCCTAGTAAACGCTCTATTGTTTCCATTCTTTTTTGATCAACAGATTTAAGTGGTTTTTGGGCAGTCCTTTTATCAACACTATATCTACTTGGAAAATTAATAATATCCTTAACTGATTCTCTTTCAAGTATTGCATTTAGTCTATCACATTGTGTAAGTGAAACTTCGTATTCTTTTAAATCTGAAATAGAAGATGATAGTTTGTGAAATAGCAATTTCTTTGCATTATACGTTGTAGCATTTTGCATATTTTCTTCTAAAGTTTCAATTTCTCTAATTTTGGCTTCAACATATGCTAAATCTATCTTATATTTATCGGTATCAGTGGGCTTAAAAATAGTCTTAGCATAGTTATCACGAATTCTATCCATCCTAGTAACAATCACTTTAGGCCTAGCAATTGTAAATTCTGGTTCAAAAACTTTTGGTTTTGGTTTCTTTGCCCTATTCTCCGCTTCTATTCGAGCTAGTTCACGTGCTTTTTGGACTTGTAGTTCTATTATATATTTATCCACTTCTTTTTTATCTATATCAAACTGAAAAGCAATATCTTCTGATTTTGCCCCTTCATTTATTAACATTCTTATTACATCTTTATAAAATTCTATTTCCATTTCTACATCCTTTTTTTAACAATAAGGGGCTTTTCTTATTGTTAATAATAAAGCCCCTTATCGATTTATGTTGTGTTGTGGTTTTTTTAATTGGATTGGTTAGTTATTTTATATATTAACTCCAAAAAATCTGCAAGGTTAATATGTGTAACCTTTTTACATACTGGAGGTCGAAAGTTCTTTGAAACGAACTTTGTTACCTCCATACCGACATAATAGAATTCTCTAAGCAAACTGCTAGATTCTATTTTATTGTCAGTAGCATATTTTTGGAGAGAAATCATTAAGGTTTGCGTGGAGAAGTTTTCAACATTACCTAAGAGGTATGTCAAGAAATCTACAAAAGACTCTTTAGGCTTTCTGTCTTCATTTTCTTTAAACAAGAATACCAAAATCTTATTGAGATTATCTTTTATATCTCCATCCGCAAATGCACGCAGTAGTTTGATAAAATCCTGCACCTCTTTGGGCAGATCATTCAAATCTTCTCTTTGAACGATTTTTTCGAATGAGAGACCTATTTTGATTCGCTGCCACCTTCGGCAGACTCAGCCTCTTTCTGCGTGACACCAGAGCTGGTTTTTGCCTCCTGTACATTTTTCCAGTACAATGATTTCTGAATGCAGCTCTTAATGAATGTCGGAAACTGTGCACCTTTTTGGATTTCATGGAAAGGTTTAGTAAGAAGCGGCTGGAAAATGTACTTTTTCTTAGAATCAAAAGCAATGGGATCGATTCCCTTGATTTTCTTCCATACATTTTTCCATGTTACTTCTACACCTGCATTCATCAAACTGACGAATCTGTGAGTAACCATTCTCAGCTTTTCTGTTGTATCTTCATCATACCCGATGTATACAGCAGTTGCGAGAATAATGTCTTCAACTGTTTCAGCCTTCTCAAGGTCGTAATTCAGCTGTACGAAAGGATCTACCTTTGCGGGTTTTTCCTTTACATCCATAAATACATCGACATTGGACTGATCAACAGGCGTTGTTCCATCTCCCGAGGTCTCTTCACCATGCGGCAAATCTACAGTTATGACTTCATCTGTGAATGAATATCCCCTTTTCGACTGTGCATCTGCATCAGCTTCTTCAACAACTGTTTCTACTACCGGTTCACTCATATCGTCAGAAGTCTCTTCGCCTTTCGGCAGTTCTACAGTTATGACTTCATCAATGAAAGAATTATCGTTTTTCGGATAATAATCTACATCAACTACTTCAGCAGGTGCTTCTCCATCTTCCGGATGTGATTCGTCCTCAGGCTCCTTTTTAAGAGTTTCATCAGTTTCCTGGCGATTTTCTTTCATGGTAGCGACAGATATGTGCTGAACCACACCAGTCATAATGTTATTTGCCACTTCTGCAGGAAGTTCATTCTCCGCCTCAAGCGAAAAGCTAATGGTATAAGTCCCGGCATCTTCTATGTCCATGTTGAAAAGTACTCCGGCTTTAGCACTGAGAACATATGTAGCAATTGCATATGCACCAGCACAGCTTACATTTGTTGCCCGAATTTGATATTTATTCATGTTTTTCCTCCATAATGTTTTAAAGAAACCACAACATCAACAAATTTTGTTTACGTGCAAACCGATGTACAACAAGGATTTGGCAGTTATTATACTCCCAATACTTATCTTGTTTCGATTTTACACTATAAATAAAATTGCTGGCAAACATTATATCACACAAATCCAGTTTTATCAAGTGTTTTATGGTTTGTATTTAAGAATTCTTATTGTGTTAAAAATTGTAAGCAATGTTACTCCAACATCTGCAAAAACAGCTTGCCACATTTTGGCCACACCCAACATGCTTAATACAAGGACAATTACCTTGATAGAAAGCGCAAAAACTAAATTTTCTATAATTATTTTATTAGTATACTTAGATATTTTTATTGAAGAAATAATCTTTTTTAAGTCATCTGTCATTAAAACCACATCAGATGCTTCCAATGCAGAACTTGCTCCAATGCCTCCCATTGCAAATCCAATATCAGAAATAGCAAGGACTGGAGAATCATTTATACCATCTCCAGCAAATGCCACCATTCCATTCTTTGAATGTTCATCATCTAAAACCTTTTCAAGCTCACTATATTTATCTTGTGGTAGCATTTCTGCTTTCACACTATCAATACCAATTTCTTTTGCGACTTTTATTGCAATATCTGCACCATCACCAGTAAACATAGTGGTTGAAATATCCATTTCTTTTAGCCTTGAAATTGTTTCTCTTGTCTCTGGCTTAATTGCATCATTTAGAACAATATAACCTATATTTTCACCATCAACACTAACATAAACTACAGTTCCATTCTCTCCTTGTTTTTTGTTTTCTTCTCTATCTTGAACGTCAAGTATGTACTCGTAGCTTCCTATTTTTATGAATTTATCATTTTGCCTAAAAGATATACCTTTTCCGCTCTCCTCTTTAAAATCTTGAATATTATCAATGTTGTTTTCTTGATTTTTATTTAGTTCTTTGTATTTTCTCACTATTGCTCTTGCAATAGGATGATTTGACATTTTCTCACCTTGCCAACAAAAATCAATAATATCTTTATCGTTATATTTTGAACTAGCTGAAACAACTTTTTCTACTTCAAATGATCCTTTTGTAAGAGTTCCAGTTTTATCAAACACAAACCTCTTTATTTTTCTAATAGAATCTAAATAATTGCTACCCTTTATCAGTATTCCCTCTTTAGAAGCTTTTCCAATACCTGTAAAATAGCTAAGCGGAACAGATATCACTATTGCACATGGGCATGATATTACAAGAAATACCAAAGCCCTATAAAGCGCATCCGCAATTGGTACGTTCATAAATATTGGTAAAAGTATGCTTATCAAAATAGCAAGACCGACAACTACAGGCGTATAAATTCTAGACGCTTTATTAACAAATGTTTCTGTTTTCGCTTTCTTATCTGTGGCATTTTCCACTAAGTTAAGTATCTTGCTAACTGTACTGTTTTCATATTCCTCAAGCACCTTTATTTCAATTAATCCAGAGTCATTTATACTACCTGACAGAACTCTATCTCCTTCAGTAACCTTTTGCAGTTTACTTTCACCAGTAAGAGATGAAGTATTTAAGTTAGCTTCTCCTGAAATAACAACACCATCAAGTGGAATCTTTTCCCCTTGCTTAACAATTATCACACTTCCTATCTCAACATCATCAGGCTCTACTATTTCAATTTCACCATTTTCATTTTTGAGATTTGCATAATCTGGTCTAATGTCCATAAGTTCAGAAATTGATTTTCTGGTATTATTTACTGCTTTATCCTCTAATATTTTCCCTATTTCATATAGAAAAATAACCATTAATCCTTCAATTTTTTTATCAATTAAAAACGCGCCAATGCATGAAATTGTAACTAAAAAGTTCTCATCAATAGTTTTCTTTCTCAGTAAGCTAATTGCGTTTTTAATTGTTCTATATAACAATACCATGTAAGAAGTTATTAAAAAGATATTACTTATATTTTCATACTTTTTTACTAAGAATGATATTCCTGCAAGTACCATACCAATAATTATTCGGATGATGTTTTTGTTTTTATGATAGGCATCAACTTTTTTTATTTTCTTGTATTCTTCGAGTTCCATAATTTCCACTTCTGGCTCAACTTTAGATACAATTTCAATTATATCTGCCTTAACTACATTATCCTGCATATCATCAGTCTCAAAAGAAAGTTTTAAAGTATTGTAATTTACTACTACATTCTGATAGTTTTCACTTTCTGCTATTTTATCTTGGATTTTAATACCACAAGCTGCACAATCCAAATCTTTTAATATAAATTCATGTTTTTTCATTTACACCTCGCTAAATGTGAATTTTGTTTCATATTTATTATATTTATATATTAAATGAATGTCAAGGAATATTGTAATTCTTATCTAATATCCAAAGAACAGACAAAAGGGTGGCTTTGCAATTTCCTAGAACAAAAGGGGACATTACGCAATACTGAATAATAATATTTTTCGTCAAAT
>AUXO012894544.1_pt1 | contig 10078 bp, 5 predicted proteins | sample 768731 | NCBI WGS metagenome assembly AUXO01 (sample SAMN02715735, study PRJNA202380) | gut metagenome | biome: sheep rumen | host: Ovis aries | place: New Zealand: Palmerston North | reverse complement strand
CCAGATGTAGGATCTGTAATTCTCTTCCCGGTAAGAATCTTAATTAAAACTGTGAAATACTTTATGCCAAATCGTCTAAGTCCTGAAGATTGAAAGCCCTGCTTCTCGATATATCGAGAACCAATCAACATACCTGTTCCGTGCTCCTCCATATACCTTGCCATAGTTCCAAGAAATGCCGCATCATGTTGTCCATCACCATCCACTTGGATCGCATACTTATATCCGTACCTCTTTGCATAAAGATACCCCGTCTGCACAGCAGCACCTATACCACTGTTAATGGGAAGATTTACTACATTAAATCCGTGTTCAACACATAACTTATATGTATCATCTCTCGAACAATCATTAATTACTACGTAGTCGAACTCTGGTGCGTTCTCAATTATATCATTAACTGTATTAACAATACAACCGGCCTCGTTAAAGGCCGGTATTATAACCAATTTATCTTTCATAGTGTATCCCTACTATACTGCAATACGTCCTTCCCTAAATCCACAATTAATATAGTGAAGATAATATGCTGGCAAATCAAGGAAAAATGCTGCAAATAAGTCCGGATAATTATTTGCATATGTATGAATATTAAAGCCAGCACTAGCCTGCCTACCTTCTCTCATTCCACATAATAAGAAATGGCAAAACGTTGCAACATCATCATTGTTAAATGCAGCCCTTATGTCAGGATTCTTTTCTTGATAGTAGTTAAAATCATATACTAATGAGAAATCTATACCAAAGAATTCATGCTCACCATTAAAAACTCTATCTGTATAGCTTGCATCCCTTCCTTCAGCTCTACCACAAGAAACATAATGCCTATAATACTGACTCAAATTATTACCAAATGCTCTTCTAAGGTCTAAGTATCTATTCTTATAACCCCAGATGTTGAAATTAGAATTAGCTTGTCTACCTTCATTCATTCCGCAATCCACGAAATGTCTAAGCGTAGCGACATCATCATTTCCAAACGCAGCTTTAACATCCGGATTATGGGATGTATAGTAATCATAATCATACACACTAGAATAATTAACACCATTAAAACATGTGACTTTTCCATTATCACCAGTTGAGTATAGTCCACTTCGCCCTTCTCTAGCACCACAATTAACAAAATGAATATAATAACTTCTAAGATCAGTTCCAAAAGCATTTCTAAGATCTAAATAATTATTCTTATAAGTCTGAACATTGAACCATGGGCACGCTTGTCTTCCCTCATTCATTCCACAATTAACAAAATGAGCCACTAAGGCGTACCCATCATTAGCAAAAGCCGCTCTAAGATCCGCATAGCTATTCAAATAATAATTCGGATCATATACTGCATTATATTCTACACCCTGATACATTGTCGTAAATCCATTAAACGTGCCTAGTTTTGACATATAATTATATCTTATGTCATTACCATAAGTAGGACTTGATGCCCACTTACCGCTAAGATCTTCTATATAAGGAGCACATCCTCTAGACACAAGATTAAATCTAGGATCAACACACCAATTATTCAAATTATCAGTTGATGCATAGGCTTTAAGATGCTGTACATGTGCCCTTATTCCTTCTCTAACACTACCAAAAGCAGCCCAAGCACCAGGATCAGAATCAACAGCTCCAATTCCAGCAAAATTCTTAGCTTCTATAGGTACACGTCCTGTATACCTTAGATAGCTAGTCTCATTCATCGCTTGACAAAAAGCAACCTCAACTCGAACACCCTCAGCATTACATTCGTCAATATACATCTGACAGAAGGAATCTAACGTAGGAGCATCAGTTCCAGCCCACGCATAATAAAGTGGATACGTTGTGACACTATTGTAATAATTCATCAACTGCCCAACAGACACATTAGATGGTCCCATTATTGGATACTTATCCTCAGCGACAGAATCTTTACTAGGAATTACAAATGCCACAAGACTTCCTAGCATAATAACTGCAATTAATATTGCCAAAACTTGTTTTTTATTACAAAATCTTCTAAAAAAAGCTCTCATAATACCTCATTTCATATATATTATATTCCAAAAAGTACACGCCTACACAGCAACACGTCCTTCTGCTCTTCCACATTTAATATAGTGCAAATAATACTCTGGTAAATTGAAGTAAAATGCCGCGAACAAATCAGGATACCTACTTGCATATATTCCCATATTAAAATTAGCCGATCCTTGTCTTCCTTCATTCATGCCACAAGTCAGAAAATGAACAAATGTAGCAACATCGTCATTGCCAAATGCAGCTCTAATATCAGGATTATGCTCTTGATAATAATTAAAATCATATACAGGCGAAAAATCCACACCAAAGAAATAGTGTTCACCATTAACTACTTTAGCAGTATAACTTGCATCTCTTCCTTCTCTCTTGCCAGCATTAATATAATGCACTACATAAGATGGTAAATCATTGCCAAATGCTCTTCTAAGGTCAAGATACCTATTCTTATATCCAATTACATTAAAGTCCGATTTCGCCTGTCTTCCTTCTCGGATTCCGCACTCAACGTAATGATTTATCATAGCCACATCATCGCAGCCAAAAGCCGCTACTAGATCAGGATTATGTGAAGAATAATAGTCATAATCGTAAACGTCGGCAAAGTCAAAAATCCATATCCTGTTTACTCCTCCGCCTACAAGTTTATTATCATAACCACTTGTTTCTCTTCCTTCATAAAAGCCATTAGTAACATAGTGTAGATAGTAGCTTCGCAAATCGCCTCCAAATGCGTTTCTCAAATCTATATATCTATTCTTGTATGACTTTACGCTAAAGGAGCTCAACGACTTTCTTCCTTCTCTCATGCCGCATTGATTAAAATGTCTTGCATATGCTCTCCAATCCCAACCAAATGCCCTTGATAAATCTGGATTGGAATCTACATAATCAGACATCTTAAAGACTGGGCTTCCTGGTCGTCCTTCCCATACTCCATAATTAATCCAGTGATTAAAGCATTGCTGATCATTAAATGACCATAAGTCTTGATTAAATAACCTATAGGAATTAACATCAAACGCCCCTGCATATTGTGACAAATCTTCTGCAGGCCCAAGACCATAGTACTGTGCAATTCCTTTCGCATCAGCCTCGCCAAGCTGTCTTAAAAAATTCTCGTCGCACAGTCTAGCGTAATCGCCATCCATAAATGCATGTTCCACGACTATTGCAGGAATTCCCCTAAGCTTAGGCCCCCGAATCAAACTATAATAATCCGAAAGTGAACCATCCGGATATGTGGATCCATTTTCTGAATTTCTTATCTTAACTCCTCTACTAGTCATCCCCAATGCCACAATATTATTAAGAATCTCAGATGCCATTCCACAACCCACTTCACTGGCTGCCGCATTATAATTGGCGTTAGGATAATACACCTCAACTCCCGTTCCTCCTCCAGCGTTCATATGAATGCTAACATAAGCGTTGGCTCCCACACTTTGAGCGAAGTTATATCTATCTTCCAGAGCAACAGTTTCATCACCATATCTGGTCATATAAACTGATGCACCACTGTACTGCTCTTCTAACGTAGCCTTGCAATATTGCGCCACTTTAAGCGTTACATCTTTTTCTAATAATCCATTACAAGTTGCTCCAGGATCAGAACCACCATGTCCTGGATCTAATACAACAACAACATTACCTGCACCAGTATTTTTTACAGAATTGTTAGCAGTTGTAAGTCCTGTATCTGACACAACCTTAATATCATCATTTGCGCTTTCAAGAGTAGACTGTGTTTTTATTACACCATTACTTCCAACACTCAAATCATCCGATGCTTTTTCTAATGCCTTAGAAATAGATGATGCCGTAGCAGTTTTACCTTCATCTGTTGTTACTTCAAATGTAACATCTGCCACCTCTTCTAAATCCGTTCCATCTTCATTATCAACAGGAATAACCTCGTCAGGGCTAGCTGTATAATCAACGCCTACACCCCAAGACGCATCGAGTCCTGCCTCTTGTAACGAAACACCAGCCTTCTCGCCTCCAATTGTGTATTCAAGACCAACTAGTTGGTATACTCCTTCTGATTTGTTATCGTAAACAATGGAAAATGACATTGCATCTTCAACTTTCTCATCGCAAGAAGCCTGATACAGTTCTCCTGAACTGGTATTTTTATAGGTCAACACTCCATTTGTTAGATTGCTACTTCCATTGCCAATGCCAATAATAACATATTGTTCATCATCCAATTGCTGATTAGAAGCCGTAATCGCTACATAATTAATCAAATCGTCTGAAAGCTTATTTTTAGCCTCTAATGCATCAATACCACCACTATTTGATACATTCTCCACAGCATAAGCAGATAGTGTAATCCCCAGCAACATTACAGTCGCAAGTAATAATGACACTCCTTTTGAAATCACTTTCTTTCTCATAAATCCTCCAGCTTTTTGTATTAATATCTCTAACAGCACACCTCTATATATTGTATCACACAATAAAACAACATACAATATACATCTCCTCTATATTTTTTTAATATAAACATCTTTCAAAATACATTTAGCGAAAACTCAAGACAACTTTTATTTTAACTTGTTAAATCAAAAAATAATTTCCACATAGTGATGAATTTACTCTTACATACATTCATATTATACTATACCCTTATATGTGTCTCTTATTCACGGTGAATGGAGATATTCATATCTAAAGAAATATAGTTTTGCATACCTCAATTCCAACTGTTCACGAGTGCATACGCTTTTTTATAAATAGAATTTTTAGTGTAACTAAATCCAACAATAACGTGGCTGACATAATATCAATCCCTTGTGAGTAAAGCATTTAGTCATCAACACATATAATTAACTTTACATGCATAATTCACAATACTATTCATCCGTTTGTTTTTTACTCTCCAACAATATCTCCGTCATATATGATTCATTGCTTTTCATATCGGTCAATACAACAAAGCATTTGTCTTCCTTGCCAATCTTTCTTGGAATCTCGGATTTGAAACCAGATAGATAGGCACTCTCCTCAGGCGACGCATCTGCCACATCCAGTCTAATCTCCCTTATTGTATCATATAATACAATGTCGCCGTTATCATCAGCTATACCTATCTCAATCCTATTATCAGCACTTATTCCACCCGGAATATAAGCCCAACCTCTTATGGAGCACATATCATCATATGCACCGCATCTTGTAGAGACCATTGTATCTCTTCTTACACTATCAATAGCATAGCATATATTACCACTTCTGTTGATATCACAAGCTTTAAGTCTTCTCGAATAGAACAGATAGGTCGGCTCTTCTATCTTGTCACAAGGCACCTTCTCATCAGACCATATATACTTCTCATCACCATTTGTATTAATTTGCAAAAGTCCTAGATTGTAGTCAAAAAAATCTGTTACAAGAAGCTTCCTGTCGATATTACAGATAAATCCTTCAGCAATATTATCAAGCCCCAGATTCTTCTTAAGATCTTCGCGTAAGGTGCGCTCTGTTGGCACTACAAATATCTGGTTCGCCTTATTTTTCAAAAGTAAATACCTTGTAGCATTGAAATCCTCGTCAGTATCATCGGAAAATGCCCATCCTTTGATTCTGACATTGTCATCAAGTCCCACTCCGTCAATCCCAAGTCTAAGGTCTGTCGGAATAGGGCTGTACGCCTCTTTCGATAGTTTGACATCATAATTATGTGTATCCACGCCATACATATCAATACTGTAATCACCAAGGTATTTCGCAAAATTCACATTGTAGAACGGATCTATACCGAACAAATCCTTATGCTTATAGTAGAGTCTCTCTCTTTCGATACGAAGGCGATTCATCTTGCTTTCTGATGTGGAATCATATCCTCTTGAAAACGATTCGTGATGATATAATACAGCATCCATACGAGACACATTGTAATATCCTGCTTCAAATAGCTTAAAGCACAAATCCACATCATTATATGCTACAGTAAGCTTCTCATCAAGTCCACCTACTTCGTCGTACTTATCTTTAGACACCATAAGACAAGCTCCCGTCACCGCAAGCCAGTTAAATGTTAATCTGTTTCTTCCATAATTAGCCGTAATACTGTCAGGAAATCCAACGAACATATGGCTTGGACCTATTGGAAGATTACACACTCCTATATGTTGGATAGTATCATTCTGCGGAAACAAAAGCTTTGCTCCTACAGCTCCCACATGATCCTGCATCGCATTCCCCAACATCCTGTCTACCCACTCGCCTCTTATAACTTCGATATCATCATTCAATAGAAGGATATATTCGCCTTTACTGTGTGACACACCTATATTACACATCTTCGAGAAATTGAATTCCATCTTCTTATAGATATATTTAATACCTCTTTTGTTAAGATACTCTGATATTATCTCTCTATTGTATTCTTCACTCCCATTATCTACTACAATTATCTCATAGTTACTATATAACGTGTGCTCATATATTGAATTGATACACTGAGTAAGAAGACTGTAATTATCTTTAGACGGAATAATAATACTTACTAAAGGATTACCTACAGTTATATAATCAATTCTGTATTGATGGAATTCTGTTATAAGCGACAGATTGCCTTCAATGCCTCTTCTTGTCAAAGCCTCCAGAAGAGCCCTTTTTGCAGCCTCTATCGCATATGGCTTGGCATCTAAATTGCTCGCTGCAGATTCTCTGCGCTCTCTCCAATGGTACAATACCTTTGGAATATGACCGACTCTCTTATTATCACTAAGTTCCATAAACCGAAGTGTCATATCATAGTCTTGTGAACCATTAAACTCAGAGCGAAGTCCACCCAGAGAGCATACGATTTCTCTTCGATACAATGCCAAATGATTAGTATACATCATAGACAAGAACGTATCCGGCGACCAATCCGGCTTAAAAAAGGGTGTATGATAATAGATCCCATCTTCTGTAACCTTGTCCTCATCACTATACAAAAAATCAGTATCGGGATTGTCATTAAGATAATAGACCATCTCTGCCAAAGCGTTGAGTTCTATTGTATCATCGCAATCCATGAAAGCCAAAAATTCTCCTGATGCAACAAAAATACCATCATTAGTTGCTTTGGATATATGACCATTCTCAGATCTGTATATGATTCTCACCTTGGAATTATCTTCATATTTGGAGAGATCATTACGAACAGATTCCCATGAAGAATTGTCGTCTACAAGTATCAATTCAAAGTTCTGATATGTCTGATTCAATACAGATTCGATACATTCTATTAATTGCACACTCTTTACATTGTATACAGGAACGACAATACTAATCAATGGTTCATAGGGACACTCGATATAATCTTCTATTTCATTGCAGTGAACCATTCTCCATCTTGTATATGCTTCTTCTTCGTACTTTAGTTTTTCTATGTCTGACTTGTTCACACTTACTCCTCCTTGTATGACAAGTGTTGAATTCTCTTGTAATTACTCTACTATAGCTTATTAATCCTCTTGCCTATCTTGTAAAGCTTGCGTCCTCTTAATTCGCGAAGTTTAGATTCTTGTCTAAGATATTCTTCCCTCAACTTGCCGTATTTATCGAGGATTTCTTCTGCTCGTCTCTTGTAATTCTTATACTCCTCAAGCTTAGTCTTACATTCCTTGTATTCCTTCTCCAGTTCCCTATATCTTGACTTATACCACACGCCTTCCCTATAGCCGTCTGTCAATTCTTCAAAAGCAATATTCTGCTTTCGTCCATTATTAACCTCGCTCTCGATAGTTCGAACACCCTTCATAACATACTGCTGAAAATGATGCTCCATCTTACGAAAGCATGTTGCTTCACCATGATTAATGCCCATGCGAGCCAAAGCATCCGGCCAATCAAGTACAATACCTATCGACGTGTCATTATATAGATAGAACAAAGTCCTGAAAAGAACGTATTTGATTGGTATTGGAAAGTCAAAGGTCCATTCGTAATCTATCAATTGCCACTTGCCGTTGTCCGAGATAATAATATTATCAAATATCATATCTATGTCCGTAACAAATGACGTTTGCAACTCCATTTTCTCAAGCTCTTCGTGCCTTCCGAATACATCTTCGAAATCTTTCGTAACAACAAAAAGTTCATGTCCTTTATTAGAATATTCGATAATAGCTTTGTAATTATCCAGAGCCTCTAACACATTATTGGCCCCGCCTGTTTTGAGGAGTTCTTCAAAGATATCAAAAAAAGAAACGCCTACAACAAATTCATTGTCAAGCACTTTGCCTTCAAGGCTACTCTTAGAAATCACAAGCTTGTCTCCATATCTATCCTTCAGAAGGATTGACATATCCGACATATGCTTTAAATGGCTGACTCCTTCATCAAACAAAGCGACTTTCTTAATCGACTCGTTGCCTTTGTCATCAACAAGCCTATCCGTTCTAATAGCGAAAGCCTTGTCCCTGTCTGTGGAATACTTTGTATATATTAATCTCTCCAAACCATAACCTCTCTATCTAAACTATGCTTATTAAGTAAGAATTGGAAAACTCGGCGAACAATCCCGCTTTGATTACACTGTCATAAGCTTTTGTCTCATCAATTACTATATATCTTTCCCTGTCAATATTCCTGTTGTTCCTAAAAAGCTCACCTTCTGATGGCAGGCACTCATCTGTATATATAATTGTCGGATATTTATAATCAGGATAAGGATAGTAGAACTTATAACTTATATCATCAAAGCCCTGTAGAACCTCCTCAAGCTCCTTTTTCGACAATGGCTTTATCTTATCTGTCCACTCCTTATAGTCTTCTATGCCGATGTAATATCCGCCCTTTTGTTCCTCTTGACATCCTGCCCAGTACTTCATTCCAAGTTTATTCTCAAGAGCAAGAAGAAGTCTTCCTCCCTCTCTTTTCAAAGACAGAAGTGTTGACAACAACGTCTCTAAGCTGGAATTACCTGTATGAAGTGCGAATCCATACAGATCATACATCAATATAATATCGAACTGTTCTTTTCGGTTACATATACTCAAGACATCCTCATAGCTATCAGCAGACGTCACACTGCACCTTTTACTCATAAGTTCATCCATAAAGCCTTCCGGTTCGTTAATAATCAACATACAGTCTGTACCATTAACGGGACACCACTCTATTAGGCTTTGTCTTATTACCTTGAATTCATTATCCATTATCAAACCTTTATCTATATTATGATTATTCTCTTACTGCTCAACCTTCACTATACTGACTTCGGAATTCATATCATAGAAACCTACTGTATTCTTGTCAGATACAACTGTAATATTCAACAAATCATACAATCTGTGATACGCAACAAGCCCACCATCATCGCCATATCCTGTACAGCTAATCGACAGAAGATATTCTCCACCTTGAAGATTCATCTTTTGGGTAAAGCTTGCCACATACACCTCCCCCGAATAAGCATGCTCCACATACTTCTTCTCGTACATAGTATTAGTACCGGTTATGTCTACTCCTTTGACGCTCTTAAATGTATAAGTAAATATAGGATTATCTATATCCTCATTAAACTTAACCTTGGACTTAATGGTAAACTTATCGCCCTTGATAATGGAATTGGTAAGAAGACCACTATTATCAACGATCGCAAAGTCTATTATCTCAGCTTTCTTAGAGCCATATTCGTTCAGGTTAGGATTGATGGTAAAATGTGTGCGCCAAGATGAGTCGTCTGATTGAACTATGATGGAATGTGCCTTGTAGCTCTTTTCATCGTTCTTACCACTCTCATCTATGTCGTTTACTTTGCTTACAGCAAGAGCATCCTCAACGGCTGTTCCGGTCATAAGCTTTTTGTAGATATCAATCATGTCCTTTGGCGAGCCCTCAGAAAGCTTCTTGCCATGATCAAGTAACACCACTCTGTCACAATACTTAGATATGCTACCTAAGTCATGACTAACAAACAGAATCGTCTTGCCTAACTTCTTGAAATCGTCAAACTTCTTATAACATTTGTTCTGAAAGAACACATCACCTACGGACAATGCCTCATCAACTATCAGTATTTCAGGATCAATATTAATTGCAACAGCAAATGCCAGTC
>AUXO010700558.1_pt1 | contig 10079 bp, 11 predicted proteins | sample 768731 | NCBI WGS metagenome assembly AUXO01 (sample SAMN02715735, study PRJNA202380) | gut metagenome | biome: sheep rumen | host: Ovis aries | place: New Zealand: Palmerston North | reverse complement strand
GCGGACATCCTCATCTCCGATTATTCCTCTATCATTATGGACTTTACCGTGCAAGGGAAGCCGATGGTGTTTTTTGCCTTTGATTTGGAGGAATTTAGTGAAAACGGCAGAGGCTTTTATTTTGATTATGAAACCTATGTGCCGGGCGCTGTGGTCAAAACCGGCGAGGAACTCATAGCGCTCTTTCAAAGCGGTGATTTTCACGAGGAAAAGATTGAAGCCTTCCGCCGCTTTAACTTTGATTATTTGGACCGGTATAATTGCAAGCGCGTGATTGAGCAGCTTGTGAAGTGAAGCATTGCGGGGAATACCCATCGCTATTACACTTATCTTTGCTTACCCGTAGAGTTTAAAAAATCATTATTTTTATTATAAATAGCAACAAAACGGAGCAGCTACCGAGCTGCTCCGTTTTGTTTTTTAAAGTTCAATTTTTCCATGTTCTTTTTCGTATTTTTCAATACAATCTCTTACCAAGATAAGAATTTGAGAATTGGCAGAGCGACCTTCGTAATCAGCCACTACATGTAATTTGTGGAGCATTTCCTCCTCTATTCGAATTGATACACTTTTTATAGCCATAAAATCACTCCATTTAAGATATATTATGACATTATTTTATATTTATTATATGCTAAAATGTGCATATTAGATATGATTTGTATCTAAAGTATATCTAAAATGTTGAGGGAGACAATGAAAAAAGCTTGTTGCGGTTTTGGTCATCGTGTGGTTTGGGCAGATATACACAGTTCCTTGGATGATGAAGTTGGGCGGGCGATTGCGGAAGGCTGTCACGTTTTCTATACGGGAGCACAGGGAGATTTTGACCGGCTTTTTACCGAGGCGGTTCAAAAAGCAAAAAGGAAACACAAAGACATTTTACTCATTTGTGTATGCCCGTATTATACAAAACAAATACAAAAAAATAGAGAATATTATGAAAATCATTTTGATGAGGTACTTATCCCCATGGCGCTTGATGATGTACACTACAAGGTGGCAATTCCAAGGCGCAATGAATGGATGGTTAATCATAGTGATTTGGTGTTGGGTTATACGGTTCGGGAATCCTCAGGTGCATATGTGGCAATTGAATATGCAAAAAGGCAAGGCAAGCTGGTTAGAGAAATAGCTTCTGCATCAGCAAAATAAAAAGACTGTCATGCGACAGTCTTTGCTTTGCAGTAATGTTTTTATTCATATTCATACATATCGGCATCCGCATCCGTAAACGGTTCGTCTGCATCGGCGGAAACGAGCTCCTTATTCCAGCTGAGCTTTTTGAGCACGCGCCTGACAAAGTACAGCGACATAATGAGCGAAACGACCTCCGCAATCGGGAATGCCCACCAAACTGCCTTCACATCGTGGAAAATCCACGACAGCAGCAGTGCTACGGGAATGAGCGCCACCAGCTGCCTGCCGAAGGAAACCCAGAAGGAGTACATGCTCTTGCCGAGTGCCTGGCACACCGAGCCGGAGACAATGCAAATGCCGGCAAATAAGAACGAGAGCGAGAGAATGCGCATCGCAGGAACGCCGACAACCATCATCTGCTCGTCTACCGAGAAGATAGAGAGGATATCGCCGGGGAACAGTTGGAAGGCGAGGAAACCGATAAGCATCAGCGCGACGGCGAGAATATAGGCAATCTTCACCGTGTCATACAAGCGCTTTTTGTGCCCTGCGCCGTAGTTGTAGCCGATGATGGGTATCATGCCGTTGTTTAAGCCGAATACCGGCATAAAGACAAAGGATTGCAGCTTGAAGTAGTAAGCGAATACCGTAATCGGGTCGGCACCGTAAACATTGAGCACAAATTTGTTGAGCAGGAAATTCATCACCGAGCCGATGGCGACCATCAGCACGCTGGGCATGCCGATGTAAAGAATTTCTCCCACAAAGTGCTTGTCGGGCTTCATGTCTTTGAACTTGAGCTTAAACTCCGTGTTTTTGGTCAGGTTAAAGAGTATACTGATGCCTGCGGCGGCAAATTGACCGATAACAGTCGCAATAGCGGCACCCTTCACGCCCATCTGCGGTACACCGAATTTGCCCAAAACGAAGATGTAATCGAGCACAATGTTGATAATGGCACCGCTGCCTTGGCTAATCATTGTAAAAATCGTTTTGCCGGTTGCCTGCAAAATTCTCTCGAAGGTAATTTCGAGGAATACACCGATACTCAAGCAGCATACAATGTGAAGATAGTCGGTACCCAGCGCCACAATTTCTTCCTTCACGGCGAGGGGCTCGTTTAAGTTTTTGACCATATGCTCCATAAAAAATTCGGAAGCAAACAGACCGATGAGGAAAAAGACGGTGAAAGAGCAAATCGCAATCAAAATACCCTGTGAAGCAATTTTTGCCGCTTTTTTTCGGTTCTTTTGCCCCAGCGCTTTGGAAACGAGCGCATTCATGCCGACACCGATGCCGACCGCAAGCCCAATCATGATGTTTTGAATCGGGAAAGCGTAGCCGAGCGCGGTAACGCCCAATTGGCTGACCGAGGAAATAAAATAAGTGTCAACCACATTATAAAATGCCTGCACAAACATGGATGCGATAATCGGCAGGCTCATGGTAATTAATAATTTTGCAACGGGCATGGTGCCCATTTTGTTTTCTTTCATTTTTACTCCGTTTGCAGTTTCAAACGCTGCGTGATTGTGCTATGGGTATCAAGATATGAAGCGGTATATACCCATGGAAGGAGCCGAGGACCCTATCCATTAGTATTATAGCAATATAAAAATATATGCACAATGACAAATTGTATGAAAAAAAGTAACATTTTGTCATTTTTTGTTTCAACGCATACAAAAATTCATAAAAAATGTTGTAATGCACTAAGAATATGTTATAATAAAGATACTAATTAAGTAAAGGAGTTAATTTATGTCCATTCTTGTTACAGGCGGCGCCGGTTACATCGGCTCCCACACCTGCGTGGAGCTGTTAAATGCCGGCTACGATATTGTGGTATTAGATAATTTTTCCAATTCCAAAAAAGAGGTTTTAAACCGCATCACGGAGTTGACGGGAAAGCATTTCCCGTTTTATAAAATTGACATTCGCGACAGCGAGCAGATGGCAAAGATGTTTCAGCAGGAAAACATCGAGGCAGTCATCCACTTCGCCGGCTTAAAAGCTGTCGGCGAGAGCTGCGAAAAACCGCTGGAGTATTACGATAACAATGTTTCGGGCACAGTCAAGCTGCTGCAGGTGATGAGAACCTTCGGCTGTAAAAAGTTTGTTTTCTCCTCCTCCGCAACCGTTTACGGCGGCGAGAATGTATCCCCGCTGAAAGAGGACATGAAAACCGGCGGCGTGACCAACCCCTATGGCAGAACGAAGCTGATGATTGAAAACATCTTGGCGGATTTGTATGCTTCCGACAAGGAGTGGAGCATTGAAAGGCTGCGCTACTTTAACCCCATCGGCGCGCACGAAAGCGGCAGAATCGGCGAGGACCCGAGCGGTATTCCGAATAACCTGATGCCGTACATCACCCAAGTGGCAGTCGGCAAAAGACCGTATCTCAATGTCTTTGGCGATGATTATGATACACACGACGGCACCGGTGTGCGCGATTATATCCACGTGGTGGATTTGGCAAAAGGTCACATTGTGGCAGTGGAGCAGGCGCTGAAGGAAACGGGGCTGTTTACCTACAACCTCGGTACCGGTGTCGGCTACAGCGTGCTTGATGTGGTGAAGGCGTTTGAGAAGGCGAGCGGTCAAAAGATAGAGTATAAAATCTGCCCGCGCCGCCCCGGCGATATCGCCACCTGCTATTCCGACCCCTCTAAGGCACTCGAGTGCTTAGGGTGGAAAACCGCATTCGATTTGGAGAGAATGTGCGAGGATTCCTGGCGCTGGCAAAAGAATAACCCCAAGGGCTATTAATGACATAAAAAGCGAAAGAGAGCGGCAATGTTGCTGCTCTCTTTTTTGGTATGACGGGCATATCGAAAATGTGCTGCCGCGAAAAATACCATAGATATTTTTGCACATATGTGATACAATAGTTGCGTATTCAAATCAGCGACAGATTTCGAGGGGCAGGTGATAGCGCGTGTTTTTTAAACTTGATAAAGCAGTGACACCGATTGCAAGCGATGAAGTGAACCAAAACCAAATCATAGCCGGCTATGTCAGCTCCAAGGAGCTGGCGGAAATCGGCGGCAAATTCGGCTTTTCGCACACCACGGTTGAAGCCTGCCAGGTGGCAAACAAAAACTTTCGCAGCGGGGTAGATGTGTTTGATGATTACACCTTCACGGAGTTAAAAATCATCGACCCCTTCGATTTTAAGGCGGAGGCGGACTGCGTGGCGCTGCTCATTAAGAAAAATATGATTATTGTGGTCGATGTGGCGGACCGCGACGGCTCCACCAAAAACAAATTTATGGAAGCCATCCACAAGCGCCACTCCAAGGGCGTGACCTTGGAAAAGGTGATTTACAGCTTCATTGAGCTGCTCATTGCCGGCAACAGCAAGTACATTGAAAACACCGGAGTGGAAATCACCGCCTTGGAGGAGGATGTTTTCAAGGGCAATACAGGCGATGATTTCAACCTGGATTTGCTGCATTTGAAAGAGGAGCTGCTGACCATGCATAATTACTACGAGCAGCTGCTTGACATCACCGAGGCGATAGAGGAAAATGAAAACGACCTGTTTGAGAGCGAGGATTTGCGCTATATCGCCAATATGCACAACAAAATTCAGCGCTTGAAGGAGGATGTGGATTCGCTCAACTCCTTAGTAGCGCATTTGCAGGATGCGTATTCCGCGACGCTCGATTTGAGCCTCAACCATACCATGAAGCGCTTCACGGTTATCACCAGCATCTTTTTTCCGCTGACCTTGATTGTCGGCTGGTACGGCATGAATTTTGATTCCATGCCCGAGTTTCATTGGCGCTACGGGTATTTATTTGTGATTTTGCTCTCGGTGGCGGTGGTGGCAATCCTCGCGGTCATCGGCAAAAAGAAAAAGTGGTTTTAACAGATGATGAAAAAGAACAAAAAGGCAGGCAGCTGCCTGTCGTGTGAAAATTTTGAGTATGATGAGCAGCTCGGCGAAGAGGTCTGCATCATCGAGATGGATGAGGACGAGCTCTACCGCCTGGGCGACAGGGAGTCGCGCGGGTGCCCGTTTTATCGCTTTCGCGATGAGTACCGGATTGTGAGGAAGCAAAATTGAGCTGCCGCAGCTGTCCGCGCGCGTGCGAGAGCAGAAGCAGCGGCTTTTGCGGAGTCGGCAATCGGGTGCTGGTGGCGCGCATTGCACCCCATTTTTGGGAAGAGCCGGTTATCAGCGGCACGAGGGGCGCAGGCACCGTGTTTTTCTCGGGCTGCAATATGCGCTGTGTGTTTTGCCAAAACCGCGAGATTTCCGCCGGCTTAAAGGGAGAAGCGGTAGATGCTGCGGCGCTTGAGCGGCACATTCGCGCCATGCTCGCGCAGGGTGTGCACAATGTTGAATTTGTTACCCCTTCGCACTATGCGCTTTTTTTGGCGGACTTTTTGGAAACGCACCGCTACGAGGTGCCGGTGGTTTGGAACAGCTCCGGTTACGACAGCACGGCAGTGCTCGAGCAGCTGCGCGGCAAGGTGCAGGTATTTCTGCCGGATTTAAAATATGCCGATGCCGCTTTGGCGCGCCGCTACGGCGCAGCGCCGGATTATGTGCAAACCGCGCGCGAAGCGCTTGAAAAGATGTATGCCCTTGTCGGCGACACGGCGATTGGGGACGACGGCTTGCTGAAAAAGGGCGTTATCATTCGCCACCTGATGCTGCCGGGGCAGCCGGAAAACACCCTTGCGGTGATAGATGCCGTGCACGATTTTGCAAAGGGCAAAAAGGTACTCTTTTCGCTGATGAGCCAATACACGCCTTGCGGCGATTTGGCGCGCTTCCCGGAGCTGCAGCGCACGATTAGCGAAAGCGAGCTGGAATCCGCTTGGAGCTATGCGGCAATGCTCGGCTTAGAGGGCTTTTGCCAGGATTTAGCCAGCGCCGATACAAAATATATTCCGCCGTTTTCGGACTCTTTGAGCGATGCGGCAAAATGAAAAGGAGAAAGACGATGAAAAAAACGCTTTGCATACTTTGCGCGTTGCTTTGCCTGCTCCCCTTGGGCGCTTGCGCCAAGAAGCAGGCAGATGTTAAACAGACCTTGGAGGATATTCCGAATGCCTATGTCGGCGATGTGGATGTGGAGCAAACCATTGAAATTGCCGAATTAAAGATTGTGATAAAAAAGCAGCTGTTTTATATCAACGATGTGGAATTTCACTTCAAGGATTTTGAAGATACCGAAAAGCTCAGCACCAATTTTGAAAACGGTATGTTGGATGTATATGTCACAGACGGTGCCTTGCAAAAATGCGTCGTTTTCTCCCCGGATAATCAGGAAAAAACCGAGTACAATGTGCAGGGCAAGGGCACGGCAGTGACCAGGTACCGCTATGATGAATACGGTCAAATCGTGTATGAAGCGCACTACGGTGCCGATGGAAAGCTGACCGATTTTTACACCGCAAGCTATGGTGATGACCATATTAAAATGGTAGAAAAGCGCACCTACAATGCCACCTTGGATTTAACGGCGGTCATTCGCTACGAGTATGATGAAAAAGGCGAGCTTGCAAGGGAAATCACCTATGGCCCCGATTTAAAGCTGCAGGATGTAAAAGAAAGCTAAGCGCCGGATGATAGGGAAAAGAAATAGCGGAGGCTGTGACAGCCTCCGCTTTGTTTACAACCGCTTTAATCTAACAGGGTGTATTTGATTGACCACTGCCGGCAAAGCTTCTTTAAGTCTGCCATGGAGTGGGCTTTGAAATATTCGGTGAAGTTATCAATGGCATAGTCGCCGCCAAGCTGCGCTTTCATCACATCTTCCAATTTTTCCATATTGGTATAATCAAACTGCATATGGGTGGCGTCCTCGCCGTTGGAAGAAAAGATGTATTGCTTTTCAATTTCGTACCTATCCATAGCATATTGCTTTTTCAGGTTTAAGGTAAAGTGTCTGTGCTCCATAGTAACAACTCCTTTCAAGCGGAGCCTTGAATGCCCCTTTTTCATTTTCATCATAACACACAATGATAGGATATACAATAAAAAATATAAAATTCAATTTCTTATTTACATTTTTTTGGCAATTCACAACCTTTGCGCATAATATTTCCCGCTTTTGGCAAAATATTAGCAAAGGAGGGGAATTATGAAAGCAACGGGAATAGTCAGAAGAATTGATGATTTGGGGCGCGTGGTCATTCCGAAGGAAATCCGAAAAACGCTGCGCTTGCGCGATGGCGACGCGCTGGAGATTTTTACGGATGCCAACGGCGAGGTGATTTTTAAAAAATACTCTCCCATCGGGGAAATGTCCGCCTTTGCAAGCCAATATGCGGAGGCGATGCATATGCATGCCTCCATGCCGGTGATTATCAGCGATAATGACCGCGTAGTCGCTTCCTCGGGCGTTGCGAAAAGAGAAGTGTTTGACAAGCCCATTTCCAAGAAAATTGAAGAAATTTTGGAGCAAAGGCGCTCGTATTCCGCCGCCGACAGCGACGAGAGCGTTTACCCCATTGAGGGCTACGAGCGCAAAGCGAGCATTGTCTGCCCGATTATTGCGGCGGGAGACGCGGTCGGCAGCGTGATTGTGCTCGATGAGGGCAAGGCGCCGACGCAAACCGAAATGAAACTCACCGATGTTGCCGCTTCCTTTTTGGGCAAGCAAATGGAGGAGTAGCCGCACGGTGCGCGAAAACAAGCCGAAACACACTGTGTTTCGGCTTGATTGTCATATGAACCTGTGTTATAATCAAATAAAGACATTTTAAGCGGATTCGCTTAACAAAGGAGAATCGTATGACAGAGCACACCATCCCCGGCACCAATATCCCGATGAAGGATAGCGAGAGCATGTTTGAAAAATTTGTGCCGCTCATTCAAGCGACCAACGGCTTAACCCTTTCGCAGGTTTGCGCGATTACCGCGCTCGAGCCCTCCACCATTCAAAATTGGGTAAAGCGCGGCTTCGTGGCAAAGCCGGTCGGCAAGAAATACCACGAGCGCCAGCTCGCGCGTATTTTGCTTATTTCCGCGCTGCGCGATGCGATGAAAATTGAAAATATCGGCGCGCTGATGACGCTGGTCAACGGCAGTGCGAACTGCGAGAGCGATGATATCATAGCGGAGGACGCACTGTATGATTACTTTTGCGCCACCGTGGCAAAGGCGGATAACGGCATGCCCGCGCTCGAGGATATCCCGCACCTGGTGCAGGAAACCATTAAGGATTACATTCCGCCGCATGCGGAGGACACCGCGCGCTTGGCTGATGCGCTGTGTGTGATGAGCTATGCCTATTGCAGCGCGCGCTACAAGCAGGAGGCAGATGCCCTCTTTGAAGCGATGAAAGGGCAATAAAGAATAATGCAAAACAACGTATTGTAAAATCTGCTTTTTTATTATATAATAAATATTTAGGCAATCTTTCTCTTTCAATATAGAGACAATGAGAAGTAATTGAGAGCACTCTCAAGGTGCTTTCATTGCGGGAAGGCGGGAAAATGAGAACAAAGTTATCCCACAAAAAGATATTGGTTATCCTGTTTGACCTGGCATCCTTGCTGGCGGCAAATGCCTTTTCGGCATATATCATCCATGAGTTTTTACCGGTGAGCATTGCAACGGCAGGCGTCGTCAGGAGCGCTATTATCTTTGCAGTGATTAATTTCTTGTGCATTTACATCGGCGGCGAGTACCGCAAGGCATGGAAATTGATATCCTTCAGAGATTATATTTCCTGTGTCGTGGAGCTGCTTGTCGGCAGCAGCCTCTTTTTTGCGATTATCCAATTTTGGAAAATCGGCAGCTACGGGCAGCTCAATTTGCCGACTGTTTTATATTGCCTGCTCAGCTTTTTGTTGAGCGCAGGGCTTGTGGTGTCGATTCGTTTCTTTGCCAAGCGCTATTTTATCTACCTTGTCAGTGCAGGGCAAAGCGAAATGATGAAGCGCGCGCTAATTATCGGCGCGGGCAATGCAGGCAGAATCCTGGCGCTCGAAATCACCAATGCCTTAAAAGAGGGCAAAAAGGATTTTTGCTACTCCTTAGTCGGCTATGTGGATGATGATTTGAATAAAATCAATGAAAAGGTCAATGGCTACTATGTGCTGGGTACCACCTTTGATTTAAAGGAAATTTGCACCAAGTATTCGGTTGAGGTGGTCTTTTTTGCCATCCCCAGCTGCCCTGCCGTGCGCAAGGCGGAGATTTTGGAGGTTTGCGCCGAAACCAAGTGCGAGGTTAAGGTCGTGCCCGAGGTTTCCACCCTCGTGACCGGCAAATCCATCTTAAACCAAACCACCAGAGTCAATGTGGAGGATTTGCTCGGCAGAGACCCGGTGCAGTTAGATACCACCAAGCTTTCGGGCTTTATTGCAGGTAAGGTGTGCATGGTCACAGGCGGCGGCGGCTCCATCGGCAGCGAGCTGTGCCGGCAAATTATGCGCTACCAGCCGAGCAAGCTGATTATTGTCGATATCTATGAAAACAACGCTTATGATATTCAACAGGAGCTGATTATGAACGGGCAGGGCAATGCCGATAATTTGCAGGTGTTGATTGCTTCGGTCAGAGATCGCGAAAAAATGGAAAGCATTTTTAAGACCTATCGCCCGGAGCTGGTGTTCCATGCCGCGGCGCACAAGCATGTGCCGCTGATGGAGGTATCGCCCGAGGAAGCGGTCAAAAACAATGTTTTCGGCACCTACAATGTCGCCGATTTGAGCGATAAATACCATGTGAAGCGCTTTGTGCTCGTTTCCACCGACAAAGCGGTCAACCCCACCAATGTGATGGGCGCCACCAAGCGCTATTGCGAGATGATTGTGCAAAACTTCTCGCGCACCAAAGCAAATACCGAGTATGTCGCGGTGCGCTTCGGCAATGTGCTCGGCTCCAACGGCTCGGTGATACCGCTGTTTAAAAAGCAAATCGAGAGCGGCAAGCCCGTCACCATTACCCACCCCGATATCATCCGCTA
>AUXO015563471.1_pt1 | contig 10080 bp, 7 predicted proteins | sample 768731 | NCBI WGS metagenome assembly AUXO01 (sample SAMN02715735, study PRJNA202380) | gut metagenome | biome: sheep rumen | host: Ovis aries | place: New Zealand: Palmerston North | reverse complement strand
CAGGAACAGGGAAGCGAGAAGGGGCAGTTGGTGCTTACGTTAAGTGCAGATGCCAACTTTAGCCAGCAAACTCGTGCTCTCAATGAAGCCGACTACTTGAACACGGACAACTACACTGTAGAGCTGTGGAACGTTGACAAGGACAAGCTGGTGTACACTTGCCAGGCAAACGATTTTGAGGCAAAGGTGCTTGACACAGACGTAACCTATGAGGTTCGTGCCTATTATGGAACCGAGTATGCAAAGAGTCGCAATGACTTCCGCATGGAAGGTTCCAAGACTTTCCGATTCACAGAGGACGGTGCTTCTCAGAGTGTCAACGTTGAGTGCGGTCCTACTTGTGGTAAGATTACTGCAAACTTTGATGAGTCAATGGGCAATTACTTCAACAGCTACAAGGTTAACTTCGGTGGCACTGCACAGTTGGGTACCGATGTTTGTGAATGGAAGCAGACTGATACAGAGCCTTGGTACGTTGCCATCGCAAAGGGTTCTGCTGGCGAAACCATCACATACACCATTTCTCTTACCGCCAAGCCTGACTATGTTGATGGTAGCGAGAATGGCGTTGTTACTGGTTCGTTTACGCTGAAGCGTAATACGGCTCACACCCTGAACATTAAGCCCACTTATACTCCTAACGTACAAGGTAGTTTGAGCGTTATCGTTACAATTGACGATACCACAAACGACAAGCCTGTGGATATTGTTGTTCCCGTAACATGGATTTAATGGAGAGACTTAGAAAACTATAAATGCATAAATAGATAAAGATATGAAACTTACAAAATATTTCTATATAGGAGCAGTTGTAGCAAGTCTTTCCTCTTGTGTGAGTGAAGACCTGAATACAGCTCTCGAGTCAAGGGAGAGCAAAGGTTATATGGCTCTCGACGTAACATTGCTTGAGCCTCGCAGCACACGTGCCGTGACTCCAGTTACTGACTTTCCCGTAGTCGTTTATGACAAAGACGGCAATGTGGTAAACAGTTACAATAAAGTATCTGATGTCCCCGCGACAGTAGTATACAATGTTGGCGAGTATACCGTAGAGTCCCATACTCCAGGTGAACTGGGTGAAGGTACAGCAACACAGTATCCTTATTTCTACGGAACTGAAACAATGGAGATTACTAAAGGTATCACCACTGACGTTGAAGTACTCTGTAAGCGCAAGAACGGTAGCGTGCAGGTTGTATATGACGAAGCATTTACCAATTTCTATGAAAGTTGGACAATTACCGTCGACGATAATGCTGGCGTAGCTCCCGTCTTCCCTGATTCAAAGCGCGAAGATCCCAACTTCGTTTATTGGAATTTCCGCGACAAGTTGAGTTCTCTGACCGTAAATTTCAAGGGTACGACCAAGGACGGTACCAATATCTCATCTCGTCAGGATATAAAAAAGTCGAATCCTAAAGAGGTTCAACTGTCCTACGACGATGATTCTGAATACTTCCACGGAGGCGACTGCATCGTGCTGGAGTTCAAGTTGAAGATGGACGGTCACGGCACAGTTACCGGCGTTGAGATTACAGCTACAACAAGCCTCTTCGGCGAGGAAACCAGCAGTCAGGAGACAATCTTTGTTACTGACAGCGAAGACAGCTTCGAAGATGTTGACGATGGTGGTAATGACGACCCACAGCCTCAGGATAATTCCATCGTTTTGACTTTGTTTAATCCCATCACATTCGCAATGGGCCAGGGCGCAAACTTGGACAAGTCTTTGGGTGATGTTGAAATCAGTGCAGAAAAGGGCATCAAGAGCCTGATGGTAACAGCCGAATCCACCAACCCCGATATGGTTGAGTCTCTTATCGCTGTAGGCGCTGGCTATGGACTTGATTTCGTAAACGCTGGTGTTGAGGTTGTTGGCAATAATGACTTGGTAAGCTTCTTCTCTAGTTTGGGACAGAACTTGTCAGTTCCAGCCGAAGGCGATACATATTATAAGTTCCCTGTTGGTAACTTCTTCGTACTCCTAGATGTAATGTCTGGAACCCACACGTTCCACCTTACAGTCAAGGATATGGAAGGCAATACAAAGAGTGGTTCAGTGGTTATAACCGTAAACGAGTAATCGACGAACCACATAGTAATATACATATATTAAATAAGTAAGCGATATGAAAAAGATATATTCGATACTGACCATTCTTTGTGCCGCCTTCGTTGCTTTCTCATGCAGCAACGACATAGAAAGCATCGAGGAGTCAGGTTACATCAATCTTGAGATGAACACTCTGGTGTCAACTCACACTCGTGTAGGTGTTGACGCTCCTGATGGTTACAACGCACGCAAGTTGCACATCACCATTGCTCAGGGTGAAACAACGGTTATGGAGAGCGACTACACGGAAGCCGATGGTTTCGTTAACGAAAACATGAAGGGTAACGTGCTGCTTCCTACTGGAACCTACACCGTTACAGCACACTCTGCTAACTGGGATGGCACCGGTACTGGTTTCGATGCCCCCTACTACTATGCACAGACAACAGTTGACGTTGAGGCCAAGAAGGCTAAGAAGGTTCGTTTGACACTGACTCAGGCTAATGTAAAGGTAACTGTTAACTGGGATGAGAGCTTCCAGACATACTTCAACTATGCTGAGAGCAAGGTTTCTTCTGCCAATGCAACAACTGCACGCACCTTCGTAATGGGAGAGGAACAGAAGCCTGCATACTTCCCTGTTGGCAAGCTCACTCTGAAGGTTTCGGTAATCAACAAGGCTGGTGACGAACACATTCAGACAAATACTATCGACGATGTAAACGCCCGTGACCACTTCATCATCAACTATAAGATAGCTGACGCTGGTAAGGAAGGCGAAGTTACCGTTAAAATCGATGACGCAACGAACACCTACACCTACACCGTTGCTGTTCCTGTTGCTCCATCTGTCAGTGTGATTGCCAACGCTCCCAGCGCAGGAAATATCTGGTCACGCTTCGTAGTGCTTACTGGCGAGGCATCAGGAATGGAAGAATATCATGCTGAGAACATGAAACTCCAGTGGAAGAAGGCTTCCGATAGCGAATGGACTGATGTTGCCGGTTCAAACTTGCCTCTCGATAGCAAGGATGCCTTCACCTATACTCTGAAGGGTCTGACTGCAGCCACCGACTACGTTTACCGTGTTGTTTATACCGAAGATGGTGAAGACTACACAAGTGCTGAAGTCGAATTCACTACCGCAGCCGAGACTGCACTTTACAATGGTGGTTTCGAGGATTGGTACGATGTTGGTAACTACTACAGCCCTAACGACAATGCTAATAGAAAGTATTGGGATACTTCGAACCCAGGCTCTGCATCGTTCAACTATGTAGTTTCTGATCCATCTACAGACTTTGTTCATGGTGGTGAGAAGTCTGCATACCTCCACGCAGATTATGCAGTTATTAAACTCGCTGCAGGTAGTATCTACACTGGTCAGTTCGGTAAGGTAAGCGGTACTTCTGCAAGTCTGAATTGGGGTGTGCCTTTCACAAGCCGTCCTACAGCCCTGCATGGATTCAAGAGCTACAAGCCTGGAACAATTAACCGTGGTTCTCAGCCCTCTGGCGTTGGTGCACCAGAAAGCGGTTCGAACGATATCGGTATCATCCGTGTTGCTCTGATGACCGAGCAGTTGGCTGTCAACAACAAGGATATGAGCACCTTCCCCGATTGGCAGACCGATTCACGCATCATCGGTTATGGTGTTCTTGAATTCAATCAGGACGACAACGGCCAATGGGTAGAGTTCACAATACCTATCGAGTATCACAGCTTAACACAAATTCCAACTCATATCCTTGTAATGGGTGCAACGTGTAAGTATGGTGACTACTTCTATGGTAGTGATAAATCAAAGCTGTGGTTGGATGACTTCGAGCTGGTTTACGGCGACGAACCAACTGTTAAGGAATGAGGAAATTAACTAATAAAATTCTTGTAGCCCTGCTGCTGGCATTCGTGCCGGCAGCAGTTGGCGCGCAAGAAGTACGCCATGTTTACGTTCACGATACTCTGATGGTTCGTGATACGGTGTATGTCAGACAAATTGCAGACACTTCGGCTTTAGCCGCAGCTGTCCGCGCAAGCATACTCCGTGTACTTGCCGATCAACGTAATGTTAGCTCCGTGAATCCTGAAGACACGCTTCCTCGAACAAAAGCAGAGCAGTTGTGGGATCGTTCACAGAAGAAGCGTAAGATTGAGCGCGTTCCTCGTAACATGCTCAAGCAGACGTTCATCCCCAAGGGGCAGTGGCTGGTTGGCGCAACCATAAACTTCTCTGAGTGGGATACCGATAACTACAACCTGACAGTTCTGAAGGATGTAGACATCGAAGGACACACCTTTAGCGGTAGCCCCTATTTCGGCTATTTTGTTACCAAGAATCTTGCCATTGGCGGACGTTATAATTACACTCGCAACTATTTCTATCTTGGTTATCTTTACATGAACTTAGGTAGTATAGAAATCGATTTAAAAGATGTTTATTATCTGGGTCACACCCATACAATTGATTTCTTCGTGCGTCCATACATCCCACTTAGCAAGAGTAATACGTATGGTGCTTTTGTCGACATCCGTGCCGGCTATTCCCACGGCACCAGTAAGAGCTCTACAGGTCGTGATGAGCAATACGACGGCAGCTTTACAAAAGCTAATACCATTCAGCTCAACGTTTGCCCGGGTGCATCGGTCTTTGCTACCGACTTCTTGGCGGTTGAGGCCAGCATCGGCATCATGGGACTCAAGTATCGTTGGGTCGACCAGAAGACCAATCAGGTTGAGACAGGTCGCGTACGTAGCGGCGGTGCCAACTTCCGTTTCAATTTCCTCAGTGTTAACATAGGACTGACATTCTATCTATGATTCGTTGTAAGGACATATTCGTATTTGTGTTCACGACACTTGCATTTGCTGCATGTGTCGTGCATGACGATATTCCTTATCCTATCGTAGAGGGACGCATCACAGCTTTCGAGGTAGAGGGACAATGTAACAAGGACGACAACGGTTTTGCAAAAGCTGTTATCGATAGTGTCAAGCGTACGGTTGACGTTTATGTAAGTGACACTATCGATTTGTCGAAGCTACGCATCGATAGTATTGGTGTCAGCAACGATGCCACCATACATCCCATGCCCGAACGTTGCCTCAATGCCGATGCCTTCCCCACTCGCAGTTTCCGTCTCCCCGTATCGGGAGCCGACTCACGAGTTGACTTTTCTGGCGACAGTTGTCAATTCATCATCCGCACCTATCAGGACTATGATTGGAACGTACGTGTCCATCAGGTGATGCTACGCAAGATTCGTGTGTCTGGACAGGTGGGCGATGCTGTGGTTGACCCTTTGAACAAGACCGCCGTCATCTATGTATCGCGCAGTCAAAAACTTTCACAGTTGTCGGTTAGTCAGTTCAATCTTGGTGGGCAGCATGGTTACGTTGTTCCCGATCCTACGGCAACAGCCACCTACGACTTCTCGAAAGTCGACACCTTTGAAGTGCATACAGCTGCTGGTCGCACGGAGACTTGGCATGTATTTGCCTACAAGACCGATGCTACTGAGGAAACTACGTCTTCTGTTTATCCCCATAGTGCTGTTGCATACATAAGTGGCAAAGTGCCTTATGGCGCAACTCCTGTCATCGAGTACCACGCTGAGGGAACGAGTGAGTGGACTACCGTCGATACCGCACAGATTAGCCAAGAGGATCGTGACTACACGGCTAAGCTTACAGGCTTACGCCCCAACACGACTTACAGCTATCGTGTTACCGGTGGAAGTAGCATGACAGCCGTAAAGACATTCACTACGGCTGGAACTCAACAACTGGAGAATTCTAGTTTGGAAGAGTGGAGTATTTCTGGCGAAGGCTTAAGGGCGCTATGGCAGCCATGGGTAGGGAAACCAGAACAAGCCTATTGGGGTACGGGTAATCCAGGTGCTACTACCGTGGGCGCCAGCAATAGTACATACGTTGATGTTCCTGGACGCGGTCGCGTGGCAAACCTTCAGTCGGTATACATAGTGATTAAGTTTGCAGCGGGTAATATCTTTACCGGCGAATATCTGAAGACCGATGGTTCGAATGGTATTCTGGGTTTCGGTCGTCCGTTTACCGTATACCCCACAAAGCTGCGTTTCGACTTTAAGTACCATTCAGTTCTGATCAACAGAGAAGGTAAATGGAACCCTGCTTATAGTAAATATATTTCTCAAGAATTTTTTGAAGGTCTCAAAGGAAAACCTGATATGTGTTCTGTTTATGTGGCATTGATTGGTGATAAGGATGAGGAGAAATACAACGGAGTCGTGTATCCGTTTATCATACGTACCAATCCAAGCACATTACATTTGTTTAATCCCAATAGTGATAATGTTATAGCTTATGGTCAGTATACATGTGGGGAAGATGTCACTGAGTGGACAACTAAAACCATTGATATTGATTATCACATCACTAATCGTCAACCTAAGTATATCATTGTAGTAGCCTCAAGTAGTAAATACGGTGATTACTTTGTCGGAGGCGAGGGGTCATTACTACAAATAGACAATTTTGAACTATTATATGAATAAGAAAATATTCCACGTACTGCTGCTTTTGCTTGCAATAGGACTTGCGTCTTGTGTAAGTGAAATTGACGTCCCTGTTACATCAGAGGGCGGTCAGTTGCAGTTGTCGTTGGCTAATATATCCACAGCTGTCACCCGTAGCACTCCACATGAGTTGGGGGCTCCCACGGCGGCAGACTTCCACCTCAATCTTACCCTAAAGTCAGGACATACCATTTATGACGGTGTCTTTAAGGAGGATGCAATTCGAGTACCCATAGGTGAATATGATATCACGGTAAGTTATGGCGAAAATGCCACGATGGCACTCGACAAACCTTATTATGTTGGCACAACTACTGCGACGGTGGTTGAAAACGAAACCACCGAAGCCAGCGTGGAATGTAAAGTAGGTAATGCTCTTATATCAGCAGTGTTTGGCAAAGATGATGCTGAGCATGAGCGTTTCGAACGTTTCTACAGCGACTATGCCTTGTATGCATACATTGGTGACAAGGGTGTGGCAATTGAACGCCTCATTCAGGACAAGAGCATCTATGTGCAGGCAGGCAGTCATGTGACGCTGCGTTTCTGGGGCAAGCTGAAGATGGAGGGCGACCGCGAAGTTAGTTGCGATTTGGTTGCCAAGGACTTCCCCGATGTATTGAATGCTGCCGACCATGCTATCGTAACACTTTCGTTACCAGATCCAGAAAGCGCGTTTACGGTAGACATCAGCAAAGTAGAGGTGGAGACCGTAACTCTCGATGAGACAATACCCCTTTCGTGGCTCCCTGTTCCTACGGCTACGGCTGAACATAAGTATGTTGGCGGAAAGCTTTCTGGTACCGATCTCACCTTCTCGAACTCCTATCCAGGCATGAACTGGAAGGCTGTGGTTACCAATGCCGAGGGAACTACAGTACGCTCAGCACAAGGTACGGGTGAGTTGAGGTCACCTTATACTAGCTCTTCTTCGCTGCCATACCTGCCTCAGGGCCGATACACCGCAACTTACTATCTCATTGATGAGAGCGGAACAGCGACAAAGGCAAGTAGCCGTCAGTTCGACATTCCTGCTCCAACGATAACTCTCACCACTGGAGGATATACATCTTATGATAAGTATCTCGAGGGTGATGTTGATGGGGCAAATGCTTGCGATGGACGTACTGTTTACAATGCTTCTGTCTCTCTGAATGTTGCTTCCTCGCTGTTGACAAATAGCAATTATTCTTATACGTTTAATTACACCTATGACGGTAACACCACAGCAGTCGCTGCTGGTTTAAATAGCTATAAGACTACATTCAGTGACCAAGCACCACGTGTAGATAAGTATGTATTTACCGCAACCGCAACGTTCGATGGTGTTACAGCTAATGCTCGTCGCGACTTCACAGTTACCGGTCTGCCTTATTCTCTGAACCTTGCCAGTCACGATGAATGGGCTACTTCATCGGGTGTCGACTGGTTCGAAAAAGATGTCCGCTTGGGGCACCTCAGCACGGGCAGTCAAAGCATCACAAATTCTACATCCGTATGCATTCCTACGCGTACTTATATTTGTGCAGACTATAGTATTAATGTGCATACCCTTACTGTGGGTACTACATTTACGCTTACTGTTGGCGACATTCAAATGTTGGAAAAAGAGGAGGGTGGAACCCCGTTCAATGATACCGATCACCTCTATAGTGGTACTACAGATGTCTTCCATAGCGACAGTCAGTACCTTACGACTATAGTATGCCACAACAGTTATGGAGCAGGTCAGACGTGCTCGCACATCTATTCATTAACCCTGAAATATGCCAAGCCATGAAGCGCATCCTATACACCATACTCGCTATAGTGTTGCTGACGGCTTGCCAGCAGGATGTGCTGACGCCCACAGCGGAGCAGGGTAGTGCTGTGCTCGAACTTACGTTGACACGTGCTGGTCGTCCTGTGGCAACGACACGTGCCATTGATTCCGACCTCGCGCTTGATATATATAAGTCGGATAATACCTTGTTCGTGCACTATGCTCCAGGCGAAGTGCCACAGAAGATTGTGCTCGAGCCCGGTACATTCCGCGTGGTGGCATATTCCGACAACCAAACGACATGGAAGACGGGCAATGGTGGAAAGGGAGAAGGCTGTTATTATGCCGAGACTTCCGTAGAGATGGAGTTCGATGCTGTAACTCGTCTCACTCTCAATGTTCCGATGATTAACTATGCTGTGGGTTTGCAGTTGCCACAGTTCTTCAACAACCTGTTCCGTTCTTACACATTCACGCTGAAGAGTGGAGGTCGTACAACAGCCATCAAGGAGGGCGAGCGTGCCTATTTCGATGTTGCTGACGGTGGCTTTACCTATTCGCTACGTGCAACAAACACCGATGGAAAGACGAGTTCCCACTCAGCAATTGAGTTCCCCGATGTGGAAGTAGGCAAGCTGTTTACCGTTTCGTACAACTACGATAGCGATGCAACATCGGGTGGTGTGGATATTGTGATTACAGACGATATGGAAACCGACGATACCGACGTAAAACTATGAGCAGATACCTATATATTCTATTAGTTGCCCTGTTGTTCGTTGGATGCGTCCACGAAGTCGAGATTCCTATGACTCCCGTAGAACCTGCGACTACTGTGGAAGAGGAAATGGGAGATTTCGAACTCACGCTTACTGGCGAGACACAAACTCGTGCCACAACCACGACCATATCGAAGGAGGAAGCTGATAACTTCTTGATAACGATTTATAAGGGTAGCGACATTGTCCGCAATACGGCTCCCCTGAAGGAAATAAACACCAAGCTCTCTGCCGGTTACGGCTATAAGGTAAAGGCTGAGAGTTGCAGCGAGCAGGAAGCCATCACCGTCAACGATGGATGGGGTCAGCGCCGCTATGCTGGTTTATCAGCATCGTTCTCCATCAAGGCTGGACAAACGACAGCAGTCAGTGTCGGTTGCTCTGTTGCAAACGCAGGCTTGGAGGTCGTCTTCGACGAGAGTGTTCCTGAATATTTCACCACATCTTATGATGTTACTATCGAGGAGGACAATCGTCGCATTGTCTTCGATGCCATCACTGGTGGAACACAGGTTGATGGACAGATTAATCAGGGTGAGATTGCTTACTTCAATGTTGATGACGAGGGCTACCACAACATATCGTACACAATTAAGGCAGTCGGTCCTAAGACGCTCATCAAAGAGGGTACACTGAAACTAAGCAAGGCAAAGATCAGTCGTATCAAACTTAACTACGAGCGTAGCAACTTCACATTCTCCATCAATCTTGATGAAGAAGAGATGTTCATGGAGGAGAACGTTAATATCGGTGATGATGATATTATACCTGATAGCGGTCAGACCGATACCAACACCTCGCACGACAACTACAGCGAGGACGACACAACAGTAGACATTGGCACTTATGGACAAGAATAAGATATACTACATATTGACGTGCGTGGTTGCAATGCTGTTTACGGCTTGTTCCGACGACACTGCTTTCGCTCCC
>AUXO014099918.1_pt1 | contig 10080 bp, 13 predicted proteins | sample 768731 | NCBI WGS metagenome assembly AUXO01 (sample SAMN02715735, study PRJNA202380) | gut metagenome | biome: sheep rumen | host: Ovis aries | place: New Zealand: Palmerston North | reverse complement strand
ATTAAATTGATAAGCATGAACCTTAACCTTGGACACTCGTTCAAGAGAAGACGCTACAGGAGTATCTTTTAACTCCCGATAGGTCAACTCATATTCAATCTTTCCATCTAAAACAAGGTTATTTAAGTGAATTCTCTGATTAGGAGTAGCACTATTAAATGTTATAGTAATAGCGTCTATCATCCCTTCATAAAAACAAGTAGTGGCAAGTGACAGGTTAGTTAAGGTCTGTGTATCAACAATATCATCATGAAGCTTAAAAGTTACTGTAACGGATGTTGGTTTTACTACAGCAAAATTCAAAATCAGTTTACTCATGGAAAACTCTGATTTGAACGTAATATCTATGTGAGGGTTATTGGTAAACAATCCATTGGAATTTGCTATTTGACTTGAAACAAAACCAACCTGTCTATAAGAGTCATCTTCGGGCAGGAATAAAAGTGTACCATCTGCATAAGCATAATCATGTTCTGCATCAGCATAGTTATAAAGCGAATTGTCATCAAAAATAGCTGTAGGGATACTATATGGTGTAGCACCTGTAAACTGACAGGTATAAATAAAACTAGGAAGGTTAGAATTCGTTATACAGATATATCCATCCCTATCTTCATAAAGGACACACCTAGAAGCGTTAGCAATCATCTTTAATGCTTCTCTGTATTCACAAATAGGAAGAGGATTAAATATCTGTATACGCTTCATTGCGTTATCTAACTTGAATTTAGATATATTAGCATCTTGAAATACTAATACAGCTAAATCATAAGCGGATATTCCATTAGGATATATTTTGCCCTTTTCGTATTTTCCTTCCAAATAATCAAGATTTCCTACACAGCTAAAAGTAGCTTCATAATCGTCGCTAGTCCAACTCTTTAAAAGGACTTTACCGCCTTTTATCTTATAGATAGAACCATCGGGCATTTCTCTCCCATACTCATATGTTATTTCCTGCTTTTCCTGCAAATAATTAGCATAGCCATAAGGATTATCCCGACTAAAATCATTGTTCCTGTTATTTATGGTGAAGCTAAACTTCTTGGTTGGTATTTCAGCCGAAATATGGCTTACTACATTGTTCCTTGTCGTGGACAGTATTTGTCTATCTGTAAACTGTATTCCAATACCAAACTGTATAGATTTAACCTTTAGTTTTCCTGTATCGGGAGTTATCTTAATATATGAACAGTTCTCAAATCCTGCATCTAATGTTACCTTGTCGCTATCAATCTCTACTGTCACTGTTTTTGAGCCATTAGACACAGTTATTTCATTTACAGTAGCACCAAACTGAACTTCAAGACCTGCTATATTTAATTCCGTGAAATCAAAGGAAAAGGTAATGCTTCCATCACTTTCCGTTGATGTTACCATCCCCCTAGCTGTACCATCGTACAGGTTGTCTTCACTTCCACTAAAAGAAGAAGTGATGTGGGCTGTTTGCTGTGCATCACTGTTAATTAAACCAATATAAACATACATAGACGAATGACCTCTCCATCTAGTATGCATTTGTTCTCTATATTCTTCGGTAACGTACTGCATCTTTACCCCTATCTTTCATTGGTGTAGCCACAATCAATGAAGTTCATCTTACATGACCTGTAGAAAGTAAAATCGCCCTGTGCATTGATATAATAAGGTTCACACGTTCTATCACCTACATAGCAGGTTCGTGTTATAAATCCACCATTAACTACGTCGGGTACTGTTAATTGGAATTTAAAATCACTAACAGCCCTTAACATAGAAGCCCATTGTGCTTTAGTAAGCCAACGCCATTCTACATTATCTAGCTTTAAAATATCTCTTCCAACACGTTCACCGACCATTTCACCATCTGCATTACGTCCACTATTTACATTGGTAGATACTACCTCTGTAAGTCCACGTATCGGCGTTGGAAATGATTGTCCGTTTACTGTAATAAGTGCCATCTTATTTTACCTCACGCAAAAAGAGCCGACTTCACAATGAAATCGGCTCTTTGGCTCTACTATCAATTTATCATGGTTTACCTAAAAGAAAAAGACTAGCGGTTAAGCTAGTCTTCAAGTCTTCTTTCTGTTTGGTGCTTTATGATACCCCTTGCCGCCACAAACATTACATTTAACCATATTATCGGGAACTTTCTTTTGTCTTGTTTTAGTAGTTGTTACTGTCTGTTTCGCTTTCCCTGCCATAGAAGTTATCTCCTATACCACGTAAGTTAATATCACTGTTACCATCAGATGTGGCTTCCTGCGTAACTGTTGTAGTTGTTGAATACTCAAACTGACTCTCGTACCATATCCATCCTGCGTTAGTTCCTATTAAAGCTACAATAAGAACGAGAACTACAACCCATAACCTTATTGTTGTTCTTTCGGTTCTCGCATTAGAGCTTTCCCATAGCATATATAAGGTTCTATCTTTGCTATCAAGCTCATTTAAACCTAAATCTGACATTGAAAGATTCTTCATATTTTCCTCACTTTCTAAACTATCATGGTTTACCTTTTTTATCAAATCAGTTATTGCTTAATAATGTTTAATTAAACATATCACATTTTAATGTTGCAATCAAGCGTAAATAGTATTAAGATTTTATAAAGGAGAAATGCCATGGACAGATTAAAGAACAGAGTAAGATTTTCAACTACGCTAGATAAGAAGACTATTCAAATGCTTAAAGAGTATTCAGATAAGTCTATGATACCTGCTAGTAAAATTGTTGATATAGCAATAAGAGAATATATTGAGAAGAAAAAGGCTACCGATTAAGGTAGCCTTTTTTCTTTATCCTGCGTAGTTGTTGTAACAATAGATGTTGTAAGCGGTATTGTAGAAACCATGTTTATCTGTCATGTCTGTCCATGTTATTGTTGCACCTGCCAAAGAATTTACGTTTGTCCAATTAAATCTACCATTTAACACAGAATTAAACCAAATATTTTTTCGCAATGCATTATTGCAATTTGTAAACATTCCACCCGCATGAAAAGAGGTATTTCTTGATTTTATATATACATTTTTACCAAAAGCAGTACACCCTAGAAAACACTTGTATGCAAAATTTACACTACCTTTAAGAGTTGTATCTTGATTATAAGATACACAGTTAGTAAATGCATAATTCACTACACTACAGGAATCAGAAAAATCAACAGATTTATTTAATTTAGAACACCCCGAAAACATACTTGTTCCTGTATTGACACATAAAGATACAGGTTGATTAAAATTCGTACAATCTCTAAACATATTATCGCAATTCATCAACATCTTAGTTTTATCTATATTTTCTGTAGTTACAAGATTAACAACAGAATTAAAAGCAGAACATTGCGAAAACATATTATTAAATTCACCTAATTTAACAGCATTTTCACTTCCACTAACATTTATCGTAATAGGTGAATTAAGGTTCCCACAACCATAAAACATACCCGAACAATTAACACCTGACGCACCTAGTTGAGTTGCAAGTGCTTTAACATTTAAAGTAAAAGGCTGATTATAATTCACACAAGTATGAAACATATTTATACCAACATCAATCCGACCAATACTTATTAAACTATTTAAGTTTTTGCAATTTTGGAACATTGATATTCCACTTAACCTATTATTAAATGTAAAATCTTGATTATAATTACCACACCTCCAAAACATAAAGTCTGCATTTAACATATAGTTTCCTGCCCCTTGCATCACTATCTTACTATTAAAAAACCTGCAATCATAAAACATATGACTACACTTATTTAGTTTTGGGAGAACAATAATCTCTTGCGGGAAATTTAAAGCACTTGATGAAAATGCATAGCAACCACTCTCTAATGATGAATTAGGAGCAAAATAAACATTTCCCGTATAAGATAAAGAATTGTTGGTAAAATATCCACTAAACATATACCCCAAATGAGTAACATTATTACCTATTACAACACTTTCAAATTTTTGTGAATTTGCTGTAGAACCTTCAAATTTTTCATCATAAAAATCAATACAAGGAGAAAATTGTTCATTGTTAATAGTAACAAAATAACTATTATCAATAACAGGAGTAGGTGATGAACCTTGTTTTGCTACACTTCTATAAAATGGCATAACGTTCCTCCTTTCACACTATCATCAACTTAACTACTACATCAGATTGTTGAGCATCATAAGTAATGGTAAGGGTATTTGCCACACTATCATCAATAGAGTTGTAATCAAGTCCTGCCTTGTCTGTAAATACCTCAATAATAGCATCACCCGAAATAGCAGGATTAGTGAATGTAACAGATGTACTTCCTGCGGTCATTGTTTGGGTTAAAATAAGACCACTGCTACCACTAGATTGCACATTTGTCTGTACCCAAGAATATGTAGGAGTAGCTTGACCATCAGAAACACACTCATAAAAGTAGTTATGAGTAAATCCATTTCCTGTAGCACCTACATACTGACATACCTTTCCAAGAAGGTCTGCGGAAGCTGTTGGCATAGAAGCAAACTGTATATTGTCCTGTTTCCCTGCTAAAAGTGCAGTTAAATCAGTTGAAGTAACATAACTTGCTAAAGCAGTATTGAGGTCTGACGTTGTAACGTAACCTGTTAAATCAACATCTGTTGAACCAATTTTTTCCCATCCTGCTGTTGTTCCATCAAGGTTGATATACTCGTCCTTTACATCACCTGTATCGGGGTCAGACTTTGGCACTAAATAAATTACATTAGTTTCAATATCAGACACAGGAAGAGTAGAAACAACCTCAAAACGACTATTCTTAATTGCCGTTACAATAGAGTCTACTTCTGACTTAGAATATGTCTGACTCTTAGTATAATAATTTACAAGGTCATCTACTGACTTAGTGATGAAATCTGTTAAATCAGATGTTTTAGCAAGTCCTAAATCAGAAGCAGTTTTATTTCCGTTAAGAGTAACACCTTCTATTGATGGCTTATTAGTAAGGTCGGGGTAATCAGATGTTCCACCACTGCCACCGCTATAAGGTATACCACTTTTCATTATTGTACCCATTAGTGTTTCTCCTTCCCTTCTTAATCTGTTGTTTTAGTGTATTGAACTGTAACGTAGTATGTTCGGTTATTCAAACCTGTCAAATCCGAAACAATTACTAATTGTCCTATACTACTTACAAAAAGACTAGCACGTATACTGCCTAAACCTGTTTTAGAAGGTTCTTCTCCATAAGGAAAAGTTCTAGTGTTTTTATTTGATGGATTACAAATAACCCCAAAGAAATTGATAGCCTTATCAATAGACGCATCAATAGTTACCATTTCATTTACTAGACTTCCATCTGTTGTTACTGTTGGCATTGTTCCTGTAATAGTTTTCTGATATATAGGCTTTCCGTCAATCCAAGTTCCTATTATCTTCTCTGTAGTAGAGTAATCTGTTTCATCACCTATGGAGATTGTACTATCTGTGGTTTTGGTGTATTTGACTACGATATAGCAAGTGCCACTATTATTACTTAGGTGTGAATTTATAAGTCCTACTGAATTTTTATTGGAACTAGCTGCATTTGGATTACCATATGCTCTTATATGGATTTTATTAGTAGCACTATTCCCTGTGACAGCCGTAGAATCGCCAATCAATGTAGCATTTGTGGTTTTATTAGCGATTATTAAAATATCCACAAATTGCGCCACAGATGCACCAACACTAACAAATTTTACTGCTTCTGTTCCATCTTCCGTTGTGCTTGGAATTGTATCAACAAGAACCTTCTGATATATGGGCTTTCCATCATACCACTGTCCTATCATCTTCTCCGTAGTAGAGTATATATCACTCTTACTGAATTTATTTGCAATTGCTTCGGGCATACCACCAAGATAGGGGAGTATGGCATCATAGAAGTCTTTTAATCTTGCTTCTGTTACAGGTTTATTTGGATTAGTTAAACTCATTTGACATTACTCCTTTCTTTAAGTTGTCTTGGTATATCGAATGATGGTGTAAAACTCAACTGTTCCGCTTGTATGGTCATTCTTATAAGTCCACCTTAACTTTGAGTTGGTAGTTGATTGTTTTACGAATGAACCATACTGCGTTACACTTGCAAAAGTATCTCCATTTGATGCTTTCAAAGGCACAGGCGCAATACCCGCACGATTAGTAGAAGTATCTGTGTATTGATACCATGCAAAATGCTGACAATAAATAATATGTTTCATATCAGAATCAATAGTGTCAGCATACACTGTAGAAGAAGTACCTTTTTCAACAATTTCATAAACCACTTTTTCATATATTGTTTCACCATTCAGCCACTTGCCTACTTCACGTTCTTTCGTACTATACTCATAAGTCCTTGGCAATACATTGGGAAGTGGGTCTATTATCTCTGACATATCTTCGCTAGGCATTGCATCTGTAAGTTTAAAGTACAGAGTATCAAAGTAAGTTTTTAACTTATCTTTGATATTGCTCCATGTACTCTTTTTTGCCCCACTTGCTGATATATCATACATGGGAACAAAATCGTCATCTGCTATGGCTGTGAAGGTGGTATCATCTGTATGATATGCCTTTTCGTCTGTACCACCACCGCCACCTTCTCCATTTTCCCATTCTTGGGTAGTAGCGTTATATTTAAGAACCTGTCCATCTGTGGGATTATCAATTTCTACATCCGTTAATTCAGATAAAGCACTAGCACCGCCGCCACCGCCTTGTCCATCGGTAATGAAATATACTGTTCCATTCGCCTTTTCTTCGGGAGAAAGAGCGTTATACTGCGCCTGTGTTAATTCAACTGAATTAGTATTTCCACCACCACTTCCACCTTCGAATTTTCTAAACTTACCTGTAGTGGGGTCAACAGTATTTGCTTTGTCATAAAGATAAATGTAACCATCATCTTGACATATAGTAAGATACTTAGATGGCATAAGATTATCATTTATCGTAAGCATTTCGGCTTTGGTAAGAGCCATAGTATCATCAACAGGATTAGCCGATGTTCTATGAAATGATTGCGATACATTTATAGCCATTATTATTTCCTCCTATTTAGTATTTGAACGTAAATGGTGCATTTGTATCGGTAGTAGGTGAATTTGATACATAGACAAAGTAACTGAACCCATCTACTGTAACTGTATTCTTCGTCCAACCACCAATAGTTTCAAATCCATTACCATCAAGAATGGATTTCAGATTTCCATATGAAGAGTCATAAGCAAACACCATATACTCGTTATTGGTTGTAAAGTTAAAAGTCTTCTGACCCTTTGCTGTAACATTTGCTGTCAACCCTGTAAAATCAGATATTGTTGAACTAGCTGATTTACCATAATAGTAAGGAAGAATAAACTGCAAAGTCTTTGAAGCACTTACATTTCCTGCGGGTAATGGGCTTGAATAATTATTTCCCTTAGAGTCTTTAGGCTGTTCACCTTCTGCATAAGTTACTTTGCCTGTTACAACAATGTTACCCTTGGTGCTTCTTGTAAGTGTAGGTATACTAAATGCTCCACTAGCTGTGCTAGAGTCACTATGCTCTGTGTCTGCACCGCTTGTAGAAATTTCATATTTAGTAGCCGCACCCGACCTGTATCCACTTGTTCCATATGCAGGATTGATTGAACCTCTATTCAAGCTTACTGTAGCCTGTTTAGCCGCTACAGTAGAACCAACCGCATAATATGTATCTGCTGAATAAGAAAGGGATGCACTTGGATTTGTAAAAGAAGGGAAAAGTGTAGGCTCTAACAAATCCCTAAACAGACTTTCAAGCGGCGTACCTTTTTCATAGGTTACTCCGCTATCTATACCACCAACTGAAATAGCTGTTATTAAATCATCTGAAAGTTCGGCACTTGTGCCACCGCCACCTTCTCCATTTTCCCACTTACCTGTTTCCTCATTAAATACAAGAGTCTGTCCGTCTGTGGGTTCGTCTAATTCAACGTCTGCTAATTCGCTAAGTTCATTTACACCAATTACAGTAATTTCACCACAATCTTCCTCGGTGTCGTCGTCATAAACTATAATGAAATGGTCATCTTCGTTTACATAAGATGATTTAATACCTCTGCCATCGTCACCTTTATCACCATCTTTACCCTTTGCACCATCCATGACATTCATGGTTGCGCTTCGTGTAGTTTCATCTGCAAGAGTCCACTCAAAGGTAACTTTATGACCACCCTCTATATCCTCAATTTTCTTAATGGTACATGGAGAACCCTTAATAGCACCGCCACCTATAACTGTTTCATCAGTATAGGTATTAGCCGCCGCTAAAGCGATTACATCAATATTTGACATTGTTGTTCCTCCTTACTTCCATTCGCCATCACTGTTCATGAGTACAACTGAATGGTCTTCAATACAGAAGCACTTAGAGCCACGCTTTACATGATTGTCTTCTGCAAATTTTTCAAGGTCATTTTCTACATCTGATTTTGTATCGGCATATAAAAGGGCTTCTCGTCCTTGCATATTACCTTCTGCGAACCATATAGCCATTTGTGTTCTCCTTTCTTTATGCACTTAAAATATCTTCCAAAACAACTTCAAGAACATTCCTGTTTATAGTCCAAGTCTTTATTTGGGCTTCTTTAAGAAATTCATCCAATCCATCTACTGAATTGGAATAAATCTCATAAACATTCTCGTCCTTAGTAATCACTGTTTTGATATTTGTTGTCAGTGTGGATAAGAACTCATACAGTTTCATGTTTACGCTCCTTCCTAAATTACTTATTTACAACACTTACTTTCCTTTTTAATTCTTTGTCCATTTCCTTTGCTTCATCGTCAGAAACAACTTTTAGAGTGTCTATATGATGCATTGCTGTAGCACATAAGCCATTTCCACCAAGCTTCTTATATGGCTCATACATAGAGTCTAATGTTGCTCTTTCTTTAATGGTTATTGCTTCTCTTTCAGCTATCTTATCGGTTAAAAATATTATTCGGTCATGCGCTTGACCTATAAGACTATCTGCCATAATATCCTGTTTTTCAGCTATCTTTTTAATGCTTTCAGTAATCGTCGTATCGTTCTCTGTCAGCTTTTCTATAGCTTTCTTTAAGTCTAAATAGTCTTTTTGATGTTCAACATTCATTTTCTCTATGGTAAGATGATGTTCGTCATACCTTCTTTTTCCTGTTTCTTCTCTATCTGCTAAACCTATCCGAACCTCTTTTATTAAATCCTCAATAGCCTTGGCATTTTTGTCACAATAATCAATCTTCCATTTATCATTTACGTTTGTAAGGTGGTCTTTCATTTCCTTCTTTAATTCTTCTTCATGGTTCTTTTTCCCATCTTCCACCTTTTTATCTCTTCGAGTTACAAAAAACTGTATAATTCCACTCGATATTATGACAGTTATTGCTGTTATTGCTATTTGCCCCCAATCCATTATTCTATCCCCTCGTAATCATCTGTTATTTCATCTTCATTAAACTCTGTCTGACTCTTTTTCTTCCCGAAAACAATGTTGGCTTCTTCATGCAGTTTCAACCGCTTTATAAGGAAACAGAACAGCAGTTCCGAAAACAGCGAACCAATCACCACAATAATCAATGTTTTAGCTTCTTTCCCTGTGAAAGCAAAAATAATAGTATGGGCTATCGTAAAAACAGTAATAAACGAAAGAGCAAATATAATATACTTATCCAACGTGTTTATTTTCTTGGTTTTCTGCACTTTACGTCTTCTCTTCATACTTTTTCACCAAAGAAGAAAGAGCCGACTTCGTTATGAAATCGGCTCTTTGGCTCTACATTAACACTATCATGGTTTACCTATTCTCACAATCAGCTAATGAAGTTCTGCCCTAATCCTTTCTCGCCCCTTCTATTGGCTTCTGCAATCTGTTTATCCCCGATATTTACTTCAAGGTCTTTCCTGTCGATTGCATTTTCAAGGACATTGGTTTGGTTCTCAATAGCATTTCTAAGTGAGTCATTTGCCATGGCTACACCATTGGCTACTGCGGTAACAATTTGGTCATTATTGGCTACTGCGGTCTTATTCCCGAAGCTTCCAACAAATTCGGGTGTGCCATTCTCCCTCGAAATAAAAATCTCACCACTGTTCGGGATACCTC
>AUXO013399437.1_pt1 | contig 10081 bp, 9 predicted proteins | sample 768731 | NCBI WGS metagenome assembly AUXO01 (sample SAMN02715735, study PRJNA202380) | gut metagenome | biome: sheep rumen | host: Ovis aries | place: New Zealand: Palmerston North | reverse complement strand
ACCCGCAATTCCTCACTTTGGGCTTTGAGTTCCTCTACTTGGGATTGCAGCGCTTGATTATCACTCTCTAATTTGGCAATCTTACTGCCTGTAACTGTTTTTTTCATATCAACTCTTTTATATCAAATACCATGCCATGTATGAGCGACTGCCAAAATGACATGACGGACATTACCAGCGATACTGCTTATAGGTCTTTCGTGACATCATCAGTACTGCTGTGAAAACGGGTAGGAGAATGTCCCATATGATGACTCCGATCCAAATAGGCTTATGTTTTAAGCGTCTTTCGGCACGATGAAGAACTGCCCATTGTAACAGTAGTCGGAAAGCAAAAGGACTCAGCCCGATAAGGCTCCATTGCCATATGGGACCTATTGGCATAAGGATAAAGAGGGTAATAAGTGCGATGGTTGCTGAATAGAATAAGAAGCGTGTCAATGGCTCTATCGCTAAATGCCATTTGGCGCGAGCCTTATAATGCGGTGAGACAGAGAGGTGACGTCTCTTCTGCAGCCACCATTCACGCCAAGTACTTTTGGGCACGGACCATGTAGTTGCCTCATAATCAAGCACCACCGCGGTGTTATTGCGTGTGGCTATCTTGTTGACTAATAAATCATCATCACCGCTTCTCAAGTGCATTTGGTCACTAAAAGTACCCGAACGGAAGAATAATTCTTTCTTGTAAGCCAAATTACGACCGACACCCATGTAAGGGCGATGCGCTAATGCACAACCTAAATAGTGGAGACTATTGAAGAGCGTGTCGTACTGAATCATTTGATTTAATACTCCTCGTCGCTCAAAGTATGCGCCATAACCTAACACAATTTCAACACCTTCTTTATCGAAACCGGACATCATTCTGCTTATCCACTGTGAGCTTGCAGGCCGACAGTCGGCATCCGTCAGCAGCAGATAATCATATTGAGCGGCTTTGGCTGCGAGGGTGATGCCTAATTTCTTAGTGGAGCGTACCCGTGCCTCTTTGGGTACAAAGGTCAAGTGTAATCGGCTATCATGCGCCATCTGTCGCTCGACAACGATACTTGTGTCATCTCCGGAACCGTCGTCCACCACAATCACCTCATAAAGCGGATAGTCTTGGTTCAACAAAGAGAGTAGGTAATGGCTTAGATTCTCACCCTCATTTCGAGCACAGATAATCACCGATACACCCGGAGCATCAACCCCGGCACTTGGCGCTTCGGGCACGTTGTCCGTAGCCAAACGGGCTTTTGGCTTTGAGCGAAGCGGCCTTGCAATCATGAAATAAAAATATACTTGATAGAGGAAGGCTATTATCAGAATACAGCCTACCGCTGTATGATATGGATGAAGTAGAAATATATCCCAGTTCATGATTACGTACACTTTGTTTTGGTTACTTTGTATCGGTGACTGCATGTTATCAGCCGAAGGCTTATCACCGTTAAACTGCAACGCCGCGTCACTATTGAACATATAGCAATGGACTTTGCACATTTTAGCGTGCAAAGATACTGCTTTTATTTGAATTATGCAAATTTATCTTAATAATTATTGTAATCTATTTATTTTTATACGAGTCTGAACGTTCATACGGATACCAACGTCGTATCGTCTTTACGGAATCTATCATTTCTCAAAGGGGTGGGGCTTACAAAGAAATTGAGACCTATACACCCCGCAATGTTTGACGTATCTTTGCATCGTCTTTTGAAAGAGACCGTGAACAAGACGCTTCTCATATGCAAACGGGTAGCATATCTCAAGCATCTATATTGCCGTCACATTCTTAATAATCTCGGAACCTCGCCCGCATAATTATCAAGCCCTCTTATTCGCATTTACCTACATACTGTCCTTTTGAATTGATTAAAATGCAGTCCCCGCCGGATGTGACATCGACCTCAAATAGGTCGTCATTCACAATGTGAATCATGTAATATTTAGCCGGTATAATGACCTTTCCTTTGCTATCCATTACGCCACTCAATGGCCCGATATCATACCGCCAGTACTTAGGTTCCTCTGCATGCAGATTGCCTGCTTCGTCATAATATTCCGTATCGCGATAATTGCAGACATAGTAGAGTTGACGCAGCCCATCATAAACAAAAGGCACTAACATCTTGAAATTCCAATCCACTTCTTGTGCGTATCCGTCTTTAGCGATAATGAAACCGCGCTTGTCCGTAGCGAATCGGATAAGGTCATATTCAAAGGGTAGGGCAAGCGAGCCATCGGCTTTGAAAACACCGTATTTATCTCCCTTTTGGGCAATTCGGAAACCATGAAGAGGAGCATCAATCGAATTGTAAATAGGTTCTATTGCCCATTCGCCACGCGTGTTAATCATGCCCCATTTATTCTCTGCCGAACGCATCACACAGAGACCATTATGGAACTGCGGCGCAATGCTGTTATAGTCATCTTGGTAATAGATCGGGAATGTGGCATCAAAAACCGGTTTTCCATCCGAGTTGATAAACGAGATAATACCGTCTTTGAGTACAGCGGCCATGCCCTCGCTGAAATTCCAAGCGCGGTTGTATTGAGCTGGAATAATAATCTTGCCGGTGTTGACATTGATATATCCGCGCAGACGGTCGAAAGTACGGAAAACAACAAGACTGTCTTCGGTGGCGAACTCGTTGATAAAGATATGTTGCAGTTTAGGCGTGATGAACTTGTCTGTGCGGATGTCTTTTAGGCGCACAAATTCCCTACCTCCTCTATAACCTTCGACCATAAGGATATTTGCTGAAATAGGTCTTGCCAAGTTTTCCCAATAGTGACTTTTGTGGTATTTCTCGTAATATGCGTCAGCCGTAAGGCAGGCAATCACGAGAACAGCAAACGCTATTATGCTGAACGCAACGATTAACACTTTTTTCCAAGGAGACATTATTTTGGTTTTCATAATGGTTCGATTTTAATTGTTGTACACTTATGCTATTACCTCGTATTCTGCACCAAACCAATTAGATAAGGTGCTCTCCACTTTGGTTTCGATAGCCGGAGTTATTTTGTCTTTTATTTTCGAATAGACGAATAATATCGCAGCGGCTTCGTCCATGATACCAAGAAAGCGATAAACAACACGAGGCAGAATCGAGAACGGCATTACTACATAGACTATGCAGCCGTAAATAAGCGTTTTCTCTAAAGTAGAAGTCTCGCTGTCGGTGACTACATAGTAGAACTGAAGAATCGGTCTTGTTGCAATACGTCCGGCTTTCTTGGCATACGGCAGCATATATTGCCATAACGAAGCAAACTTCTGCGACCAATTTACGTTTCTGAGTTTCTCAACAAGGATACCAATCGGTTTCTTAAGATACAATCCAATAAGGGTTAAAAGACAAATCGTTAACATGACTAACTAATGGTTTTAAAAATTATTTTCACTACTATAGAGCACTTGATTGCTGCAAATCTATCAGTATGTAGTGAAATTTTTATAATCTACTTAAAGATTGTGTCTCTCAGTCCTTAATTCTGTAAGTAATGCTTTAATATCAGGCACTTGGGTGAAGGGGCGAACGACTTCGAGATTGTCATTCATCACGCAATAGACCGTTAGTTCATCATTGTCCTCTCCGCCGTAGCCATCGGAATCGGCAAAATACCGACCGTCCGGATAGAGCATCCAACAGAGGGCAAAGATTCCATTTTGGCAATCGTCATAACGACCAATCCCTGCATAGGCTATGCGTCGTGGGTGCGCGTTGTGACTATTCTCCAATTTGTCAATCGTAGCATAGTCTATTTCCTCATCCGTGAACCCCACTAAAATCCCATTACTGTCAAGCAGTCTCGCCTTGCCCGTCTTTGTGTTCACCAGATAACCATCCAAATCTTCATCAAACACCCGGAGTATATTCTCGCCCCATTCATAACACTTGCATTGCTCCAATTGAGCCATGTCCTGTAAATAATCACAGTTTAGTTTCATAGTAAATGTATTTAATTGTTCAACTTATAGGGCTGATTGGCCTGCTGTATGAGGATGCTCTTACGTTGCTTGAGTTTTACATCCGTCAAAGGAGCAATGCCCTCTTGACTGGAGAAAGCTTGGTACATTGCATTTAGAATACGCATAAGTTTGTCTAACGTATGTCCGTCTTCTTTTCTGTATCCTCGTATAGTCGGAGCCTCCAAACCCTTTTCAGCTCCGTGGAAGAGCCAATATACAGATAGCGCTATGTCTGTGCGGTGAAGCCCCATGGCGCATGCGATGTAGAAATCACCTGCATCTAGTAGCTGACATAGCTCAGGAAAGAGTTCTACCATCTGTGCGACAGCCGTAGCGGAGGTATCTACCGGATAATGAAAGTACTGCATACCATAGTCCTGACATAGTGCCGGCAAACGGTCGGTACGGTCTTTCTCGCGCAAGTCGATGATGGTTGTCACGCCTGCTTCTTGCAGAGCACGCCATGCGTATAGTTGATGCCGTGAAGACATCGTTCTTCCCCTTGCACCGCCATAGACCGGCGCGAGGTCAGGTATGCGGGTTTGCTGTAAGCGTTCAAAGTTCATAATCTATTTTCAATGCAAAATATCAAGCCAACTCAGATTATGCGAGTCTTCATTGTTGTCATCAAAGGCCGGTCGCTTTTTCTATAACTCAGGGTGAAAACCGTATAGGCACGCAATGGGGCTTGGGTGAGAATCAAATGGAGAATGAGAACCAAAATCGGACCCTGAGGTAGACCTAACAATAGTGATTTTATCCTTTGAATTTGAATTTCTCATTTGCACGATTTCCATAAAACTGCCTTCGCCATGATAGTAGATATATGGAAGGTGGTGCTCTTTAATCTTGCTCTTACTGAACATAGGTTCCAGAACAGGGTATAGTCGTACTTTGCCTTGTTCGCGGCATTGGCGGTCATAGCCTACTTCTGTTTCTTCACAAATCCGCTCGGCTTTAGCCTGGTCAATGGTGAAATAATAATTTTGATAACTGCGGTTTTCGTTCGCATAATCCTCTGAATCAAAGCAGGGATAAGATTTATCCACAATTACCACATAGGGACTTTTTTTCATCCGGTAATCCTTATTGTACTTGTCAAATGCCACCCTTTTTAGGTCATTCAGACCATGAAAGACCTTATCTGCATACCTAAATGTATCGTTTATTCCAATGCTGATAATTTCAATATCTTCTTTATTCATATTGATACGTATTTAGGATTGTAACATTTCAGATGTCATGTACTTCGTTTATCCCTACTTTTTCGAAAACTATGGTTTCAGCACGTTCAGGCACTTATCATCTCTAAAAAGAAAATTTATTTGTTTATACTGAATCCTTGAGCAAGAATGAACTTTAATGTTCCTATCGCAGTTTGATGGTCATACTCTTTCTCGGACTCGGGTAACTCCTCGTAGGGCACAAGACAAGGATGCGTCTTTTGCTCATCATTGCGCGTTGCTCCGTATTTCCATCCATCAGCTATGCGTCCTGCCGCCCATACCTCATGAACATTCTTTGCCATTTGTTCTACTAATGGATTCAGTTCTTCCGGTAATTGGATTGCCGATGTCTCAATCGGTTGTGGGATGTAATTGTTTGGTTTCATAAGATAACTATTTTTTGTGTTACATTATGATAGAGGCGGGATATTCTGAAAATCTATCAGAGAGATATAAATTTTTTATTATTGTTTCAAGTCGTTAAAGCCAAGAATATTCGTCGGCCCACAATCGGTAACACTATATTCCTTCAAGACACCATCAGACAATCTGAGGAAAGTTTCTGCAGGAGCTCCTTCTTTTTTGAATGCGGCTTTTAGTTCTTCATAATTGGACACATCTGAACCCTTCATAGTCAATATAATATCCCCCACTTGGTGGACTGGATGTGTCATATTCTCCTTAATAGCACTGACGATTACACCACTAATACATCTCTTCCCTTGTGATACTTCTTTGTAATAAGCTTTCGCCGTTTCTGCAAAAACTACTGACTCAGGATGATATTCTTTAAATGTATTCAACATGGAAGCTAATGTTGCATACGCAACTTCCGGAGTTACAGAAGAGGTAGAATGCACACCTTGAATGGCCAGTTTTTTACGACTTTGCGTGATCTGCTCCATAAATGTAGCAAACTTGACTATTTTGCCCCACTGATACCATTTCCCATCACTTTCTTCTAATGCACAATTTGCTTTCAATTCTTCATAGGCTTTCTGATACTCCTTATCTAATTCTTCCAATTGTGCTTTCTTCTGCTCATTGATTTGCTTTTTGGCTTCAATCTTTTCCCGTCTCAATGCCAACTCCGTTTCATTAGCCTCTTTAATATCATTGACTTCTTGAATAGCACCAAGCACACTATTCAAATAGGCAGTGGTGTTGTCAATTTCTTCTAATTTTTCGGATGCGTTCTTGACAAATGCCTCTAAATCTATCATTATTCGTTCACAGACAGCATTCTCATTGTTCTGTTTTTGCAAATACTCATCGGTACTTAGTGTTAATGGTACATCATTGGGGAGCGATTTGAACTGTTTGGCTACCATCAAGTATCGCTCTTGAGCACCTTTAGGCATCTTTGCCATCATTTCCATATATGCATAATATGCAAGGGCTAATAAATGTTTGGAAATTTGTTTGTTGGAATCAACCGTCTTCTTAGTTATAGAGCCAAAATCCATGTTTACAAGTGCGGTATCCATACAATTGAGATTAGCTGCCAATTCTGTAAAATACGACGTAGCGAAGGCGGGTTCGATTGCAAGATCCGCAACCGACAATCCCCTGCTTGCAAATAGCATCGTCTCAAATAAAGAGTACTGCTTTGGCAAAGAATCCTTTGGCGCTGTTTCTCGAATGAGCGTGCGTGTGTTCTCAATATTACCAGACATATTGGAAATCAAATCTGATAACTGTTTTTCCGTTCTAATAGTCTGTATCTTTTTAAGGAATTCATTCCAGTCCGCATAACTATTATCCATGTACCCACCTAATAAGTCCAAGCGTATAATATGATCAGTCATCTCGGCTGCAACTCGATTACTGAGAGGGATTGACAGGATACGTGCTACACCAAATAGCAGACCAAAGATTAGGAGAATGGCAGCTAAAATGACTCCCATTCTTTTTAAAAGAACAAGATGCTTGGGCTTGCTTTTCAAATACTGCTCGGTCAAACGACGCATTGAAAGGTCAAAATACTCTACGGAAGAAGCTGTTAACGCCTGATATAATGGTAGTTCCTCCATACCTTCCGGCATCTCAATCGGCCAGACAAAGCCCGATAGCATAATCGGAATAATATTCTTCTTGTGCTCCATGGCGCACATCACCTCGCGGCGCACCCAATCGCCTTCTTCGTTGCAACGGTCTAATGCATTCGGTGAAAGTACCAGAATAAAGTCCTTGCATTTGCTGATTACATCCAATAACTGCTCATTGAACTTACCGGCATTCATCGTTTCTACGTCGAAGAACACGCGGTATCCCAAGGCTTTTAACCTTGTTACAAACAGATTCGCCGACTCAAACGCATCGCGGCGATATGATATAAAAATGTCGTAGGTAGAGGTCATATTATTGTTTGCGTGCTACGATATACAGGTAAATAGATGGTAATAACATCGCCAGCCCATTTCCAATAACAAAATATTTGCGAGTCCATACACGAATCTGCATATAGTGTATGGAGTACTCTGCATAAGGAATAGCCGGTTCAAACTGGTCAATAACATAGTTCAGATAATACATCCGCACATACCACAGAATGATAAAGACCAGTTGGAAACCAATCACCCAGAATCCAAGTGCTTTCCGGACTCCATGAAACTGTGGGGGCATTTGAATAAGATACGCTATCGCGGCACCGATAGTTATTATACCGATGGCTCCGTATAAACTCATAGACATCCCTCCTGGCCATTGGAAGGTAACAAACAAAAGGTTAGTCGCAGTATATGCCATGCCAACCCACGTTACAATTTGAGCCCAAGAGCGCGGCTCAGTAAGTATCATAAGGAAACACGCAAAGACGAATACAGCTGTAGCACAGAGAGCACAGAACACTAACCATAGTGATTCTGACCAATGTATCCATAGTCTATCGACAGCAAAGCAAATGGCACTTAATCCAAGTAATATTCCCGCTAATGATATGAATTTAAATTCTTTCATAATATTAATCATTCATGTGAATATATGTTTGATAACGTTCTTCTTTGGTCATTTGCCAATCGAAGAACATGTTTTTGCAAGAATCCAATAGAGTCTCCAAAGGAGGAAGATAGATCACCTCTTGTGTATTCTCTCCTGCATTGACTACAAGATACTGGTCATCTTCGGTGAAATGAAGAGTGTGGACTTCATTAGGAATTTTTGTATGGAAAAAAACAGCTCCATTATGCGGATATAGTCCATACAATTCAGACTTAGCATTATTTGCAATAGGATTTAATATCACCATGCGATTTTCTTTAGGACTGACTGCCTGGGGCCAATAAAAACGAGAACCGATGGTATCGTTCTGGTAATAATAACTATGCGAATAAGTTTCAATAAACTTTGGAAGATCATCTCCTAATGAGTCTAATATATTGCGCATCCTCTCGTCTATCTCAAAGGAGGGAATATAAAGGTGGGCAATACCAGAAGTACTATAATTCGCTTTAATATTATCACTTCTATCGCCTTGAATGCAAAAATTTTCCCAGAAATCGAATGTGCGCAATCTTGTCTTTGAACGAGCTCTTGAATGATATCTCCTGATATCATGATACAGATTTCTTTGTTGAACCTTCTCTATGCTTTTTTTAGCCAAAAGGCTATCGCTACTATTACATTCTTTCCCCGAATTAGCATCGTATACACAATAACTATCATCATTAAAATTTATAGCGATCTTGCTTCCATCTTGGGAATATGCAGCGGTATTAATTGTCTTGTCAAAATCATGTAAGCATAACCGAGTGTTCCCATTATCATTGTCATATAATGCTCCTTTTATATAACAATCAAGGATTGTGTTATTGATTTTTATCAAGCATCGGGTATCACTAGGATGTATATCCTCCATGACTAATTTGTTTTCTTTATTTATTGTGAATTTTCTCTCATAAACAATTCTGCCATTATAAACACCAAATTTGCCATGTGGTTCTGTATGTGCAGAGGCTGCTTGATTATAAAATGTCTGAACTATACTCCCCGTGTAACTATCAATCACCACACCAGAGCTAGTGTTACCACCAATGGCGATTAATCTATTAGAAGGACTAATGATCACCTTGTCCAAAATAGTAGCTTTATATTGGACCTTCGCGACACAATATGAATCAGAAATAGCCAAACTATCAACCGCTTGACGCAGAACTTTTTCCATACGAGCCGTGGAAGGAGATGGATCTTTCTCATTTCCCATTGAATTCAGCAATAATCGAATTGCCCCATATGTATCTTTTTCGTCCAGCATGTTTTTGGTTCCTTTTTCTATGAGTGACACTTCCATTTCGGAAAGCTGTTCCTGCTGGCGCGCCAAAGCCTCTTTTTGATCCAAACGTTCTGCAATAATATACATTCCTCCAAAGAGGAGTAATAATAAGCCAAAGAAAGCTCCTAACCCTATGCGTTTTGTTCTCCGCGTTCGTTCCACGTATTGTCTTTGAGTCCGACGACGCATTATAATAGGGCAGAGCACATCATGTGCGAACTCTACACGTTGTACATCGCCATAACTGAAAATTCGCAGTAGATGATTATGCTCCAATATTTCTATTACAGATCGTTTGATATGATTGTTCCTATACAAACTCTCCAAAGAGACATTCTCCCGGTGCCCGTCAGAATTGATAAGAGTATCCTCTAAATAATATATTGTTCTCCTATCTAACGGATTGACTATTTCAGCATAGAAATCCTCCAACAATGCATTACCATAATCGTTGACTAATTGTCTGGTTATTGCAGAAGCATCGTTTTTCTTCTCATACAACCGGTTCAGAAAGAGTGATAGTATTGCAGAATCGACAGGAGTTTCGTCCGTAATATCATTTTCTGTTACTATATGACGAATAATACTATCCGCCACTTCGTTTGTCACTAGTCCTTCACG
>AUXO011417641.1_pt1 | contig 10081 bp, 8 predicted proteins | sample 768731 | NCBI WGS metagenome assembly AUXO01 (sample SAMN02715735, study PRJNA202380) | gut metagenome | biome: sheep rumen | host: Ovis aries | place: New Zealand: Palmerston North | reverse complement strand
TCACCATTCTCACCGTTCTGAAAGGCGAACAGCACGAGATCGACCGCCTCTTCGAGTGACATGATGAAACGCGTCATCTTCGGTTCCGTCAGGGTGATAGGGTTGCCCTTGCGGATCTGGTCGATCCAGAGCGGAATGACACTGCCACGGCTACACATCACATTACCATAGCGGGTGCAGCAGATCTTCGTCTTGCCGGAGTTACGCGACTTCGCCACAGCAATCTTCTCCTCGATGGCCTTCGTGATCCCCATCGCATTGATGGGATAGGCGGCCTTGTCGGTTGAGAGACAGATGACACACTCCACACCAGCATCGATGGCAGAGTCGAGTACGTTGTCGGTACCGATGACATTCGTCTTGACAGCCTCCATCGGGAAGAACTCGCACGAAGGCACCTGCTTCAGTGCTGCAGCATGGAACACGAAGTCAACCCCTTTCATAGCGTACTTCAAAGTGCTCTTGTTGCGCACATCACCGATATAGAACTTGATCTTACCAGCCACCTCTGGCATTCGCGTCTGGAAGTCATGACGCATATCGTCCTGTTTCTTCTCATCACGCGAGAAGATACGGATCTCTCCGATGTCAGTACGGAGGAAACGATTTAGTACTGCGTTTCCAAAAGAACCAGTACCACCTGTTATCAACAAGGTCTTATTTGTAAACGTATTCATAAATACAAAATGATTTCTTTTATCACCATTCTCAGAACACCCCAGTATTCTGCAAAGAGAACACCACGTCAGGCGTGACACCTAACTTCTTCACATATCGACGGAAACCAACAAGATCGAACCAAATACGACCAAAGCCCTTCGTATGAACGACATGATAATGCACTTGCGGAATCACTGGCATGGGCATATCTACATCTACAAACACATGCCACTCGTCATGACCATAATCAGCGGACAGGGCATGGACAAACTGTTTATAGATTGCCAACGCACCTCGTTTAGCAGAAGCTGTTGCCAAGACACAAATCACCCTATTCTCCTTCACACCGTCCCCATCTCTGATCAAGTCGAAAAGCCGTTTCCAAGAATTTTTCTCCGGCACCTGATAATATGGAAAATGCAATTTCTGCTCACAACATGATCGAATCTCGGATGCCCAAGCTTCATAGTCGTGTATGTGGACCATTCTCAAACCACTATAACCATGCAGTACCTCCCGTACATATTCCATGTCATTGGCAATGACAGGCACACCTAGGGAAGCGGCCTCCAACAGGGGAAGGCCAAAGGTCTCAATCACACTGGGAAACACTAGAGCTTCGGCACTTTTCAACATAGAGAGTACCTGGTCGTGAGGAAGCGGCCCATGGAAGACGAAAGACGACTCCAAATGATGCTGGCAGATATACTGATACAAGTCATGACTGTGCTCCCGTTCCAAAGTAAAATGAATCCGGATACGTCTAGCGATATCACTATTCTGAGTCAAAAGACGTTCCAAGGCATAAACGATGGTCAGATGCTCCTTATAAGCAGCTCCCATCGCAGGATATACAAAATTATATGTACCAGTCTCATACTCGTAAGGAGCGATAGCGTCTGCATCTATCTTGTCTATGTTGGGATAATAGACACCAATCCTATCAACAGGGAACCTATACCGCCTTGCAAAATGCAACTTCATATCCTCGGTCTGTACAGCGATATACGTTCGTCTCCCCAGATACAATTTCACATACAAAGGATAGATATAGCGATAGAATATATTCTCCTTGGCACCACGGCTAAATATACTGAACCTGAACGGAAACAGCGGCAATGGTTGGTGATAATAAATGATTGTCCGACTACTCTTGCAGTTTGTAATACTGTAACTCATCCTCGTTGAAAATCGATACATAGGGGAAATTAAACATCGTGACTTTATCCGGGTCATAATCGCCCTGGGAAATAAAAGCATTCATATTTTTGAAGAAGAGCACGACATGAACCATTATGATACCTAACAATATCAGATCCGTCAATCGCGACTTCTCTTCCATATAGATGACACAAGCGACAAACATACATAAGAACACCCTGAAATAGAACTCCAATCTTCCCGATATCAGTGAACTAAATGCCATCAGGCAATACAAAGCATATCCAATAATACAAATGGCCTTTGCAAAGTAGGTCAAAGTACCATATTGAGGTTTTATATAGAGGACAGGAAGGATAAGCAGTAATCTGATGACTACTTGAATTAATCGACTGTCCTCGTATTCACCCAAAGACCTATTACTCAAGAACTCTGGGATATAGGAAGTCAAGTCGGGGGTTACTAATGCAAAAATTGTCAATCCAGCCAAAGCACTTGTCACATACCACTCATTATAAAATCTCTTATCATAAAAGAATGGTATCAACAGCACTGCCAAGATCGAGAAATGTATGACGCTACCAAGACATACAACAATATAAAATTTCTTCTTTTTGTTTTCCAACAACAAATAGAAAGCATATAATAAGAGCGCTACTGTAAACCCCTGTCTGACAGCAGACATCGGCATAATCAAGAACTCGTAGGTATAAAAGATAAAAAGAGAGGTGATGCTCTTATTACAAAATCTGGCCAAGAATGGATAGGCAAGTCCCATTGTGAGCGCTCCGACTATCAAAACAAATACCTTATAGCTTATCCCTAATAAATTAAGAGATTCTGTAAGACTGGTATAAAAAGGATCTGTGATTCCAGCCCATCCCGGATAATAATAATCCGTTTCATAAGTCGGATAATCCGTTAGCTGTCCATACCGGAACATCACCATGCAGGTCATCAAGACAAAGACTGCATCGAACAGTATCCCCATTTTCTTCTTTGTAACGATCTCTATCGCGCCAAAGAACAGAAGAACAACAAATATCAAATAATACATATTTGTTCAAAGAACTAGAACTATCTTAAAAAGAACCTAATTTATCCAATGCAGATCTTAAGGCACGTATATACCCTTTACCATATCTCAGATCAGGTTCCATGTAATTTCCCTCTCCCCATTCATTCCAAGACTTGAGGAAGCAAAGCTGCCTGTCCTGAGGTTTGTCTGCTATCTTTTGGAACACATCTGAAGCATGTTTTTCAAACAAATCCGGTGTTGAGTTCGTAAACAAATAGCCACCAGCACCTGACCTTGGCGTATGGTCCCAATTCGGCATGAGTGTTGGGAAGACATCCACTTTTTCCACTTCCTCTTTTCCGATAAGCGTCGGATACACCTTCTTATAATTGTAAAGCTCTGGCATGTGTGTCAAGCGGCTCAATATTTTACGGAAAGCCCATGAAAGCGTACCTCTCCGCTGCCTTCTCATCCTACAAGAACAAACAGCATCGAAACCCATGCTTTTCAATGCAGAATACTCTTCTGCCACTTCCAAGGTATAGCCAACAAAAAAGATGCCGGGTAAGTCATTTTGCCTGGCCAGTTCATTCCACAGCTGCATCATCTCTGCCAGCCCGCTATAATCCATCGGACGATACACCACAAAGACAGGTTTACCATCAACCTTCATATAGCGATGATCCTTGAACGCCTGCAACAAGCTATCAAAATGAAGTTTGTCATCCTCTCGGCCTGGATAGGTCTGTTCCACCAACACTTTCTTGTTGACGACAGCACCCTCCTTATCCCATAGTTTCCTAGACCAAGACTCGTTTGCCCAGCATAAACAAAAAGGGAAATCCGGTTCGCCAGACCTCAGGACCTCGTTGAACGGCATTTCCAACTCCTGACGTCCATTGCCAAACCAATAGTGATAATAGCAAAAGGCACTGATACCAGCCTCTCGAGCCAGTTTGGCCTGCATCTGCCGAACTTCTGGCAATCTCAAGTCATAAAAGCCTAAATCAGCAGGTATCTTTGGTTGATAATGCCCAGGATACAGTTTCTTGGCCTTAGCGACATTCGTCCACTCAGTAAAACCTGCTCCCCACCACTCGTTATTGGAAGGTGTCGGATGAAACTGAGGAAGGTAGAACGCAATTATTTGCATATCGATAACAGGTGACTGAAGGGATTATCCAACACAAGAATTATAAACTTTTAGGTAATCATTTACAATATCGTCCCAATTCTGCTTTTCTCTCCAAGATGTATTGATATTACCCCTCATTTGATTTAATATATTTTCATTACTATATAAAAAACATATTTTCTCAGCAAGTGCTATAGGATCACATGGGGGTACAAATAAACCCGTCACATTATTCTCTATCGTCTCAGACAATGCGCCCACGTCAGAGGCTAAAACTGGCACGCCCATAGTAAAGGCCATTTGCACCACTCCACTTTGTGTGGCATCTTTATATGGACATACCACAAACTTCGATTTATTTAATAGAGACACCAATTCTGAAATACCAACAAACCTATGAAGCCAGACGAATTGCTCACTTTGATAAGGAGAAGCATCAAAATAAAGCGCACCACCACCCGCAATAACGACTTTAAGGTTGGGATGCTGTCTTTTTACCACATTCATAGCTTCCAACAAATACTCCAAGCCTTTATATGGACTAATAAAGCCAAAAAACAAGATATAATCGCCCTCAATTGAAGTAGGAGTCGGAGTGATATATTTGAGCTCATCAATGGGGCCTAACTTACTAATATATATATTATCGTGAGGAATGTTATAATAATCTGAAAAAGAATCAATAAACTTGTTGTTTAGAATGACAAAGCGGTCTGCCCATTTAAATGTCCTCAATCTTTGAGTTTCCTCTCTATTCTTTTTCTTCAGCCCTGAATGAGAGAATGGATCATGAATAGTCATTACATTCATTTTCCCTAACCTGAATTTAAAAAGGAATCTTTCGTAGATGTTTGAGAAGATCCATGTGATATGTACTACATCTGCTTTTTCTTTCTTCATCATCCATAATACACGAAGCCAAATAATCCAATACAAAGGAAAAAACCTGTGATAACCCATGATAAAATATAGTTTCTCCAGATCTATGAAATCCTTATAGATTTGCAATTCCGGCATCTCAGAAGCCTTTACTATTCCTAACCTTAGTATCGGTTTATTTAAGCGAAATAGTACACATTGACGAAATCGTAAAGGTAACGGGACATAATATGAGACATCAATGTGATGATCCCTAAGCGCCTTTATTAATGGAAAATCCGCATCCGTAAAAAAATTATGGCTATAATAAATAACTTTCATAAAAAGTCATTATATCATTTGTATAATACGTTTCTGAACACAGACAATACTATTTCATGTATTTTAATTCCATACCTTCTATGTTCGTTGATCCAATATGAAACATTGAAAAGAGATTGCTTAATATCATTATTCATATTTTGGAAAAACTTCCACCTGAAATGATCCCCTATTTCATTCTTCAATAATGAAATTAAAATCTTATCTACTGGATCTGATTGGTCAGCATTCTCTAGGACACTTTCATACCATGCTTTTTCCAATTCCGTAGCTTTGGCTTTTAACCTTTCATCTGACGATGACGAGATGGTGTCACTATTAATCCTATATAAAAATCCTAGAGCCTGAACATTTGCAATTCCAAGGGGTAATGCTGCCCTAACTGCGGTAATGTCATCACTCGCCCAAGCAAGAGGGAGGTGATAGAAACCACCATTCTCTACTAAATGAGTTCGTCGATATAGGAAATCGCCAATATATTGTTTTACTCTATTATCCCATCGATGCCACCAAAGGGAGTATCCTGTTTCATATTCCGGTCTTAATTCCTGAATATCACATATCTCAGACTGCTCATTGATGAGCAATGTTCTAGTATGGTAAACATTCAAACCTGGATATTTATTTATAACATCAATGTAATCTTTCAGACAGGAAGGCATGAGCATATCATCATCACCCATGCATATCACATAATCACCTGTGGCATATTCCAAACACTTATTCCAATTCCCGACTACGTTTGATGCGCCAAAACCAACTTCATTCCGAAAATATCTGATCCGCTTGTCATTATAAAGAGACACTACTGACCATATATCATAAGGAGAAGCATCGTCAACGATAATTACTTCAAAGAAATCATACGTTTGAGAAAGAATACTATCAATACATTCTTTCAAATATTGCATTTTATATGCAGGTACAAGTATTGAGAATAAAACTTTAGTGTCCATAACATCAAAGGTCAAGTCCGTGTTATGAAAGGGACTTGCCAAGAACATCATTATAAATATTCATCCTGTTCTTACGTAACGCATCTATAGAATAGTTAATCTCAACCATTTTACGAGCTTCTAAAACAAATTCTTTTTGTAAACCTGGATCTTGCAAACGAACTAAACAATTCACAAAATCATTTGGCTTATCTGCCAAAAAACAATGTTTCCCGCTGACAACAGGAATTCCTTCTGCCCCCACACTTGTACTAACAAAAGGTACTCCAGTCGAGCAAGCCTCCAAAATCTTCATTCTAATACCGCTACCAATAGTTATGGGGACAATCATAACAGTACCTTGTATTGCTTCTGTTAAATCATCTACATATCCTAAGAATTCAACATCCGGGTATTTCGAAGTCAACTCCGTAATATGCTTTTCTTCCCATTTCCCAATAATCTTCAGTTTATAAGAAGAGTTTCCTTTCTTTAATTTATCCCAACAATTGTTGAGGAACCAATTTATTCCTACTAAGTTCGGCGAATGAGAATCAGGACCAACAAAAGACAGTTGCAAGCCATCACTGGTACGACACTCAAAATTGTTACTCAGATTGATTGTCGCAAAAGAAGAATAAACAGGGACGGTAACACCATGACATTCCAACTTCTTTTTATCAATTGGAGATAACGTCACAACAGCGTTATACATATTCAGTAAGCCAATTTCTACATAATCTGCAAAAGATTTACATGCTCTAATATAATCATCGAGAATAGTTTGCTTTTGTTCCAATTCCCTCCGGACAAAACCAAGTTCGTGATGAACATATATAATATTGGATTCCCGAGGCAAAGTCAGAATCTGTGAAACATACCAAGGCATTTCCACCTGAATAATATCAAATTGATTCTTTTTGCAAATATTTGACACGTGTTCTAGCCATTCCTTCTGCATGGGTGATATAGTACTGATCCATCTTTCACACATTGCATATTTGTCGTTTTCCACTTTACCATCAATCATACCCAATACACCCTTCACTGCTTTCTTAACACGGGATGCTATCTTTCTCCAAACAGGATAAGTGACATCACAACATAACGGGTAAAGATTTGCATTAGGAATTAGCTCCAAGAACATTTTCTCATTATTTAAATAATCATTGTCGTTCTCCACCTTATATGCGATATGAACCTCAAAATCATTTCTTACAGCATATATTCCATTAAACAAAGCCTGATGACCACCCGATTTTAGGGGATATGGCAACCAAGGGATAATGAACAATATCTTATTCTTTTTCATTGATTATTCATTTTTCATGTCAAAGGAGTTTCCCACAAACAATGATATTCCAAGTTATGATTTCTTTCTCCAACTTTCTTCGCTGGGACACCTGCTACAATCTCATATTCTCCAACATCTTTTGTCACCACAGCACCTGCACAAACCACTGCACCTTTCCCGATGTGGACACCTTGCAACACAATCGCCCCAATTCCTATCCATACATAATCATCGATAGAAATAGGTTTGAATTTGCCTGCAAATATAAAGGATTGGTGATCATGCCCACCTGTTACTAATGATACATTATGTGAAATAGAAACATTATCACCAATTCTCAGTCCTCCTCGCGCATCAATTAAACATCCTCTGTTAATGTGAGAAAATTCTCCTATTTCCAACCTAAAAACATCTTGGAAATATACTTTTTTCATGATAAAGCTTCCACTTCCAATCTTAATTCCTCGACTCTTTAATATGGTCCGACGGATATTCCAGAAAGGAATATGAGGTAAGATGTCATTAACAATAAACTCTGTACAAAATGCATGGAAATATTTATAAATTGAGGAGGTATGCCATTTAAATAAAACAATGCCTTTCGCAAACCTCAATAATTCTATAAAACCTCCATTGCTGGTAATTTTAAAGTTGTACCACCTGTTTAGTATCTCATGATTAGATATTCCATCCTTTTCATAACATTCTATAATGGTGTTTACTTTCTTGAAAACATATCCTTTAATATATAGACGATGTATCAATTCCCAGTCTAATGCATAACCTAGATCCTTTCTACTCAAATCAAAGAGTTCTCGACGGTGGAGATCCCCTTTAACCAAAGAAGAGCCATGTCGATAAGCTGGCCAATACTTCATAATATTGGGATCACTATTAGCTTCTAAAACTTTTTTAAACCCTTTGTTATCCTCAACACTGTCGCCATATACAATATCAACATCCCCATCTATACCCTTTACAGCTTCAAGCAAAGAATTGGAAGAATAAAGATAATCGCCACTATTTAAAATAAGGATCCAATCCCCTGTGGAGCGGGTAATACCTTTGTTCATAGCAAAGTACATCCCTTCATCAGGCTCTGAACACCAATAGGAGATATATTGCTGATATTGTTCAATTAACTCCTTGCTTCCATCCGTACTACCACCATCGATAACAATCCACTCAAAGTCGGGCCATGTCTGGCAGATAACAGAGTCGATGGTACGCTGTAGGCCTGACTTATTGTTATAGTTAATTGTGATGATAGACAGTTTCATATTAACTTTCTAAAAAAATCTTCTGCTTAGCGTATTTTTTTATATAATTCCAAATATTGTTTTCCAATCTTGTCGTATGAAAACCTTCTAATCGCATCTTCCCTAATCTTCATTCTGTCATACTCCTCATTCATGGCAATCTTAATTCCTTCAACTAATGAATCAACTGTGAAATCCTGACATAACACGCCATTCCCTGAAGTTATTAAATCATGAGCTCCATCATTCGGAAAAGCAATAAGAGGTGTACCGCAAGCCAAAGCTTCTAGAGCAACCTGTCCAAATGCCTCAGCAAAAGAAGGCATTACAAAATAGTCGGCTGCTGAATAGAATAATGATTGCAACCTATTATTGGAAACAAACCCTTCACAACGAATTTGAACAGATGATTCTGGTACAGAATGAAAGGTTCCTAAACAAACTAAAAGAGTATTAGGCATATTCAAATTTTCCAAAGCGTTGATGAGTTCCTTTAGTCCTTTTCGCTTATCATGAATATTTTGGGCGACAAAAAGAAAAACACGACTATCTTTAGGAATATTGAGAGCCTCCCGTGCAATATTAATAGGTATGGGGACAAACTTCTCTTTTTCCACGCCATTATTAATTACGACACATGGATAGTTGCATAACAATTTACTTCTTTTAGCAAATTCTTTTAGTTTTGAAGCAATTACAACCATCGTCATCGACTTTACGTTTTTCATAGCTTGACATTTCAACTGAATTAATTCATCGTCAAAAGACTTAAAACTATCTGTCGCTTCTTTTTTCCATATCTCGTAATGAAATCCACCTAACCCTGGATTTTCGTCTTGCATCCCCCAAACGATAGGCTTTTCTACTTTTGAAAAGAATGACTTATAATCCAAAAAATCACCTACCCAATGAAGATGAACGATGTCAGCCTCTTTTACCCAAGGGTGGTCTGCTATAGTCTTATATAATGTTATTGGAGATGAAAAAACACACTCTTTAGCATTTTTATCCATCTCTGATTGTATCCTTCTCCTTATGACCTCTGTCTGGGGCCATATTCCCTTATTCTGTAAAAAGACTTGTACTCGCCGTATCAACCAAAATCTAGAAAAAACATTCACAGGTTTAATCACATTGACAATATCAGTATTCTTGCCATATGCCACTAAAGCCTTGGCATCAACACCTAATGCTCTTGTTGAGTTGAATATACGATATGCAGCAATACCGGCACCTCCGTCAAATGTTGTAAGTATATGAACGACCTTCATTTTTTTATTTTCCTCAATTTAAATATCTCGCTATCCTCTATCCATTGGTAAAGATTCCAGCCCTACAAATCCATCATATTTTTGTATAAGTGACCTACCAAATCCTTCCTGATATCCATCTATATGAAGTACTGCACAATCAATAGCC
>AUXO012785605.1_pt1 | contig 10082 bp, 17 predicted proteins | sample 768731 | NCBI WGS metagenome assembly AUXO01 (sample SAMN02715735, study PRJNA202380) | gut metagenome | biome: sheep rumen | host: Ovis aries | place: New Zealand: Palmerston North | reverse complement strand
AAATTATTAATATCGTCCTGATCGCAGCTGCTTAAAAAGTCAAAAGCTTTGCAATCCTTTTCGGCTTCTTCCTTTGTTATTTTTCCTTCGTTTGCTAATTTGCGGTAGCTATCAGCCATCATTTTAAATCCATTCATTGTTTAATTACCCCTTTGTGATTTCAAATTTGTTATCGCTTGTCTGGTAGTCCATAAGATTCATTTGTCCGTCCAGATCATCATCAGCAACTTTTATTTTTATATCATTTCTATTTGTTTCTGTTCTATGCCAATACCCTGCTTGTGATTCAATTAAAAAATCAAATCCTGCAACCATTTTGCCGTTCTTATATGGTGTAGCCGTAACATGATAAATAGATTTTTCATTTATTTCTTTCAAAGCTGTGTCGATAACTCTTAACTTAAAACTTGAATATCTTTCAAATTTATCCGTTGTATCTGTTATCCTTCTTAGTTCATCAATGCTAATTGCTATTTCTGTTGCTACGTCTGCGTGTGGCTTGTTGTTATCGTCCATATAAGCATTTAATACTTCATAGATTTTTATTGCATACATGGAATGTAAATTTATAATTTCTGCTAACCGGTATCTGGTAAAACTTCCACGCAAGCCAACGAGAAAAGGCTTTAATTCATCAGATATTTTAATATTCAATACCCCATTGTCATAATCACATACATCAACCCAATGAAACTGTTTCCAACGTTTTTTAGTTCCGTCACCAATTTCAACAACTTCTTTCATCAGGCTTTTTGTCATTTTGGATAGATCACGAGTCAAATTCTTTTCGCTAATATCTATCGCTTTAGCTAGGTCTTTTACATTAACAGAAAAGCTATATAATTCTTTATCGTCCTTCTTTGTCTGCATAATGAAAAATCGAAGTAACTTCAATTCATTCATTTTTAGGTTGCTAGCACTATGCAAAATCATATTATTAGCCATAGCAACATAATTGTTTGTATCAAAAGTTACTTCCCTGCGGTAAACTTCCTTTTCAAACAATGCAAGGTTTCTTTCAATTCTTTCCTGCCGTTCTTCGTATGATTCATTAGTTTCTTTTTTTCTTCTTCCCATAAATCCCCCAAAAATCAAAGCATATAACCATTATACGCTTTAACTACTAAATAGCAACATAGTAGTTTTTTGACATCAAAAAGTAGTTTTTAGGAAGTGTTTACGTTTGTTAACACTTTTAGATAGCCTAGTATTTATCGGATATGTACTTGGTAACATATTCAAAAACCACCAAAACGTCAAAAAGTGGTTTTTACATTCTCAAAAAGTCAAAAAGTAGTTTTTGCAACGTCAAAAAGTAGTTTTAAAACGTCAAAAAGTAGTTTTTAGAAAATCAAAAAATCAGTATTCATGCGGTTTTCAGGACTTGGCAAGCATTAATAGTAAATAGTATTAATAGATTAATATTAATATATATATGTTTTTCTGACTGTACAAAATCATTGTGGATAACTTTTCTTGTCTACCACTTGGCAACCAGATCATAAAATTATTATCCTGCTTATCAAAGTACACTAGGCATTTAAAGCCCCAAATAGCCCCTAAAATTATTTTCTTGATAAAATCCTTGTCTAAACATCAAAAAGCGAAAATAAGGGGCAAATTTTAACATATCGTTATAGGCTGCTGCCGATTGCAACAAAAAAGGATAGTCTTTTAAACTATCCCTTAATGTATAGGTTATATAAGTATCTTATCAAAGTTGTATATCTAAAAGTGTTGCTATTGCTGATAGCTTCTTATCATCAACATTGCTTAGTGCTGCTATAATCTTATCTTTCTTTGTGGGCTTTCCCTTTGCTTTGTCAGCTTCCATATCAGCAATTATAAGTTCCTGCAGGAAGGCGGTTGTGCTTACCTTCTTACCCCTTTCAATACTCAAGGCAGCAGCTTTCTTATCTGCGTAATCTTTCAGATCATAGCCAAAAGGCTTTAAATCCAATCGGATATAATCACTATTAGGCTTAGTGTTCTTTACTTGTGTTTTCTCGGTTGCTTGCTTTCCTGCTGCCGTTGCTTTCTTCAATACATCAGTAGGATTAGCTCTAGTTACTTTTACTTTTTCAGCCATTATTTCTTACTTCCTTTCATGTATTCAACAACAAAATCCATATAGTCTTTTGCTACTGTGCTTCTTGGTGCGTGTTTATAGATTGTTCTTCCGTAATCCTGCGATTCTGGGATTGCTACGCTATTATGTATCATTGCTTTGAATAGCTTTGTTTTAATAGCCTTGGCAGCAGCCTTGTAATCTTCAATGTATTGCTTGCCTAAATTGGTACGTTCATTTATACCGACTAACAAAAGCCCTGCAAGCCTTATATCAGGATTCACTTCTTGAATAAAGCCGTATAAGCTGCCAATGCCCCACAAGCTATATTTGTTCGGTTGTACTGGGATTATTACATCATTAGCCGTTCTTATAGCCATTTTGGTTATAGAATTTAGGCTAGGCGGTGTATCAATAACGATATAATCATATTGTTTCTCTAGTTTCTGCAAAGCTGCCCTTAATCGTTCTGGCTTCAATTCCTTGTCAGCTAATCCAACACCGCCAACAATAATATCAAAATCAGGTGTATCTTCATAAATTTGAAACAAGCAATCGTTTATATCGGTGTAGCCGTAGAAAACATCAAACAAAGTGCTATCTTTCAAATCTTCTTCCGTATCAATCCCACAAGTTAGAGTAAGATTCTGCTGCGTGTCTAGATCAATCAACAATACTTTCTTTTTCTGCTTGCTTAGTCCTGCTGCCAAATTCAAAGCCGTAGTAGTTTTACCTACACCGCCTTTGTTATTGGCAAGTGCTACAATCTTCATTGTTCAATTCCCCTTTCTTTGTTTGCGGTAAATGTATAACTTACATAATCAAATTATATAAAATATGTCATAGTAAATCAATCAAATCTGTGCTATTATTTAATTGTTCAATAACCATTCTTTTGCTTTTGCGGTAAAGTAAAGGATAATAAAAGGGGCTTACTCGATTCAATTCAGTAAGTCCCTTTTTATATTTTTTCGGAATTTTTCAGGGTAAGCCCTTTTTAAATTTTGCGGTTGTTTGAGGGGCTAACCACGGCTGAATGATAGGGGCAATAATAACCCCTACCACCCTTCATTGTTACATTGGAATGTCATTTCCTGCAAGGATACAAGCCTTTGCATATCCTAGCTTGTAGCTTTCTTCCATAACACAACCGATAAATTCATCAATCTTCATTGCAGATAGTTCTTTCTGGTATCGGCTAACAATCAGATCATATTCCTGCTTAGTCATATCAAGTTCTTCATGCTTTTCAAAATCAATAGTATCAAGTATCTTTGTAATTGTTTCGTTCATATCATTCATTGCTTTCTTTCCCTTCTTCCTGCGCTTTCATTAGTCCTTTGGCAAAGCCTAACTTGTAAATATCATACATACAATCCCAGACTTCATCTTTCTTATCCTTGTTACGTTGCTTGATATAGTTTATTTCCGTAACGTTCAAATCCCACATATCATCAAGGTCTTTAAAATGTACGTGGTCAATCAGGGTAGATGTTTTAATCAGCTTCTTTCCATTTCTCATAGTCTTATTCCTTTCTTAGTTGGACAAAGGGCAAGCAGCCGTTTTATTTATCTGCCTGCCCTTTATGGCAGCTAGTACAACTTATACAAATTATATAGCTTCTTTCAATAACTTATCTAATGTAGGTCTACTAATCTTCAATACTTTAGCAAATTCTGTCTTGTTCAGTTCCCTATTCTTGTACTTATCATAGTACCTATTCCAAATAGCACTATCTACTTCAATAGCCTTCCTGCCTTTGTAAACGCCATTCTTTTTAGCTATCGCTATCCCTTCGGCTTGTCTATCAAGAAGATTCTGCCTTTCAAATTCGTAAATAGCCCCCAACATTGTAAGCATTAGCTTTCCCTGCGGTGTGCTAGTATCAATGTTTTCTTTGTTGCTAACAAGGTGTACCCCTTTGCGATTCAATGTTTCGATTATTTCAAGCAAATCCTTTGTGCTTCGTGCAAGTCGGCTAAAATCGTGAATGTAGATTGTATCGCCTTCCCTTACAAATTCCAACATAGCTTGCAATTCTGGTCTATCGGTATTCTTAGCACTTATCTTTTCTTGGAATACCTTTTCTAGATCATACTTCTTCAGGGCTTCAATCTGCCTTGCTTCGTTTTGTTCTTGTGTGCTTACTCGGATATATCCAACTTTCATATTCTAGTTCCTACCTTTCTTTTTATCTGCGGTATTTATGTATAGGTTATATAATTTACTTACGTAAATTATATAAGTCTAGAATGTAAAAGTCAATACGTTTTGGCTATTTATTTACAACTTGGCAAAAATTTAATAATTTACTACGGATTGTAAAAATAGAATAGGCTTGCTTTACAATCTGTAAATCAATTCATAAATCAGCCATAATTTTACAAAATAGTAAGCTGCTGCCTTTGTAAATTTGAAGTATGCCCTATTTTTATAGCTGCAAATCCTTGTCGTTAAGGTTCATATCATTCCAATAAAACTTCCATAAGGTGTATTTATCTGCATATTCTGGCAAATAAGGCGGTTCTTCTTTCATGTACTTATCAGGGCTTAAATGATAATCAGCTTGTAAAGACTTCCAACAATCCAATTTTTTATTATCTGCGCTTGTAGCTTCTTTCTTTCCGTACAAATCAAAGCAGGAATAATTTGATAAATCAGCCCTACCGAGAAAGTGCGCAAAGTAGTAAGCCCATTGTTTGCGCCCTGCTGCCGTTGATAAATCCCATTGATGTTGTTCTGCTGCCTTGGCTTCAATTTCTGCATTGATTGATTCATCAGTGATAACAACCCTTAAATCAAGCTTGCTAGAAGTTAGATCATCTTTAAAAGGCCCAGATTGAATATTGATATAATCAGCATGGCAGCTTACACCGATTAACTTTGATTGCTCATATCCTGGCATTGGATAGCACCGATTTAATAGGCATATTTTGCCGTTATTGGCTGATATATAGCCCTTTAAATATTCTGTGCCGTATTCCATGAAATAATCATATAAAACCCTATAAGGCAGATTAAACACTTCAATCATCTTGCTAGCCCATACATGGCATTTAAAAGCTACTTCTTTCTTGTATTGTTCAGATGATTCAAACATTGGCAGCCGATAAAAAGATAAATCTTCTTCCCCTAGCTTTTCTAGGGCTTTCTGCTTTTGTAGATCATTCATATTCCCATTCCTGCCTTTCATCATTCCAAACAAGCCCAGATTGCGCTATACGTTCTTCAAGGCTTAAATCCTTATCGTCTGCTGCCTTGTTCGTATCTTCCACAGTTAACTTAAATTCTGACGTATTGATGTAGCCGTGATTGTTTGCAAGGTCAAAAACCGCTAAAACACTAGGAATTTTGCCACGCAAGCTTAATTGCTTTTTGCAAAATGCTATTACATTTTTGTAGTAATCAATCATTGTTTTCCATTGTTCGTTGCGGTTGCGGTATCTTAGCAATGTGCTTCTATCAATGCCTAAATGTAAGCAATAGCCTTCAACATCAGGAATAATCTGGTGCTTTTCATCAAGATTGCTATTAGCTTCTTTAAGGTTCACAAAATACAATTCAGATGATTCCTTGAATGTTTCCAATCCTGCTTGATTGTTTGCGTATGTATAAGGGTGTCCACCACGATTTTTAAGGCAGGCGCAAGCCATTTCTAATATAGGGCTTGTATCTTCTGGGCTTAAATCCTTTGCTACTTCCTTATATGGTTTAAGTTCTTTATCAGGCATAGTTTTACCTTCCTTTTTTCGTGTTGCGTATCTGCGTAGTACTTAGCTAAAAAGGCTTCTGATAATCTCAAAATCAGCATTATCAATAACCCTAGTAGGGCTAGGCTGCATACCATAAGGAATATGATTGTAATAGCCACGAATAACGTTAAATATTGTCGTGCTGCTAGTTCCCAATGCTACGGCTAGCCCTTTCTTAGTCGGTCTACACTTGCACATATTCAAATAATCATCAATGATTTCATTTAGCTTATCTGTGCTATACATAGGCTTATTTCCTGTTATATTCTTCACGTAGCTTCTTAAAAAAGCTCATATACAAATTGCGGTCACGTCTTATCAGTTCTTCAAGTGCCTTAACGTATCTGGTATCACGGCTATCCTTTGGGTATTCCTCCTGATTGTTGGATTCAATAACGCATTTTCTATATGTTGGATAGTCATTGATAATGATTTCAGGCTTTTCTTCCTTTGTTGCTATAACCCTTTCTGTATAGTCAATAACTACTCTTTCACCATTCTTGTTTGTTGTTTCTATCTTCATTACCTTATCCCCCTACCGATATATTCACTCTTAGCAGCTTCAAAATCTGCGCTTGTATAATTGCCTTCTCTTATCCTTTGATTTCTGGCTTCGATTGCTTTGGATTCTTCAAAGGTCTTATCTGGGTGTGGGATTGTCTTATCCCCTGCAAGCTGCTTCAAGATATTTTCCTTTTTCGCAAAGTCAAATCCGGTATATCCTGCAACGTTCCTATTATGTAGCTTTTTCACTTCTTCCAATGCCCTTTTATAAGCCGTGTTGTAAGTTTCATATTCTTCAGGAAGTTCCCTTTTATACTTGGATAATTCAATCAAATTGCCGTCCTTGCTCTGTAATGTTACAAACTGATTAAATGTTTTACTTTTCATGCTTAAATCCCCTTTCAAACTGTCAAATCCATGTAGCCACCCTGCAGCCCACACTTAAAATCATTCAATACATCAAATAGATAGCTATAAAATCTTTCATTGTGATTCTGGTACAAATCATCAAGATCAGCCTTTGCAGCTCTATACAAATCACACTTGTTTTCACACCTTTCACAATCCATATCAGATACGATTTTTAAGTTATCGTAAAAGGCTTGTACTATTTCCCATTCCTTGCGGATTCTCAATGATTCGATTGATACATAATCTTTTGCGCTGCCATTGCAGATTGTGCTTTCTTCTTGTACCTTATTGCGGTATTCAAGAATATCAGCAACAATCTTGTAATCTGCTGCCAAACATTCAAGCCTCTTATCAGGCAGCCCCAACTTTTCAATCAAAACTTCCCTGCATTGCTGATTGTTCAGAATGTCAAATTCACAACCTGCAGAGTCAAAAATACTTTTTTCCAATCTGTTTAATTCTTCCATTGTTCAAGTTCCTTTCTTTTGCCCTTTTGGGATCCTTTTAAAATACCTATATGCCTTGGTAAATCTTTATATATGTAAGGTAAATAAGCCTTACTAGTCGGATAATTATTTGCAAAAGAAGTAAGGTAAATATGCCTTACATAGACTTGGATTTTATTGTTACAAGTGAGGTAAATAAGCCTTACTTGTTACTAAGGTAAATAAGCCTTACTCACTACTAACAACAATTAGCCCATTTCAGCCCACTTCCCAGAAAACTTATAAACGTTCTTTTCCTTGTGGTCTTGTCCGCTTTTCAGCTTCTCAATAAAGCCCATTTCTTCTAGCTTTTTCATATCCCTATAAAAGTTCCTGCTGCTTGATTGCGTGTATAAGTTGTAATCAAGTGCCTTGCCCCAGTTCATATAAAAGCAAGTTTCTTCTTGATAAAGCCCCTGCTTTTCATAGTCCTTTTTAGGCTTTCTTTTGCCGTAATATTGCGATTTACAGTAAACATATAAGATTTGTTGTTTGGCGGTCAGGCTTTTAAATGCCTTGGATTGCAACATGGATTCATAAATATTTGCGCTGGTATCGGCTTGATTCTTGCCACGCTGATTTACAAAGCTGCTGCCTTGGTTGCGACTTTCAAAAGCCTTTGGCTCATAAGTTTTCTTCCTTCTTGCCATTGTTCAATTTCCTTGTTTTCTCTGCTTTGGCTATTGCGGTCTTAATCCTATTCTTTTGATAATCAGACAAATCTTTTCGCAAATATTGGCTTACCGTGTTGGGCTTTACGTTCAAAGCTGCTGCCACTTCGTAAAAACATAATCCTTTTGCTGCAATCATTGCCCTTAGATCAGCGTTGCGATTGTTCTTCATAGTTCCTTTTCCCCTTCGTCAAATAGCCGTTTGTTGATTTCATCATTTACCTTCTTTGCAACCAATACCCAAAAATCACTAGCTTTGTTATGGTCAGCGTTGATTGTGCTTACATCAGCTAGGATTTGCCATAGCTTGCAATCTGGTTGTTCACTTAGCCATTTCTCTAGATTCATTTAGTTGTTCCTTTCTTTGTTCCTGCAGATAGCCGTTGATTGTGTACGTGCTTATTCTGGGAATTGCTTTATTAGTCCAACCTAGCTTGCCTTCAGGACTAACAACACGATTCATCATTCTTGTTATTCCTTGGTGGCAGCTATCACACAAAACAACTAAATCAGTCCACGGATTTTCATTTCCGAGATTCTTATAAGAAAAGTGGTGGACTTCAAGCGGATTTGTTTGTGTGCCGTGACTTCCGCAAAATTGGCAAGTGTAGCGGTCAATCTTTAGCCTTTGCCTTGCGACTTCTTCCCAATGCTTAGATTTCAGATAATCTTCGTAGTTCATCAATCGCCTTTCTGCCTACGTTTTTTTGACTTTCTATAAATAATTATGAGATAATATTTTTGTACTTAATAGGTTGAATATCGGTACAAATTGCACGTAAACATATATTTTCGGATTTCAAAATCCAAAAAGGCGGTAACTATGGAAGTAAGTGAAGATTTAAGCACTTTTGGCGGTAGATTGTATGATTCATTCAAGGAAAAGGGATTTGATTTGAAGTCAGATCAGGGCAAGAAAAGCCCTGCCATGAAATTTATAATTGCTGATATTATCAAAAATAAGATAAGGCTTGATAATCAGGAAATAACCGAAAATGATAGTATCAAGATAGAAAAGCTGATTAGAAAAGGTGTTGCTAACAGTTCCAACTTCCCCAACATAGATACATCAAGCCTAAAATTCTTTTGCGATTATCTCAATGTATCTGCAGATTATCTTTTGGGATTCATTGAAAAGCCATTGATAGATAGCGGATTATCTACAAAGGCAATAACCAAACTTAAAAACATGGATTCCGATTCAAAGGAATTGTTTAATGATATGGTGGAAGGTAACTATATCAAAGACTTATCTTCTTGTGTGCGGACGTTTTATAGTATTGACAGCGCAATACATATCAATGCAGATAATCAGGAAGATAAAAAAAATCTCGGTGACGAAGTAGAAAATATCAAAGTCAATATGCTTAAAAATTCTGGGGCTAATTTTCTTCATAAACTTGCTTATGATAAAAAGGTCTTTATGTATTTTATGAATAATGCCGTTGATATTCACAATCAAAAAGAAAAGGATTTTAACAAAGATCGCCCTGCAGATTATTTAAAATATCAAGAACAAAGGCAGAAAGAATTTAAAGAAAGTATGCTAGCAATTTATGATGAAATTGAAAAAGAAGTTGCTACCAAATAATCAATTTATCAAAGTCGCAAGCAGGGCAAGTGGCAAGCCACAACCTTTTTTTGCAAATTTACTTGTTAGGGTGTTCCCTAATACCCCTATAATTTTTTTCAAAATCAGCAACGCTATAAGCTAAATTCTCAAAGCAAAATATCAAAAAGGTATAACATACCACCTATCAATTTTTAGTCGGCTGCTGCCTATTGTAATCCTTTAAAAACGACAAAAAAATAAATCCTAGCATTGTAATTTAATGCCAGGATTTTTTATTTTTCATTTCAGATCAGCTGCAAGCGTTGCTCAAAATTTTTAAATTTTGATTCTGGGTTTTAGGGTGTAACCCTAACAAGTTTTGGAAAAGTGAGGCGTCACTTGCCCTGCTTGCCAAAAGGCAAAAGGGGATAGTTTGGCGCCACTTTGCCCTGCTTGCGAAAAAGAATTTTCTTATCCGCAGCCCTGCTGCCAAATCAGCAATTTAAAAATTGCGTTGGTTAGCAAGATTTAGCTTTGTGGATACAAAGGCGCATCTTGCTCTAATCGCCTTGTACGTACAAAGGCGCATCTTGCTCTTGTCATTTAAGCACGTCTTTGGCGGTCTTTTCACTAAACAA
>AUXO011348265.1_pt1 | contig 10082 bp, 21 predicted proteins | sample 768731 | NCBI WGS metagenome assembly AUXO01 (sample SAMN02715735, study PRJNA202380) | gut metagenome | biome: sheep rumen | host: Ovis aries | place: New Zealand: Palmerston North | reverse complement strand
GCCAGTACTGCAACTTATACATTTGCATCAGGTAGTACTGGCAGTACTGTAGATCTAGGTGCTAATAATAATTATAGATATATAAATGCTACTAATGTATATAATAAGGGTAAAGCAGATGCTGGTAGCGGAGATCAGTTGTATTTCTGGTACTTTACTGGAGCAAGCCAATCTCCAGCTGGATATTGGACTAAAGGAATAAAAAATTCCACTTGGACTTCATTTGACTACGGTGTTGTTACGATTTGTGATGGATATTTATATTGCAGTTATGCCTCACCAAATATGTATATGTATATTAAAAAAGGTGCATGCTATGCAGGGTTAGTCAATGATTCTGCAAATAGAGTCGGAACAAGTAAAAGTGTATATAATGCTATGTTTTATCCCGACGCTTATCAAGTAGATCAATTACTATTTAATGTAAGTTGGAATGGTATATCCTATACCAGATTATCTAGTTATGGAATTTTTGTATTAAGAGTAGCATAACTTTTATTAAAAATAATATCCCTCTAGGATTTTTTCCTAGAGGGTATAAATTTATACCTACTTTCACATTTAGGTAAAACTTTTTATAATAATATACTATATTTATGTATATGGTTACAGAAGGAGGGCTATATAGTATGAGAGTAATATTCTTAGATTGTGATGGGGTACTAAATGATCTGGAGACCAAAGAAAGATTATTTGGATTTATAGGCCTAGATCATAAGTTATTAGATAAATTAAAAATACTATATGATACATCTAATAGCGAAGAAGAAACTAGGATAGTAGTATCATCTTCTTGGAGAATGGATGAGATATATAATAGAGAAGAAAATATGTATCAAGTCTTATTAAAGGAATTAGCTGATAGAGATATGGAAGTATTAGGCTATACTCCTATGCTTCACGGATGGGATAGAGCTGAAGAAATACTATCTTGGTATAATGATAATAAAGAAAAGTATAATGTAACTTCCTTTGTTATTTTGGACGACGAAGAATTTGATTTTAATAATCATGAAGAGACTAAAAATAATTTTATTTCTACTCTTGAATTCTTAGGGAGAAACGAAATAAGCTTAGGGATAACCGATAATATAATACAAAAGTCTCTGGAAGTATTAAGGAGGAAAACATGTTAGAATTTGGGGATGTAATGGTAATTATTTTATGTGGAGTTGTATTATTTCTAATCTTTTATATTATGAGATTAGAAGCTAAGATTAAAAAATTTCAAAATTCTGTATTAAGTATGAAAAATGCTATGGGGAATCTAGATAAAGATATGCACTCATATCATGATCTTCTTAATAAAACTTTAAGTACAACTAATGATGTCAATTCTAGAACTATGAATCTTATCGATATGAATACTAAGCTAGTAGATTATAATTCTAGATTATGTAGTGGATTAAGGCAATTAATAGAAGTTACTAAAACTAATTAAGGGAGGAGAGAATATAATATGGCAAAATTAGAAGAAAATGATTATAATAAATGGTGTGCTATAGAGAAGAAACTCAGAGACACCAGATCAGCTATAATGTATGATATGAATATTCCTACACCTAGGAGGGATGATTATTGTATGAGAATTTTGGATGTTATCAAAAATATTAAGACTGAATTACTCCATATCGATGACGAAGATGAACTTGACCTTTCTCCTAATGGTAAATTTAAATATATTACAGATTGGTTCATGAATCAAAGTAATGATCTACATGGCGTTTCTCGTAATATCGTAAGGATTGTAGAAAATAGACTAGATGCATCTGATGGAATATGTACTATAACAGCATTATCTAGTGGATTTAAAGGTGATGGTATAAAATATCCTGCTTATAGTCGTATAGAGTTATTAAATTACTGTCTAGATAAATACGGATATGAAGAATTATATCGTATGATAACTTATCTTGAAGAGGGTCCTAAAGAAGAGAAGGTAGAAGAAGAAAAGAAAGTTTCTTCTGAGGAGGAATTTCAATCTATTAGTATAGGAGATGTATTTGTAGATACCTTAGGTACAAGATACTTAGTAATAGGCTACTCTAATTCTCAAGGTGTTATGAAATTTAGAGTATTAAAAAGAAATCCTAACGGATCAGGATATGTAGAAGATTATATAAAATCTGTCGAATATTGTGTTGGAAATTTCAGTATTATAAAGAAGGGCAGTAACGAAGATATTGAGAAATTGTTAGATACAGGAGATAATAAATGAATATAAATGAAATTAAGAATTTAGTAAATATCTCTCCTAATTATGAATTTTTAAGAACTCATCCTAGTTTAGGAGAAAATATATGTCTATTGACTCTTGGTGGGTCTTATGCATATGGTACTAATATAGAGACATCTGATATAGATGTAAGAGGTATAGCATTAAATACTGTTACAGAAATACTTACCGGTTCTGATTTTGAGCAAGTGTTAGATTCAAACACAGATACTACTATCTATAGTTTTAAAAAGATAATTCATTTACTAACTCAATGTAATCCTAACGTTATAGAAATATTAGGATGTAAGCCTGAGCAATATTTTATTTTGGATGGTGTAGGTCATGCACTGTTAGATCATAAAGATCTATTTTTATCTAAGAGATGTATTAATACTTTTGGAGGATATGCTATATCTCAATTAAGACGATTAGAAAATATATCTAATAAATATGTATCTCAGTCTCAGCAGGAACAGCATATATTAGATTCTATAAATAATGCTAGGCTTACATTTAAAGATAACTATTTCCCTATGGATGAAAATGATTATTTAAATCTATATATAGACGATGCTGTAAATCCTGAGTTTGAAAAAGAGATATTTATGGATATAAATCTACATCATTATCCTCTTAGAGACTATGCTAATATGTGGAACGAGATGAAGGCAATTGTATCCTCATATAATAAATTAGGTAAACGCAATAGGAGTGCATTAGATCATAATAAGATAGGTAAACATATGATGCATCTTATTAGACTATATATGATGTGTATAGATATCTTGTCTGAGGGTAAAATAGTTACTTATAGAGAAAAAGAGCATGATTTACTAATGGATATAAGAAATGGTAAGTTTTTAGATGATAATCAGCAACCTACTAAAGAATTTAGTGATATGATAGATGAATATGAAGCTAAACTTAAACATGAAGCTGAGATATCTGACTTACCAGATCATCCTGATATGGATAAGATTAATGATTTTATCTGCACTGTAAATTCTCTTATAATTTCTGATAAAGATATGAAAGAGAGAGCGTGGAGATATCATATCGAAATCGAGAGGCTAGATATAAAAAATGAAATGTAAAAAAGAATATAAAGATATGAATAAATATCGTGAAACTAAGAGAAAATGGCAAGAACGCTATAGAAAAAATTCTGGTTCTGGAAAATATCGTAGACATTGGACTGAAGCTGAAGATAGATTGGTATTAGAGCAAGTAATGACCGATAGGGAACTAGGAATATTATTAAAAAGATCTATTGGTGCTATACAAATGAGAAGGTATAAACTAAAATTAAAAGGAGAGGATAAAACTATGAATAAAGGTACTAATATAAGAAAGGTAAATGGGGTAGATGTAATCACATATTCTAAAGAAATGACCTATGCTTGTGTTGGAGAAGTAGAAGCAGGAACTACAGGCATTATGGGTGGAGATACTGGTCATGGTGGTAGAACCTATATTAGATTCCAGGATATTGGCGGTGTAGATATCGATGTTAATGTATCTGAGGGTGATTTTGGCAATCTAGGTCTTACTATTGAATTAGGTGGAGATCATGAATTAGATATGGCTATTGAATCATTAGAATTTATATTGGCGGTGTTAAAAGATGGCAGAACAAGAGAATAATAGAGATAAAATTAAAGAGTTATCATTACAAATTAAGAGTAATATGAAAAATCATAAAGATTTAGCAGTTATAAGAGATAAAGAAATTATTAGCAACTTCGACATTATGAGAATTAATGAGTATAGTGTAGAAGAAATAGAAGCATATAAACATGCTATTACAACAGCTTGCTTCTGTATGGATTTCACAGCTATGACATTATTCCCGGGTCAGATAGTAGTAGATGACGGAGGAAAAACAATACAATAATTATATATCTAAAGGAGTTTCTAAATATGATAGTAGCTATTCTAATATTTCTTATTGTGGTTGCTATAGGTTGGATCGCAGCTCTATTAGATAATTAAAAGAATCCTGTGGGAATTATATCCCACAGGACTTTTATTTTTACTCTTCAGCTTCTTCTTTAGGATCGTCTTCCTCGAAGTATTCTTTTTCAGTATTTTCTTTTTCTTCCACTTTAGGTGCAGTACAGAAATTAATATCAGCTACTGCAGGACCAAAGATATCTCTAGCAATTGTCTGATAAAGTGTAGAGCAATTTCCATTAATATCTGAAAGATCGTCATTAAAGAACTGCACTACTTCATTTTTGAAAATAGCATATGTAATATTTCTATATGCCATAGCATCTATAGATACTACATCCTTAAGAACAGGATTACCCTTAAATGCTGTCTTAAATGCTGCTACTTTAGGGTCTATTACCGAGTTTTTATTAGCAGGGATGATAATGATATTAAGAATTACATTACCAAAGGTTTTTTCTGTAGGAAGAAGTTTAGAAAGAGCATCAGCTTTTTCCTCATTATCTACATAGAGTTTTACAGCAGGTGCTTCATTATCAAATTCAACTTTAATCTCTGGATCTGGTCCAAAGAGTGCTTCCATCTCTCTGCCAAATGTAACCCAAGGAGAAGATAATCCAACTTTATTTTCTGACATATTTTTACCTCCAACAATAAAATTATAATAATAGATTAACAGTAAATTACTATAGTGTTTACTTATATAAATATTTACTACCAGTGACACTATAGTAAATTATATATAATATAAAGGAGAGATATAATATGGATTTGAACAATATGTCATCTATGATGGGTAAAGATGGTCAGCCTGATATGAGTAGTATAATGAGTATGTTTGGAGGTATGAATCATGCTCCTTCAGAGACTGGTCTAGGTCCAAATACTCCATTATATATAGATAAGAAAATTAGTAGTATTACTGGGTTATCTATTGGGTTCTCTGATAAGGTTACCACTAATACTATAGGTATTAATCCTGATACTCATATAATGGAAGATTGTATGTTATTAGAAGCTCCTAAGCAAATATATGTAGATTATACTATTACTGTAGAAATAGCTCCTATAATTATATTCGAATGTGCTCCTAAATCTGAAATACTTTGTTCTGATGGATATAAGAGTCTTAGTGAATTAAATAAGGGAGATAAAATTCAGGTTACTATAATCAATCTAAATACAGATAATAGTTTTGTAGAAGATATGGAAATTAGTAACGTAGATAGATCTAGACAGTTCTATGGTATCCAGACACCAGTATATAAATTCAATACTCAATATAGTAATATGTTTATACCATTCTATTATCCAGATGATAATATGATATATCTTATTAATTTCAGATTATAATATATAGGAGTGTATATAATATGAAGAAGGTATATAATCACGCTTTGGGTTATGCTAGTGAATATGATAAAGTAGAATCTAAGAAAGAAGCAGAATCGTTAATAGAAGCTAATAAAGGTCAGTTATTAAATGCATCTCATGAGCTATTTAAATGTAGTATTCTAATAATTGCTCTTGCTATTCCTCTATTAATAGCTTATATATTATTCTTTATACTGATATTCGGTATGCCTGTATACTGGTTTAATCATGAGAACTTATCAGCTATGGCAGTATTCAAACAGAGTTTAGGAGCTAATGCCGGTAAATGGTCATATGTAGTTGTCAATTTTATTATAATAAGAAAGATTGCTCTAAATATATATGAGAATAGTTATAAACTACTAAAGTCTAAGAGAGATAATATTCAAAATAGAATATGGAATCTCGAGAAACAATTAAAAGATTTTGATAAGGAAAAGGAGACAATATGAAATCTTATGAAGAGTATGTTAAATCCTTAGAAAATAATAGTCATAATGATTTAGGAGCTATTAATACATGGAGTGAACCTAAATTTACTTGTCCTAGATGTGGAGGAAATGTAAGAAAGAATCTTCTTATAGTTTGTACTTCTATTCCTCCTAAATTTATGTATGAATGTGATAACCCTAATTGTTCTTTTACAACTTATCTTCACGGATGATGTAAAATATTATGAAACTTAAAAAGGGTGATAAACTAACGTCGATGATGATAGCCCATTTCCTCTAGCTATATCAGGCACTAATTATGGATATAAAAAGACAGACGGCACATTTGTGGCTTTTAGGGGTGACAGTACCGGTACATATACTTATGCTACTAATAGCACCGGCGGTACTGTCGATATGGGTGCTAGAAATAATTACCGTTATGTAAATGCTACTAATGTATATAATAAAGGTAAGAGTGACGGTGTAACTGCACATACAGGTACTTATACATTTAGTAGTGGTAATGGTGCTACAGTAGATTTAGGTACTACACATACATATAGATACGTTAATGCTACTAATGTATATAACAAGGGTAAAGCAGACGGGTCTGGTTCTTTGACTGCTAATTTAAATAAGTATGAAATAGGCACTACTAATGGTTTAACAGGTATCAGTGCGAAAGATAGTTATCTTGAAGTTTGCGGAACCAAAGAAGGAGGACAAATTACAATTTATAAAAATGGAACTACTGTAACACGAGTTAATGAATATGGATCTTATGGAGGCTATCGTATTGATGTATTTCATATAGGAGCTCTTGTGTCTTCTGATAAACTTACCAGATCATCTGGAGGAGGTAGTATATTTTCCCTTTTTGTAATTAACTAAATTGAATTTCCCTACAGGAGTATCCCTGTAGGGAAACATTTTTTCGATTGTATATTACCACCTTTTTCTATATTTAATTTGCTTCATATTTTATATTATTTTCTGATCTTCTGAGAGGACAATCTGGGTGAGTAAATTTATCATGATATGGTGGTTTTAATATCTTAATATCTAGACTCATATCTTTATCACAATGATAACCTCCATTCACGTATCCAATATGATCACAATAATAGCATGATTTAGTTTTCTCGCATCTTATCATTATCAGTATCTCCTTTCAATAGAGGACAATTTTGAGGTATATCCTCGTATATGAAGAATATATTAATCTCTAAGTTCTTATCTAATTTACAATATCTATCACCTAGAGTATTAAAGTATTTACATTTGATACAACAATCTACTTTCATATTAATATATCCTCCTTATTTATTTAGTAGTTACTGTCAATTCATATTTACAATATTTAAATTATTTTTTAATAATATACTATAAATATAGTAATATGTATAGTAATATTATAAGGAGGGTTTAACAATGAAGTATATTAAAATATGGGGGGTTATTATATGAGTAAATTTATGATTACGACTATTGGTAATGAAAAAGGTGAAGTTGTTACAAAAGCTTATACGGTTCGGTTTAAAGAAAATTTTCCTACAGAGAAGGAATTAATTAATTTTTCAAATAAACATCCTAATGAGGTTATAATGACGACTATAAGACTTTCTGCTAAAGATAACTGGATCCCTATATCTGTAGGTAAACCGAAAAAAGCAGGTAATTATATAGTAACTATTATGTTGAAGAAAGAGTATTTTACCTCAGATCATGTAGACGATCCTAATACAAAATTAGCGGTTAAAATTGAGTACTTTGATCCTGAGTATGATGTTACAGTTAAATATTGGGAAGAAAATGTATTAGCTTGGATGGAAGCTCCAGAGGAATACCATCCTACAGAAGATATAGTTGGAGGATCAATTAATGAAAGAGATTGAATATAGGGGATATATAATTAAACCTTATGTTGAAAACAATAATGATGGGCTAGGATCACATTCTGAAGTACATGATAAGAATGGTAATGTCTTAAAGAAGACATGTTTTCCTGGGGCTATATCCGATTGTAAGGTATATATAGATAAAATCATAAAGAGATATGGGAGCTAATATATTTATAATATAAGGAGAAGAAATAATATGTTAATTGAAAAAATAGGTACAGCAGCCATGTTAGAACAAACTGCAGAGGAATGTACAGAACTAGCCCAGGCATGTTTAAAACTAGCTAGAAAACGTAGAAGAGAAAATCCTACTACTAGACCAGAATCAGCATTATTAGATAATTTACATGAAGAGATAGTAGATGTAAGTTTATGTATTCATGAACTTGAATCTATATGCGATGAAGAACAGTTGAAGAAATGGGTTAAGGCTAAAAGGGAGACTCTTGAAGATAGATTTAAACAAGGAGAATAATTATGGCTAATTATAGTATAATAAAGTTTCTAGATAGTTTAAAACAAGATAAGAAGGACTATGATAGTATCGAATATTTAACTACCAAGAGGAAGACGTTTGAAGAAATTATAGTAAATGAAACAAAACTCGCCCAAGATTTCCAAAAGGTAATTGATACTCATATGACAAGTCACAACGTTTCATTAGAAGAAATGTACTGCGATGATACCGAGGTCATCGAAGAACAGCTACAAAGATGTAAAGTTTTTGCAGATTATCATAATCAAATAGCCAATACCATGCGCAAATATCAGAAGATTATCAATGATTATGAAGCATTATCAGATTCCCTTGAAAAATCAGGTGCTAGTCCTAAAGTTTGCACCAAGAAAATAGACGAGTTTTGCATAGATACCATGAAAGGGATTTTGTGTGATTATTATGCGGATGTATTACATGAGGAGATAGAAGATGGTAAAAAGAATAATTGAAATAGATGATAAATGGATTAAGTATCTGAATGAGAATGGTTGTCATAATCCATTTGAATTAGCAATTACCAATGGTGTTGGAATTCCAAATTTTAGAGAATCAGGCTGTGGAATGACAATAGATGAAATAATAAAAGATTTCAAAGAAGCTATAGATAATATAACTTCTTATGGATATACAACAAATCATTCTGATGCTTTAAGCAAAGGTATTGAAATTATACATAAGTATCAAAAAATCGAGCAGATAGTAAATCATTGGTCTTGTTGTGGTAATCCTGTAGATTCAATAATAGCAATAAGTGAGGTAGTAGAAGATGGGAAAATTAAAGATTAAAGTAAATTATTATCCTAACGGATTTGGTTTAATGCAACCAAGTGAGTGGCAAGAAAAAACATTTAAAGATGAAATGTCCTGTATTGAATGGTGCAGAAGAAATCATTCAAAGATAGGAGTTATAAATGATTATAGAACTTTTGGTGATCCTATATCTCATTTTGAGATTATGGATGCAATAAATGGAAAAGCTAGATAGGAGATTGAAATGGCAATTGAAAATATAGCTACAAAGATGAGAGCCTTGGCTTCTGAAATTGGAGGTAATCACCATACTCCAGAAGAAGCACAAGATTTACTAAATAAACTTGCTGACGAACTTAGTGAAGTAAATATGGATATATCTATAAGACTACATGATACCATAAATGAGGCTGATGGGTTATTAGGTATAGATGATAATTATAGATTTCTATATCAAAAACAAAAGAATATAAAGGAAAATGGAGATAGTAATGAAAAGACTGACTTATGATCATAAAGGAAAGCACTTTTGCGATTATACAACAAGAGAAATTATCAATCGCCTTGCAGAGTGCGAAATAATGTTAGAGAAGATAGAACAGATAGTGAAAGAACCTCATGACGGATGTATCGCCAAATATCAAAAGATTGAAGAGGTAATAAAAGATGGGGATGACGATTGATTTTGCCGAAAATACTCCGCATGAAATAGCAGAACTTATTTGCTTAAAATGTTATAGTAGGGCTATTCATGTTTATCCTGCAGAAACTTTATTAAAAGACCTTAAATGCAAATGTGGGGCAACAGGGTTGTTGATTAAAACGGGTCAAACACTACATATATCACAAACAGATTTATGTAATAAGTGTAAATTATATGTTGAGAATAGCTGTAAGATACATATAACTCCTGTAGATGATTATTGTGGATATTTTAGTGAGGTAGAAGATGG
>AUXO015960679.1_pt1 | contig 10083 bp, 4 predicted proteins | sample 768731 | NCBI WGS metagenome assembly AUXO01 (sample SAMN02715735, study PRJNA202380) | gut metagenome | biome: sheep rumen | host: Ovis aries | place: New Zealand: Palmerston North | reverse complement strand
ATGGAATAACTATATATAATCAAATCTGGAGGTAATTCTCGAATGCGATGGATAATGAAGTTGTTTCGTATTATACTCATTCTTGTGGTTGTGATTGTCGCTGCTCTAATTATGCTGTTTACTGTGACCAGGATTAATCTTCATGTGGCTGAAAGACAGCTCATAGCCGCTTTCAATGACAATCGACCAATATTTGAAGAGACTTATCAGTTGGCCCAAGAGCAGCAAGCGCATGTGAAGCCATCTATCTTTTTTGATAGTTCTTATCATGAATACACCATTCATGAGCAACTAAAGATTCCCTCGCTGCAGATTGAAAGCATCTATACATCACATGGCAATCTGTTTTTCGTCTCTGCGAAGCTCATCAATACCTTTGTGGAGCAAGGAATTGTCAGGATCAATCATTTGGAGGAGATTCCTCGGTGGGTGGTTCTTGACCCTATTGCTGATGGCTGGTATTACTATACGATTTCTTTATAATGTTTGTTATCTTGACAAAAGACTGATAGTGACTTCAATTCTTCGTTACACGCAATGATCTATGTTTAAATGAAAAAACTCTAAAAATGAAAGGGAAAAAATGAGAAGAGTACTTTGCTGCCTCATGGTTTTCTTGTGGATATGTGGATTGATGACTGCTTGCATCGGTGAAGAGAAATCGACAGAGGAATCTGCAGATGCTTTTTGGAAGAATATAGTCTACACCAATGATGCACGTATTATTGCCAAGCAAGCATCGATGCAGATAGGCGGTATGACCGAATTAGAAGCAGATTCGTTCCTTTGGGGTCCCTGCGACCCATATGAGAAAGTGCTGCGTGCCATCAAAAACGATTGGAAAGAAAAGCCTGTGTTGATTGGCCCTGATCCTATGACAGTTGAGTTTGCAGATAAATCGATGTCGCAAGAGGATGTCATTGAGTTGCTGGCAGAACACTATGATTTTTATCCTATCGCATATGATGCGATTGTATTCTTTGTGCCAAGCGATTCCCCGATCGATGATATTCCTGCTCAAGTGGTGCGCGACATCTATGCAGGCAAGATTTCTTCGTGGAAACAGATCACAGCGAACAGTGATCAGCAGATCACAGCCTTTCAAAGGAATTTTGATTTCTATGCTCAAAGCGTTATGGAAAATCTTGTCATGAAGGGTACATGCATGATAGAACCACCTACATACTCTTTTGTGCCATACGATGGCACGGATGAATTATGCGAAGAACCTGCAGGATACGACAACAGCCCTGGTTCAATAGGCTATTCTATGCTTCGCTACTTTCGCGGTGCGTATCAACCTGACGATATCAAAATATTGTCCATTAATCAAAGCTATCCGACTCCTGCAGATATCTACGATCATCGCTATCCGTGGATTGTACAGTATTTTGTAGCGATCCCGAAAGATCTTTATGACAGTCGGCTTGCCAAAGACTTACAGGCTTACTTATGTTCAGATGAAGGCCAGAGGATGCTACAGCATCAAGGAATGCTCCCTTGTGATCCGTATTTTTGCAAAGAAGTACATAAAACCAGCAAGAATGAAATGGCCACAGGAAGCGGAGAACGCTTTTTTACAGCGTATGACAAAACTGGAGCTATGTCAGGAGATGGAGGGTTTTATCTTCAGAGCGGGCCTTGGTATTGTTATAATCAGTTTTCGTCTATAGATCATGAACTGAAGAACCAGGTTGAGAAATGGGTACAGCAGGCTAAACATAGATTTGAGATCACCAATGAAGATCAGCAAAAGGAAAATCGTGTCTATTACTTCTTGTCGGGCGGCTTTGTCAGCATCTGCTTAACAACCGGCGAAGGGAATGCTTTGAAAGTGCAAACAGCTGTTTTTCATGAAAAATTGGGAGGCCCGTTGACATTGGCATCACTGTTCCCGCATGGATATCCTTATTTGGAAAAGATTAATGACCTTCTCTTTTATCAATCAATGGTCAGCGGACCGGAACCATTGGGCGATTTTGGGTTTGAACAATATAACCTCAAGAAGCCATTTGACGGGATTAATGAAAAACAAGTTTCCTATATAATTGATCAGGATGGTATTCTGAATCTGGTGTTTGAGGGTGAGAATCCATATGTTGATGGAAGCTTCTGGCAGCCGGTGTTGCTGGTACGACTGGAGGAACTTGGCTTTGATGATTAGGAAACATCAATACGAGGACCTTTCGTTATTGATCTATGATGGCTCGATTGGTGCGATTTATGAAACAACCGGCAATTAAATCATGCTTATTGGAAAACAGGAATGTGATGTTGGATTCTTCTTAAATGAGCAAATCTAAAGTCAGTATAAAAGTCAAGCATACCATCTGCAAAAAAATGCACACAAAACGCAACAAAATGAGTCTTTACAAGGCCCTCGAACTATGTTATTCTGTAACTGCCCGAAAGGGAGAGAGCGACCTGAGCCATCCAGGCCGCTCTCTTTTTACCCCATTTTCTATGTAAAGGGAGGTGAATATACATGAATGAAATTTCTCTTTCTGGCCGAATCACGGCTATGAGCAAAGGTGATGTCCAGCCCAATGACAGTGCTGCACACTGTATTCTTCGGATTAGTGTGGGGCATCGTACGCGCTTTGGAGAAACACGAATGGAAGTCTTTACTGTTCATGCGTGGAATAAGCTAGCGCATTGGGCTCAGAACAACATTGCGCTTGGGAATTATGTTTTGATCCGCGGTTACATCAGTCTGTATGGTGCTGCGAGCAACCGTAGGACCGATATTACAGCGACACATGTTTTCCGCTGCATGGAAGATGAGTCTATGTTAGTTCCCTTGGCTATGAAGGAAAAAGAAGTGCCGCAGCAGGAAGGAGGTGAAGCAGATGGACGCGAGCTTGCAAACCATCCTTGAAACTGCATTGCAGCAAGGAATCTGGGCAGCGCTTTATATCTATCTATTTTTTCGCATGCTGAAGGAAAACGCTACGCGAGAAGAGCGGTATCAAGCAATGATTGATACTCTTAACGAAAACATCGCAGAGGGTATTGTGAGTATTCAGCATCGCTTGGACAGTCTTACGCAGCTGTCTTGAATTCAAGTCCATTGACTTCCCCTTTCAGAAGTACACTGTGTGGCTGATTCGGATGAATCCGCCTTTTTTGTTGTCGAAAGGCAGCAAATAGATGGCACACAGTCTCTCTTCTAAGAAAGCTACTCAATGATCCGTTAACACAACACAACCATCAGAAAAAAACAAGAAAGGAAAACACGATGAATAACATCAAGGAAAAGAAAAATGAACATAGCCTTGCAGTGAAAAAATTCGACGTGCCGCTTGAAAAGCCTGAGCGACGCACTGCCTTCAGCAAGGTTTACCAGACTGGCCCGAATACCTATCAGGCTGTCACCTATGCCAACGAAGTGCACACGTGGGATGCCGAAAAGAAGGAGTACCGCGAAATCGATAATACTTTTAGCGAGAAGAATGGTATTCTCGAAAACAAGGACAATCCTAACCTGAAGGTGCGGCTTCTGGCGGAGAGCGTGCAGCTGCAGTCAGCTGCCGGCCACAAGCTGCGCTGGAAGTTTGATGACATTGGCATGGGGAGCGCTGCTGCTGTTCGTCCTGCCGATATTCGCGCGGAGCGTGATGCCCGAATGGCACAAGCTAAGTGCAATGATGAGCCTGTCTTGCCTATGAAAGAAACAGTGGAGGAGATTCAGGACAAGGCATTTAAAAATGCGGCGACGCAAAAAGAAACACCTGTCAGGTTCGCCTCCTCTGCCCCCCGAAGCGAAAAGGCTGTCATGCTTTCTGCAACGGACAATTCTTCCGCCAATCAGGCTAAGTATTCTGCCTCCGACCCTCTCAGCGCAGATACCTGTATGGCTGGTGAAGAGCTTGCCAATGCGCTTGGCGTCGATCTGGCCGTGATGGAGGGCTTGGCTGAGGAGCATTTGGCTGCCCAGCAAACGACTGCCCCTGAAAATGATGCTCACAGTACTATGCTCGAACAGATGCCCTGCATTGCGGACGATGATAACGATAAAGCTGTCACGGAGGCTCAGCGTCAGGACATGGCGGCGAAGCAGGCTGCGTCCTTCGTGCCTGAGAACAAGAGCATCGGTATTGCCAGATATCACATCAACGAACCTGGTATTCATCTCTATTGTATGGCTTCCGGCTCCGGGTTTAAGGACGAAATCATCTTTGATAATCGCACTGCTGCAAGGGATATGACCCTTACTCTGGAAGCAGAGGGTTTGACTGCTGTGCAGGAAGGCCGAGTAATCTCCTTTGTAAATCAGGATGGTGAAGAAGAATTTACGCTTCCTGCCCCGATTGCCTGGGATAGCCAGATTGGCCCTGAACCTGTAGATGTGGATGTGCGTATGGAACAGGTGAGCGACACAGTCTATCAGGTGAAGTATCTGCTGGATGAAGCCTGGCTTGATCAGGCGGTTTATCCGGTCACCCTGGATCCTGCTGTGGTGACACCTAATTCCCTCATCGCTTCTGAGGATGCCTATACAACCAGCAAGTATCCCGACGAAACTCATCCTGGCAACAAGGATTATAAGCTGCGTATGTCCCTGAACAGCAGCAACTGGGGTCAGAGCAATGTGTATATCCGATTTGGCGAGAGTGTGCTGCCGACCCTCGACAGCTCTGATTATATCTCTAACGCCCTCCTAAGTGTTTTCAGCTATGGCGGCAATTCTTACCCCACATCCGCTTTTGACGCGGCAGTATATGAAGTGACTTCTGCGTGGGACAAGAATACCCTGACCTGGAATAACGCGCCAACCAATGACGCTTTCGTCCATGATTTTACTCACTTCAATCAGGGAGAGGCAACCGGCCATCGTCACATCTTTGATATCACCAACATGGTGAGACACTGGTACAACGGATCAAACTACGGCCTGGTCATCAAGGCGATTCAGTCCACCTTTGCGATGATTTGTTCTGCTGCTGTAACCTCCATTGCAGATGCCGTGCTGCGCCCGATGGTTATTATCAATTATACCAGCAAGGCAGGGCTTGAAAGCTATCTGGCTTACGATGAGCAGGATATTGGTCGTGCTGGTATCGGTCATGTCAGCTTGTTCAATGGCAACCTGATCTTCACCCATCAGGATACTGCTGGCAAGGGTCAGCGTATGCCTGTTTCGGTGGCGCATATCTATAATAGTTGCCGGGCAAACAGCAACGCTCATGGCATTGGCATGGGCTGGCAAACCAATTATGATCAATCACTGCGCATGATTTCCAAGGATGCTTCCATTAGCGAAAGCGGCGCAGTCAACCGTTACCTGATCTGGCAGGATGAGGACGGCACTGATCACTACTTTGATTATACAAATGGCGTCTGGAAAGATATGGAAGGGCTTGAAATGACCCTGACTATCGCCAGCGGTTATGTGGATGTTGTGGACAAGGCTGGTATGATCCGCCGCTTTAATGCTTCTGTGAATCTTTCTAACAGCAGCATGAGTCCTGTCCCGCTTGCCCAGGTGATTGATGCTATGGGAAATGCCATTCAGATCACAATCGCGAACGGCAAGATTCAGAAAGTTACTGACGGTGTTGGCCGTGAAACGGTTTTCTCCTGGAACAGCAATGGTACTCTTCGTGCCATCATTCCGCCTCATGAAGCAAGCAATACGACACCCGCGGAGATTGCTTATACCTATGACGGCAATAATCGTCTGACAGCGATCACTCACGAGGACGGCAATCAGAGCCTCTACTCGTATAGCGATCAGGGTCTGCTTGTGAGTGTCACGCAAGCTGGAGGACGAATGATGACGTACGGGTATACACTGACTGCGCCATATCGTGTCAGCCTTGCCTACAGCTTCGGCCTGGTTGGTAATCCTGGCGAAGCAATGTCTGTGCAGACTTTCTACTATCATTCTTATAACTACCTGGATTGTTTGACTGCCGTAGCAGACAGTCTGATCGGCAAACAGATTTTTTATCGCTTTAACGATGCTGGAAATCTGCTGTCTGTAACAGATGAGCTTGGGTATTCCGCTTTTGCGCAGTACACTCCTGGTGGATCTCTGTATCAGCCGCAGATCATCTCGCGCCTGCAGAAGACCGTCAGAAACCTCATCCAGGATCCCTTGTTCGAGCGTGCCACCACTGGTTGGATTCACGGTAACGCCGGAAGTGATGGCCTCTTTCTGAAAGACACTAATGTTCATTATGTGGGTAGCCAGTCGCAATTGATCTATAAATCTAACGCTGCTGGTAACTTGCACATTGTGCAGCAAGTCCCGCTTACACCGGGTAAAACCTATACTTTTTCCGCACACATTCTGACCCTGGGCACACAGGCGCAGCTTATGATCAGCAATCATTATGCCAACGGGACGTCCTCACTTATCGGTTCCAGTATTGAGAGCACTCCGGGTACCTGGCAACGCATCAACTGGACCTTTACTGCTGATGCCTCTGCCACCATGTTCCAAGCTTTTGTGGTTGTGTTTGGCACGGGTCATTGCTGGGTGGATGCCGTTCAGCTGGAGGAAGGTATTGTTGCCAACCGCTTGAACCTTGTGGATAATGGCGCATTTGATGGCGGGCTGGCAGGCTGGTCTAAAAGTGCTTGTACAGATCTTGATACGGTGGTCAACAATATCTGGTCTCTGCATCCAGAGGACTTGGGTAATAATGTGCTGAGGGTATACGGTGGTTGGAGTAATTCTTCCAAGCGTGTATATCAGATACTGCCAATCTCTGGCAACCAGGGGGATACCTATACGATTGGCGGCTGGGCGAGTACGGGAACTGTCCCTCGTATGGACAAGACCACCGGGCAGGAAATCGATGATCGTCTCTGCGTCAGAGCTATTTTCTGTGATGCTAACAACAACTGGGCCTATGGCGGTACCGCCAAATGGTGCGAGGAATGGTCTGGATGGCATATGGCCGCTGCGCCAGTGGTTGCTCCGTTTAATTACACTCAAATCATGATCGCGGTGGACTTTATGAACAACGCGAACTATGCTATTTTTGACGGTATCTTCCTGCATAAGGAAGAATTTGGCCAGAGCTATGAATGGGATTCTGCCAATGGCAACCTACTGTCCACGACAGACCTGGCCAAGCTGAAGGATGGGGCTGTGTATGATGCTTTCAACAACATGACAGAATACCATCAGGCGGGCCGTGATGCGAGCATCAAAACGGTGATGACATACGGATCCTCTGATGCTGAAAAGAAGCAGCATCTGCTTCGTACGGTCACCACTCCGCTTGGAACCCGAACTTCCTATACTTACGACGCCTACGGTAATCCTCTGACGACTACCGTGACCGACCAAACCGAAACGCCGAAGATTGTCAGTGGAACCACCTATACCGCTGATGGCAATTATGTGTCTAAACAGAAAGATGCCCGCGGCTATGAGGTGACAACGGTGACTGATCCCGTAACCGGCAATGTCCAGTCTGTCACTGACCCGCTTGGCCAAACTGTGGAATACAGCTATGATATCATGAACCGTGTGACGGAAACAAGGGCCACGGTTGGCACCAAGGTGTACAAAAACCAGTACCAGTATGAATATGACCGCCTTACTGAGGTACGTCATAATACTTCTGCCAACACGGCAAATGATGTGGTGTACAGGTTTGAGTATGATTCCTTTGTTCGTCCCAATAAGGTGAAGGTCGGAACCCAGACGCTCTCCGAAACCAGCTACAATGACAGCGGCACAGTGGCTCAGGTGGCTTATGGCAACGGAGGCAGGGTCAATTATACTTACGACGGATTTAAACGCCTCACTGGTGTAGGCTTTGATGGCGCTGGACAGCGCTTTGCTTATGTTTACGGCGCGAATGGTGAAGTGTTCCAGGTGACAGATAATGTACGTGGTGCCCGCGTGCGCAGCTCTTACGATCTGGCCAATCGTCCGATGCGGAAGGAGACACTGCTAAGCGGCACCCATGCCTATACCGGCGAAGTAGCTTATGACAACCTGGGCAATCTATCCGCCTTTAAGGAATACGTAGGAGCAGGAAAAACCAGTTTTATAACGAATTATTCTTATGACAACGAGAATCGCCTGATTGGTGAGAGCTTTTCCCATGGCGGTTCCATTGGCTATAACTACGCGCAGATTGGCCGACTGAATTCCAAGGAGGTGAACACGGGGAGTACAACGATTAACACGGGTTATACATATCTTGGCGCGTCCAGCCCTGCACTTGGAAACACTACTCTTCTGGTACAGAAGATTACGCAGAACGGTGAGACGCTGGAATACACCTACGATGCTGTGGGTAACATCAAGTCTGTGAAGGTGACTTCAGGCGGTGTGGCGAAAACCGTGACCTATGTCTACGACAAGCTCGGCCAGCTCACCCGCTGCAATGATCCCCTGGACACCACTGTCGGCTCCACCGGCACGACCTGGGTCTACGCCTACGACCTGGGCGGTAACATCCTTTCCAAGAAAGCCTACGCCTACACAACGGGCAGCTTGAGCGGCGCAACCGCTGTGCAGACCATTCCATATGTGTATGGCAATGCCAATTGGAAGGATTTGCTGACCAGCTTCAATGGGCAGACCATCACCTACGACGCTATCGGCAACCCGCTGAGCGACGGTACCTGGAGTTACACCTGGCAGCACGGACGTCAGCTGGCGAGCATGGCGAAGAGTGGAGAAACCGTGAGCTTTGTGTACAACGAGGACGGTCTGCGGGTGCAGAAGACCTCTACGAGCAAAGGAACGACCAACTACACCCTGCACGGCAAGAACGTGGTGCACATGACGAACTCCGCGAACGGAATCGATATGCACTTCTTCTATGACGCGCAGAATCGTCCTGCCATTGTGATCTACAACGGCACCGCCTACTACTACATGCACAACCTCCAGGGCGACATCATTCACCTTGTGGACGCCAATGGCAACAACGTGGTGAACTACGTCTACGATGCCTGGGGCAAGAAACTGAGCGTAACCGGCAGCATGGCTGGCAGCCTCGGTTACTGGCAGCCCTTCCGGTATCGCGGGTATGTGTATGACGAAGAGACGGGGTTGTATTACCTCAGAAGTAGGTATTATAGTACAACAATATCCAGATTTATCAATGAAGATGATCGTCTCGTTATCTCTTTCAAGGGCAGCAACTTATATATTTATACAAACAATAATCCTATCGCGCATAGAGATGAGAGCGGGCATGATGCCGTTTCAATCGATATGATATATATGAACTCGATAGAAACAGGCCCTATAGGTTGGCTTTTGGCTGCATGCACCATTGCATTGATTGTCATTTCCCAAGACATATTTTCACAGGATAAACTTCCTTCCGCCTCTTCATACAAAGCAATGAGCATGCCTGACAATAGTGATGATATTGACTGGCATCACAGCGATCATTGGTGGAAAGGCAGTCAGAATCATGGAGGGCATAATTGGGGGAAGTTAAAACCACCAAAGGATCCAAATGACGCATGGAACTATCTGCTGCCTTTGATGAAAAGAGTCATTGATGAAGCGGACAGAATAAGTCCTATTGCAACAAACCGACGAGACACTGCCATCTACATTTTTGAGAAGTATTTTCCTGAGTATGATGCCAGCATTTCTGTCCAAATCTTTCAGTCCTTAGATGGAACAAATCATTTTAGTAACGCGTGGACACATTGATGCTCGATTACAAGATATCAATAGAGATCAAATATAATCTCAAATAGATATATATTGATATAGGAGGCACACGATGGAAGACTTGAAGAAAATAAAAAACGAATTAGCAATTTTGGAAAAAAGCAATGACTGGGATGTCTTGATGGCATATATGATAGACGACGTCAAGGTCAAGTCAGACCCCAAGTACGCTGCTCTGATGTTTGACGAGGCCATCCTGTTATACCGGAATGCGACAGGTCCAGAATATCTGCATCCATTAGGAAAATTAGCGGGAAAAATAGGCGATGCCGGAAATCAATTGTATCGTTCCATCTTGAACCTGTATAGCAATGACTCCTATTGCTTGTGGAGAATCGGCGAATGTCTGAATGCCGGTCCTGGGTATAGTATGTTCCTGGATGAGGAGATCCAGCCACATAAGAACTGGCATGTGT
>AUXO013496606.1_pt1 | contig 10083 bp, 9 predicted proteins | sample 768731 | NCBI WGS metagenome assembly AUXO01 (sample SAMN02715735, study PRJNA202380) | gut metagenome | biome: sheep rumen | host: Ovis aries | place: New Zealand: Palmerston North | reverse complement strand
GCTACAATGTTTTCAACTTTAATTTCTACATCTGCCATTATTTCTCCTCCATACAGTGATAAAAATTCAGCATAATTCTATAGGTTGAATATTATTGTTAGTTAAAACTTTAAAAACTATAATAAAAATTAATTTCTTGAATATATCCATACGGGAGTTTAAGAAATCAGTCAACCACTATTTAATTATGTAAAAAATTATGTAATTTATTATAAAAAATACTAAATAACATATTATGTATTTATATATGTAACTTTTTACTTTATAAATATACCTATTATTAAATAGGATAATTTTTCAAATATTATATATTAAATAAAAAATAGGTATAATATGATTGAAGTTGAAATTAAAGCAAAAATTGAAGATAACATAGCAGCTTATGAAAAAATTAAAGAAATAGGAGGAGTTTACTCCCATAGCGAAAAACAACATGATATTTATTTTAATGGTGAAAATAAAGATTTTAAAGATAGTGATGAAGCATTACGTATTAGAGAAGTTCCCGATGGTGAAGATTTAAAAAGAATTCTAACTTATAAAGGACCTAAATTAGATACAGAAACAAAAACAAGAAAAGAAATTGAAGTAACAGTAGATAACACAGAAAATTTAATAGAAATATTAGTTAACATTGGTTTTAGACCATCAGCAATTGTAAACAAAATGAGAAGAATATTTACATATGAAGATTATACAATTACAGTAGATAAATTAAATAAATTAGGTTATTTTATTGAAATTGAATATGTAACTTCTGAAGAATCAGACATAGATGAGATACAAAAGAACATATTCAGTATTTTTGAAAAGTTAGGAATTAAAGATGGATTTGTTAAAACTTCATACCTCGAATTATTAGAAGAAAATAAAGACAAATAATATTAATTAATAAAATAAATATAATGATATATCTTATTAAATGAAAGAATTTTTTAATTGAAAAATAAATTATAATATCGAAAAGGGATTCATTTACTATTTCTAATTATAGTATGTAAAATACAATGAGGGGGAAACTAAAATTAAGGATAGATTCGTAAGTATATATAATAAAGAAGTAGAATATAATCTACCTGAAAATATTAATATATATGATACAACACTTAGAGATGGAGAACAAACACCAGGAGTTTGTTTTTCTTTAGATGAAAAGTTAGAAATAGCTCATAAACTTGATGAATTAGGATTACCACAAATTGAAGCAGGTTTTCCTATAGTATCAGAAAATGAAAGAAAATCCGTGAAAACCATAGCAAATGAAGGCCTAAATGCAAACATCATATGTTTAACCAGAACAAAACAAGAAGACATAGATGCTGCATTAGATGCTGATGTAGATGGAATAATAACATTTATGGGATTATCTGATTTACATTTAAAAGTTAAAATGGATAAACCACGAGAAGAAATAAATGAAATTTGTATGAATGCAGTAGACTATGGTAAAGACCATGGATTATTTGTTGCATTCTCTGCCGAAGATGCAACAAGAACAGAATTACCTAAATTAATTGAAATCTACAAATTAGCAGAAGAACATAAAGCAGATAGAATACACATAGCAGATACAACCGGTTCTATTAACCCATATGCGATGCAATACCTAGTCAGAAACATTAGAAAAGAAGTAAATGTTGAAATAGCATTACACTGCCATAATGATTTTGGATTTGCAGTAGCAAACTCAATAGCAGGACTATTCGAAGGAGCATCATCAATATCAACAACAGTAAATGGTATTGGAGAAAGAGCAGGAAATGCATCTCTTGAAGAACTAGTGATGGCATTAAAATTACTATACAATAAAGATTTAGGATTTGACACTACAGTAATATCAGAACTATCAAAAATTGTATCAGAATATAGTAAAATACCAGTGCCTGATAGCAAAGCAATAGTAGGTAACAATGTATTTAGACACGAATCAGGAATACATGTAGATGCAATTGTTAAAGATCCATTTTCATATGAACCATTTTTACCAGAAATGATAGGAACTAAAAGACAAATTGTTCTAGGGAAACATTCAGGTAAAGCAGCCATAGAAGAAAAGTTAGATTCATTGAACATCAAAGTAGATGATAATAAATTATTAGAAATTGTAAAACTTGTTAAAGAAGAACGAGAAAATGGTTACGATATCACTAATGAAAAATTTGATGAAATATTAGAAAAAGCAAATATAAACTGAGGGTTTAAATGAATATAAGTGAAAAAATATTAGCTAAAGCATCAAATAAGGACGAAGTAAGTCCAGGAGATACTGTAAATGCTAATATAGATATTGCAATGAGCCACGATGGGACAAGTCCTCCAACAATAAAAGTCTTTGAAAAATTAGCAGACAAAGTATGGGATCCTGAAAAAATAGTATTAGTATTTGACCACAATGTTCCTGCAAATACTATGGGCTCTGCAGAATTTCAGCAAGTAGTACGTGATTTTGCAAAAAAACAGGGAATAAAAAATATATACAAACAGGGAGAAGGTATATGTCACCAAGTCTTACCCCAAGAAGGACACGTGAAACCTTCAGATGTAATTGTTGGTGCTGATTCACATACCTGCACATATGGTGCATTCGGTGCTTTTTCAACCGGCCTTGGTGCAACAGATTTAGCAATGGTTTATGCAACAGGACAAACTTGGTTTAATGTTCCAGAAACATTGAAAATAAACGTGAATGGTTCATTACAGGAAAATGTTTACTCCAAGGATTTAATATTAAACATTATTAAAACATTAGGTTCATATGGTGGAACATACAAAAGTTTAGAATTCCATGGTGAAACAATAGACAATCTCTCAGTAGATGCAAGAATGACCATGACCAATATGGTAATTGAATGCGGAGCAAAAAATGGTATAATGGTACCAAATAAAAGCACAAAAGAATACCTTGCACAACGTGGAATAACCAATTATACTATAACAACACCAGATAAAGATGCAGAATACGAAAAAATTTATGACTTTGATGTAGATGATTTAAGACCACAAGTTGCATGTCCACATAATGTTGATAATGTTGAAGACATAGATAAAGTTGAAGGAACCAGCATTAATCAGGCAGTTCTTGGTTCATGTACTAATGGACGATACGAAGATTTAGTTCAAGCAGCAGATGTTCTTAAAGATCATAAAGTTCATGAAGATGTGCAATTATTAGTTTTCCCTGCTTCACGTAAGATTTACCAGAAAGCTATTGATGAAGGAATAATACAAACTTTCCTAGAATCCAATGCAATAGTTTGTAATCCTGGATGTGGTCCATGTCTTGGAGCCCACATGGGTGTAATGACAGATGATATGACTTGTATTTCAACCACTAACCGGAACTTTTTAGGTAGAATGGGTAGTGCAAAGTCGTATGTTTATTTATCAAATCCTGCAGTTGTTGCTGCTTCAGCAATTACTGGAGAAATCACTGACCCCCAAAACATTTAATTATTTTTTTAAAAAATTTTTAATATTGCAAAAAAGAGAAATAAAGAGGAGTTTATTGGAATTCATTAACTTTTTGTCTTAAAAAGTCTAAAACTTCTTGTTTAACTTCTTCTTCCTGAGTTAATGCCATGTCAATAGAACTTTTAAGCCATTCCATAGTGTTTCCTATGTCATAGATAGTTCCTTCAAATGTTGTTGCATAAACATTATCCTGTTCGTTTATAGCATCAGTCAACTGAATTTCTCCACCTACTCCTGCTTCTATAGAATCAAGTTTATCAAATATGTCCGGAGTTAATATATATCTTCCAGTAATACCAAGATTTGATGGTGCATCTTCAAGTTTTGGTTTTTCAACAAGATTATTTACTTTATAAACATTATCTTCAACAGTTACTCCATCTACAATACCATATCTTTCTATTTTTCTTTCAGGCAATTCTTCTATAGCAATTGTGGATCCACCATATTTTTCATAAACATCAATTAATTGTTTAGTACATGGTGTTTCAGAATAGGTTATTGTATCACCTAATAGTACTGCAAATGGTTCATCACCTATATGTTTTTTGGCACAACTTATTGCATCACCCAGACCATTTTGTTTTTTCTGACGGACATAAAAAATATCTGCCATATTTGATATTGCCTGTACTTCTTTAAGGTAATCAAATTTACCTTTTTTCTCAAGGTTACTTTCTAGTTCAAATGATTTATCAAAATGGTCTTCTATTGGTCTTTTACCTTTTCCTGTGATAATGATGATATCATCAATTCCTGAGTTAACTGCTTCTTCTACCACGTATTGTATTGTTGGTTTGTTAAATACTGGTAACATTTCTTTTGGTTGTGCTTTTGTTGCAGGTAAAAATCTTGTTCCTAATCCTGCTGCTGGTATAACTGCTTTCATTTTTATCCGTTACTCCTATAATTTTACTATTGAATTTTCGCCTATTACAAAGCTTCTTCCTTTTGGGTATGTTTTTTTATCAGAGATTATCTTTGAGTTTAATCCTAAAAGACTTTCTGTTATTCTTTTATCTGATTGTATTGTTGAATTTCCGATTATGATGGATGAATCTATCTCAGATTCTATGAGTTTAGTGTTATCACCTATGGATGTGTATGGTCCTACATATCCTTTTATTTCACAATTTTTTCCTATGATTGCCGGACCTTTAATTACTGAACCTGATTTTATGATTGTATTTTCTCCTATTACAACTCTTCCCTTAATCTTAACATTTTCTTCAATTGTTCCTTTAATGTCTGTTTTGATTGTTTCAAGGATTAACTGGTTTGCATCCAGTACATCTTCAGGTTTACCAGTATCTTTCCACCATCCTTCCACCACAAAGGAATCTACATTAAATCCATCGTCTATAAGTTGTTGTATAGCATCTGTGATTTCTAGTTCATTTCTCCATGATGGCTTGATTTTATCAATCGCATCAAATATATTGTTTTTGAACAGGTATATTCCCACTAGTGCTAAGTTGCTTTTCGGATGTTCTGGTTTTTCTACTAGATTAATAATTTTTCCTTCATCATTTAATTCTGCTACTCCGAATTGTCTTGGATCTTCTACTTCTTGTAATAATAATCTTGATGAGAAGTCTGATTCATCAAAACCACTTACAAATTCTTCGATACCAGATTTAAGTATATTGTCTCCCAAGTACATTACAAAGGAGTCTCCATCAACAAATTCTTGTGCAGTTTTTGCTGCATGTGCTAAACCTTTTGGTTCTCCCTGCATTATATAAGTAATGTTCACTCCGAATCGTGATCCATCACCCAGAGCATCTTTAATTTTATTCGGCATATTTGTACCTAATATTATTCCAATATCGGTAATTCCTGCATCACGTAAATCTTCGATAGCATAATCGATAACTGGTTTATTCGCAATAGGAATTAATTGTTTTGGACCTGTATGAGTCAATGGCCTGAGTCTTGTACCATGACCTCCCGATAAGATAACACCTTTCATAAATTCACCTCACAATAATAATTTTCCAATTATTGAATTTGAAAATCTTTTATTATAAGAATATTTTTATTTTTAAGTAATATAAATCTTTTTAAAAATGATTTAATGAAAATTATTAAAAAGGAATATAATGAAATTTTCTTTCAAATGAAAAACAAAACAATTAAAAAAAATGATGAAAAAAGAGTAGGAAGTTATAATTTGTTGGATAAATATTGACCTAATCTACGAGATAATGCTAATATAGTATAAATAGGGGGCAAACCTGGTGCTTTAGGAAGAACCGAACCATCTGCAACATATAAATTCTTTATGCTGGTTTCAAGATTACTGTCTACTACATCACCAATTCTTGCAGAAGAAATTAGATGAGCTCCTCTAACATGGGTTGAGCATAAACTTTCAATATCTGCACCAGCCTTTACAAGGATATTGCCTGCAATTGCAGCACCTCTTGCAAGCAGGGATGCATCCTCAAAGTCAATACCCTTGACAACTTCATTCATATATACATGTCCCTTTAAATTATCAGGAACCTTAATCATGAAGCTGATAATATCATCCTCTGTTGCATCAGGATATTTTTCCCTAATTTTTGGAAGCAGGAATTGACTTGTATGTGATGCAATTACAATATTAGGCAGTTTAATGAATTTGTTCATTTGTATTTCATTATTTTGTCTTGCACCTTTTAAATAACCGCCAACAGTTATAAATGGATCTATTGCAAATGTTTCACCGGCATTTATTCCAACACCACGCAATAATTTTGGAGTAACCATCCCACCAGCAGCAACTATTACCACGTCAGCCACATATTGATTGCCCTGATTGGTTTTAACACCACTTATCTTATTGTTTTCTACAATCAATCCAATTACTGATTCATTTATAATAAGTTGGGCACCATTTTCTAATGCATATTCCAAATCTGATAGACTACTCCACTTTGCACCATGAGGACATCCCCAAGCACATAAACCACACTGTTTACATTTATCCGGATTGATTCCTTTAGGCATAGGCTGCATATTTAATCCCAATTCACCAGCTGCCGTTTCCAATAACCTATTTATTGGACCAATATGACTTTCAGGCATTGTTTGTATTCCAATTTCCTCTTTTAATTGTTCCAGTTGAGGTTCGATATTTATATCATATTCTTTTAATTCATCCACCAATGTTGGAACATAATTTCCAGCAATCACCAGAGAAGAGCCTCCCACCAAATCTGTTTTAATCAGTTCCATTTCATTTTTATCCCATACATCATAGTATTTATATGCTTCCCCAGCATCACTTCTAGGACCTTTTTCGATTATTTTTATGTTGACATCAGGATTCTTGGACAGTTCTCTTGCAACACTTAATCCACCAGTTCCTGCTCCCACAATAATTACATCTGTCATTATCTCACCATTATATATCTATTCTTTGAATGCTACTGCTTACTTGCTTAAGAAATTCTTTTTGATTGATCTTTTCAATTATCTTTTTTGTTAATTTTAAGTCTGCATGCGTTTCAGGGTATTTTGGAACTGCTGCACATCCACCATCAGGAATTATTGATGTGTCATATGTTCCAATATTTTTTGCTATGGATTCTATTTCAAGTTTATCCAGACTTATCAATGGACTGAATATAGGCAGATTACAATGATACCTGCTAGCATTTATATTGTCTAATGTTTGTGATGCTACCTGACCAATGCTACTTCCATCTACTATTGCAGTAGCCTTTTCTTTTTTTGCCAATATTTCAGCACTTTGATACATTCCACTTTTACATAGAACACATGTCATTCTTTGAGGTGCCTGCTTTTGTACATATTCCAGATATTTTCCATATTTTATTGAGTATACCTTAATTTCTTCTCCTAAAGAATACCTTCTTAGATTTTCTGCATTTTTCAATACCTTCTCGACAGTACCTTGTCCATATGGAGCGTTGTCACAGTGCAATAATATCACTGAACATCCACGCTTAAGCATTTGAAATGCTGCAACTGGAGAGTCTATTCCTCCGGATATTAGACATACTACCCTTCCTTGACATCCAACAGGCAGGCCACCCAATCCCTTGATTTTATCAAAGTATATAAATGTCTTATCCTCACGTACCTCTATATAAATCTTAAAATCCGGATTGGATAAGTTTACTTTGGCATCAAATTGTTCTATTACAACTGATCCCACATAACCAGCCATTTCTTGACTTGAAAAATCATGTTCACCTACACGCTTACATTTTACGGCAAATGTCTGAGTTTCGGGGTTAAATTTTCCTTGACCAATCAAATCTGAAAGTGTACTGTTAATTAAATGTGCAATTTTATCTTTATCTGTAACTGTCTCATATATTAGACTATATGAAACAATGCCAAAAACACGGCCAAGTACTTCTCTAACAGTATTATCATCTTCTTGAGTTTCTAGGATTATACGCCCATTATCATTGATAAATTCACAATCCAATCCTGCTTTAATGTTTTCCATTAATTTTTTCTCGAATTTACTCCTTATCTTTCTACTTTTTATACCAATTTCTCCATATCTTACAAAATATTTCATTAAATCACCTATTATAGTTGAGCTTAAAAGCATTTATATTATCATTTAACATTTTTTCCATTGAAAACATCACTATTGAGTGCATTATTCTTGAATGCTACGATAACTGTACAAATTGCATCACCCAATACATTTATTGCTGTTCTGAACATGTCTAAAAAGTGATCAATACCCATTATAATTGTTATAATATCCAATGGCAAACCTACTGACATAAATAGCATATTCATTGAAATGATTGCTGCTGAAGGTATTCCTGCAGCACTTATTGAAGCAATAACTGCAGTAAATATGATTGTTATTAATGCAGATAATCCCAAATCCATACCATAGGCCTGTGTTGCAAACATTACTGCACATCCTTGCATGATTGCATTTCCGTCCATGTTGATTGTTGCACCCAATGGAATTGAAAATGATGATACTTCTTCAGAAACACCAAGCTGTGATAATGTTTCCAATGTTAATGGTATTGTTGCATTGGATGATGTTGAAGAAAATGCAAACATCAAGACTGATGAAAATTTTTTTATGAAATTTATTGGACTTAATCTTGTAAACAACAGTAATAGTAATGGATATATTATCACTGATTGTATGATTATTGCTAAGATTACACATGTAATGAATTTAAATAATGGCATCAATGCATCTAATCCTAAAGTGGCGAATGTGGATGCCATTAGACAGAATATTCCTATTGGTGCTAATTTCATTACCCAAATGGTCATTTTTATCATTATTTTATTGAATTGTGTGAAGAAATCTTTAATTAGACGTGTTTCTTCTTTTAGTACTGATAATATACCACCTATTATTAGGGCAAATATGATTGTAGGTATCATTTCTCCATTAGCTAATGAGCCAATAGGATTTGATGGAATCATGTTTAGAAGGTTATCTGTTAATGTTACATTGCTTGTGACATTTGATGTGTAAACTGAACCAATCATATTCAATCCATTGCCTGGTTGAATTAGTGATGCTAATAGAATTGCTATGCATACGGCTATTAAGGTTGTTCCAAGATATAGAATTATGATTTCTATAGTGATGTTACCAATTTTTTTAGTGTTGATTATGGATGCTGTTCCAACTACTATAGAACAGAATACTAATGGAACAACCAACATTTTCATTAAATTTATGAATGCTGTGGATCCAAAGTAGAAGATATTATCTATTAGGAGGGTGTTCTTAAAAAATGATTCAGGAACCCAAAGATTTAATATCATTCCTACCAGGAAACCTAGTATCATAGCAATAAAAATAAAATTGTTAATGTTGATTTGTCTTATTTTATTTAACATATGATCATTTCCTTATAGAATTGTATTTTACAAATCATTTGATTTGTTTTTTTGTGTATTGTATTGATTGCTTGTTATTATCCACCATATATTACTTTAATAATCTCGATTTCATCATTGTCATTTATTTTTTCATCTTCAGTGACTGTTGCACCATTTTGTTTAATCACTATTGTTTCTGTTGGAATATTTTCTTTTTTTAGTATATCTTCGATTTTAGTATTTTCAGTATATTCAATTTCTTTAACTTTATCTTTGTTAATTAATTTTATAGTCATATTATTGCTCCTTTTTTTTATTAAATATTTTATTAAATGTTTTTAGTTATTTTTAGATTGGCTGTTAATTATTTGTATAAACGAATATTTTATTTGAGGAATTATTATGGTTATCATGTCTTTTTCCAATGCAAGATTATAACAATTGTTATATAATGATATGAGATATTAAAAAAACAATATAAATAATACATAATTCCTAAATAAAAAATAATCAAGTTTAAAGTCTAAATGAACCATCAAGCAATGCTTCTTTAAGATCTTCTGCTATTTCAAGTCCCCGTTTTTTATCAGATTGTCTGCAGGTTACTGGAATTGTTTTATTTTCACCATTAACATCAAGAGTGACATTACCTAAATTCATTATAGGAACTTGACCAGGACATGATGTTGTACATATTCCACAACCATAACACAAATCTTCAACGATTTCCTTATTCTTTAGAAATGCATTAGTTGGACAGTTCTTTTCAGCAATACA
>AUXO017268675.1_pt1 | contig 10084 bp, 12 predicted proteins | sample 768731 | NCBI WGS metagenome assembly AUXO01 (sample SAMN02715735, study PRJNA202380) | gut metagenome | biome: sheep rumen | host: Ovis aries | place: New Zealand: Palmerston North | reverse complement strand
TGTGGTGATATAAAAACGGAGGTGGCTATGACTGGTTTCTTAGAGGATTGGTATTATGAGCCCCCAACCGAATCATCCGAGAAGGCGGGATTTTTCTTTTTGAGATGTGCCCCTGATGCTCAACCCGATATTAGGGTATTGGCTATTGATTTAAAGAAACAGATGGATGGAATTGGTAGAAGATCCTAGAGTTTTTGAGAGAGAGCTTTTGAGGGATCGTTTTATGGATTACAGGACTTGGGCAGAGATTAAGATTATGGAAGATCCGTTAAAGCATGAGTCCTGTTATCGTTGTAATAAGCCCTTAGAGCCTCTTTCTTGGTTAGATCCTGATTTCTTTACTTTACCGTGTTGGGATTGTATAGGAAGGAAGAGGACTGAGCGTGAGTTAATGGTTGAGAGCGTGTGTAGGAATCTTCGGGAGTATTATGTAGGGAAAGTATTAGGGGATCGTTATTTTCAGTTATTCATGATTGATCCTATATATTTCTCCAACACTCTCCCTCACTGTTACCCCGAGTTTAAGAGGGTTATTCTAAAGCTCAACCCACCCTCTCGAAATGACATATGGTTTTTAGATTGGTGTCCTGGTTTTCCAAAGATAATATCGATGAAAAATCTGGATGGCTTAAAGATAGTGAACTTAAGTCAGCATTACAAGATAGTCCTAGATAAGAAGAAGGTTCAGGTAGATGATTATGAAATTTTGTTTCCCGAAGAGATAGGTCCTACACGTCACAGAACCCGATATGGAATTTTCAGTAAGGGTAGTGACAATAGGAAGAGTAAGAGGATAAAGGTAGGGGATCGTTGTTATCAGCTTTACACTACCGATAATCCCAACATAAAGTCTATTTTCCGTTTAACCAAGGGAGGTGAGGAGGTAGCTTTTAGGGGTCTCAGTTATCAGGATTATGTTATCTTGAAGTTAGCGTTAATGAGAAATCGTCCGTTCCTTAAATTTGTGTTTGATATTCTCACTGAGCTTTCGCGTCAGGTGGGTATATATCGTGATGCTGTTTTCTTGAAGAATACGATAGTGATAGATCCGAAGAAGGTATCTAAGTTGAATCTTGTTTGGAATCCTATCAGTGATGAGACTATGGAGGATTATATTAATATTAGTTTGTTATCATGAAGAATAAAATTTGTGGTGTAGGACTTGATTGTTCTACTCTTTCTTATCGTCCGGATCCTCAATATCTTCCTGACTATCTCTTAATTTCTGCTTCCTCTAATAATTCTTTTTGGTTGGAGGGATTGACTGAGGGGAAGAAATTGATTATAGAGGTTGGTACGTCTAAGGAGGGGATGTTAGAGATATTGGATGGTCTAGGTTTTCAGGGGATTGATGTTTTGATGTTACCTGCTGAAGAAGAGCCCAACGAAGAAATACTGAGGGAAGGGATAGATAAGTTTGGGATTCGCGCTGTAGGAATTTCACGGCCCAGATCTTTAGGGGAGTTGAAGAAAGCGGCGGAATCTATCAAGCGTGTTATTCTTCCCTCCTATGTATCTCTTCCCTTATGTCCTATTTATTTTCAGAAGAGCATCATTGATTGGTCGGAAGAGAATGGGATAGAAATTTTTGGTCTTAATCCTTTTGGTGGTTCCCTGAGTGCTCCTTCTGTGATTAGGTCTTTTAGTATTCCTTTCCTCTTAAGTTTTTCCGCCGCCTATTCTATCATCCCCTTTTTATCGGGCCGTGATTTAGTCAGCGCATCTTATAATTCTGAATTCTTAGAGGAGTTGATTGGAAAAGAAAGATTGAAGGAAGTAGAGATGAAGTCTGAGGTTATTCATTCTGTGGTTAATCCTCTTCCTGTAATCGTCAAAACGGGATTAAAGATTGGTGAAGGTGTTATTCCGTATACAAACCCAGAATATCTTGCTTCTCCTGATGAGCTTGTATTGAGGATGAATGAGATTGAAGATACGTATAGAGGTTCAAGTGATGGGAAAGAAGTTGAGAAGGTATTGAAGGGGATTGCAGAATTTGATCTTATGTCCCTCCCTTCCCATCAAGATCCTCAGGTACGTCTCTCCATAATTCGTCCTGCTCTCCTGAAAGAATTGAGGAGGGTATTAGGAAAGGATTATAAGATAGATCAAGCAAAACTCGGAGATACTCTTTTCTTGATTCGGGTAACAAAGACGATTCGGGAAAAGAGGTATATTGGAAGAGACAAGAAGATCCTCCAGAATTACTATTATTTGTTAGATGGGAGTGGGACATTAAGGAAACTCTCCTCTGAAGACTTGAATCCCTTAAAGATGGAATAAGGTTGAGAGTTTTTTCTCAGCCAATAAATAACTTTTTAAAAATAAACTAAGAATATGAGAATTTTTAATGGTACAAAGAAAGTTCTCACCCTTCCTTATACTGGGGGTGAGACGTTAACAATCCCTGCACATCAACCTTCTGGAAATGTTCTCTGCAGTTCGGAATTTTTGAGTGCAATCATTACAGCTTACAATACGGATGAGATTGCTGTGATTGCCTCTGGTCCTTTTGAGATTTCTGCATGTGCTAATATTCCGACCGCTACAAATTATGTTGTACAGTCTTTGGATGAGGCTATTGAAAGATTTAATTCTGATGCAAAGAAGCCGAAGCCTGAGGAAGAGGAACCCGAGACTAAGGTAGAGGAGGAGCCAAAGCCTGAGGAATCTGAACCCGAGCAGAAAGTAGAGGAGCCTGAGACTAAGCCCGAGCCTAAGAAGGAAAAGAGGGCAAAGAAGGCAAAGGTTGAGACAGAGGAATAAAAAAGAAGATAGGGGAGGAGGCTTTTCCCAATCGAAGTCTCCACCCTTTTAGTTTTTGCTGCGATGAACTTTGAATATAAGGAAGTCGTAAGAAAGAATGGAAAGCGAATAGTCTTCTGTAATTTCGAGGATCTGTTGAAAGATGCCTATGGTGTAAAAACTATGGACGAAGTTATGCAGGTTGTCGAGAGGAAGGGCACTGAGTATATTTGTCACTGTCCTTTTTGTCGAGCGGAAGGGCATACTAAACATAAGCTCTATATAAAGGAGGATCTATCAACTGGACACTGCTTTGTATGTGGAAGAGCTTGGATTAACATAACAGATACTCTAAAGACTGAAGTTATAGTTCCATCCGCTTTTTCAAGTTTTGGAACGGGGCCTTTAAAATTTGAGATTCCGGTTATGAAAGATGAGGAATGGAATCTAGATCGTTTTAATTATGAATTTGATGATTATGATGAATCCGGAATGAAGTATCTCCTAGGACGTCATGGATTTTTTAAAGATCTGGCGAAAGCTTTAGGGTTTAAATTCTGGAATGGAAATGTTGTTATGCCTTTTCGTCATAATGGGGAGGTGTATTATTACCAGATCAGATTCACAGGACAAAACAACAAGATTAGATATTTTCTTCCTCCAGTATCTCAGAAATCATGTTATATTATTGAAAGATCGGAGGAAGATATACGTCATAGAATTTTAATTGTTGAAGGAATTTATGATGCTATTGCCGCCTTAATTCAATGTCCGGATTTCACACCAGTCGCAGTATTAGGTTCTTCCATCTCAGATTATCAGATAGCACAGATCCGAGATTATTCTGGGTATGTATCAGAGATTGCAGTATGGATGGATGAAACTGATATATCGATAAGGATAAAAAAGAAGGTAAGGTCGATAATAGATTACTGTCCTATTCATATCATCAAATCGTATGGGCCAGATCCTGAAGAAATTTTACAGAAGAAACTTAGATATGGTCTTCCTCTGGTACAATATCGGAGTGAAGATGCAATAAAGAAAGAACAAGAAAGAGATGCTGAACTTAAGAAACAACAGGAGTCTTGGGAAAATTGAATTAGTAACCGATGAAGAACAAATTAGGTTTTTGCTTGAGGTTACTAGTCGAAAAACTGAATACATACCTTGGCAAAGAAAAGTAGGAACTGTTGTAAGAACCTATCGAATTTATGACGGAAAGAAAACTAATAAAGGAATTACAACTTATCTGATTGGAAGAGGTTGGGCTGCATATCTCTTGAATACGTTTATCTCAAGGATTAGCAAGGAAGAGTATGATACTATTCTTCGTGAGGTAATATATTCTGATAGCTTTAGACAATTTGGTTTTCCTGGTCTTCGTGATTATCAGAATGAAGATGTCCTACACTTACTGAAATATAAGTACGGATTACATAGTTGTTTCACAGGGTACGGAAAAACTCAAGTAATAGCAACCTTAACTGATTATGCTTATTCAATGGGTGAGTCTGTACTTTTAGTGACCCCCGGAAAGAAAGCACAGGATGAATTAGTGAAGAGATGTAAAAGTGCCTTCGGTCTGGATATTCCTAGTAAAGATGGGAGGCTAGACTGTATGATAACTAGTGGATTGAAGAATAGAAAAGACTTCAAAGACCCTAAAGGAAGAGCAAAGATAGAAGAGCATATTTCAAAGTTTACCTGGCTTTTAGCGGATGAAGTGGAATATACAATAAATGACTCTGGTGAATTTATCTATTCTTGTGCAACCGGAGCAAAAAGGATGTATGGATTTTCTGGTACGTCTGATAAAGATTCTGCAGAGTCAATTACGTTTGATAATGGACTGTCGGATGTTGTCTTGAGAAATAAAGATCTGATAAAATTCTTTGGAGCTAACTTGGTATATAGGGCTCCGGTTAATAAAGACATTAATGATATCCAGATTAAGACTTCTGCTCTTGACCTTATCCGTTTTGATGCGGAAGACTTCTCTGATGATGGGAATGTTTATATAAAGGTGATGAGTAAGATATGGACAACCCCGGAAATTTGTAGATTAATTGTGAGAATAGCCAAACGATATCCTCTCCTATTCATCCCCATAAATAACCTAGCCAATATCTTAACGGAATGGATAGATAATTGGTTTATAGGTACATTCAGGATTCTCTTGATATGTGGCGAGGGTTATATATACTATGACATCAAAGGAAATAGAACTAAACTAACTCTCTCTGAAGCCTGTGATTATGTGAAGGCTGGAAAAGTTGATATAGTACCCGCAACTTCTTCAGGATATAGAGCATTAGACCTTCCTTCTCTATCAAATATCCTGTTGGTAGAGGGGTTGAAAGCAGGAGTAGTTTTGCAGTCGATTGGTCGTATTGCTAGATCAGATCATATGAATATAATAACCCTTCAATCCCTTAAAGGTAAGAAGATACCAGTCTATTCCAAGTCCGATGAGGCAAGGAAAGACTTGTATAAAACATATTATCGTCATTGCAAAATCGTAGAATCAGAAATAAACGAAATAAATTTGTAAAGATATGGAAAGTTTAGATTTTCTTTACTCATTGATGTCTCCGTTTCTATTTCAAGAAGCGAAGAATAATATAAAACATCTAGAGTATTATTTTGCAACGAACCCCAACACATCTGGTAGTCCTTTAGTTCATGAATTGGTGGATGCAATCAAGACCTATGACTATAATGCTATCGGGGAACCTCTTTTCAGATCGATCCTTCAGAAAACAGGGAAAACAGCAGCAGAGTCTAAGATGATTCTGTCTGAGATCAATAAGTGGAGGAGCTTCCCGGATAGTCAGATGGATGCTAGTAAAAAGTTCTTGATGGATGTAGTAGCTAAGGTAGAAATTGATCAGACCTTACAACGATATAAAGATTCTCCGGCTGATGCTTACAAGGCCATAAAGGATTCAAGTCTTAATACTTCGGTAAATGAATCTTTCAAGTCTTTTAGCTTTGGAGATATGAACATCCAGAAAGTATTAGCAGATAAAGGACAGGGAGCAGTTCATACTAATTATCAATGGTTAAATGATGTATTCCCGCCCCATAATGGAATAGAACTCGGTCAGATTGGTCTCGTTTGTGCTCCTCCGGGTGTTGGTAAGAGCTTATTTTCTATGAATCTAGCCTTATATTTTGCATCTTGTGGAGTAAAAGTATTGTATGTTACCTTGGGAGACCTGGTAGAACGAGATTGGATTGTTCGACTCGGGGCTATCTATTCCAGTTGTTCCTTTGCAGAAGCTTATAATAACATGGAGAATATGTTTTATAATCTGAAGAAGGTGACGGGAGATAACCTGGAATTATCAATAAATCCTTCAGGGAAAATTACATCCACTGAGATCGTCGATTATGCCTTGGAAAGAGATTATAAGGTTATATTTATTGATTATGATGCTAACATAAACGGCGCCTCTGATGGAACTGAAGACTCCGGATCTAGTATGTATTCGAACTATGGAAAAATATATGCAGATTTTACTAGACTCTCAATGAATGGGAGACTCGTAATGGTTTGTGTACAGCCTAAGACATATAGCTGGGGACAATTGATTGGATTAGCAGATATCGGAGAATCTAAACGTAAACAAGAAACTGCGGATTTTATTATTACAATTTCAAAGACAGCCACTGAATGTCCAAACCCTCTTTTCGTAGCTTATATTCCGAAAGCTAGACGTGGAAGGGTTGGAACTAAAAGATACTTAATTCGAATTGATGCTGTCTTTTATGAAATCCCGCACGGAGTTTATACACAATTATCTCAAGTAAAAGAAGAAGTTAAGTATACTCCGCAAGAAATAGAAAGAATGGTAATGGAATATAATAAACAGCAAAGTGGGGTAAACCAGAAAATGGCACAACAAAAAAGAGGTTCTAATCCCTTTGCTTAGGTTGAAATGAGTAGTAGGAAGTCTTAAGACTGTCCTATTACTTTTTATATTTTTGAAGAGCATGAAAAATAGATTGAACTTTGTAATGGGAGCAAAAAAAATCTTGTCCGTTAATTCTCTATACGGCGCTAAACTAGTCTGGGCGGGAGGAAGACAAGTAGCAACCATCTATAAAACGGGAGAAGCAAAACAAACAGAAGCATACATAAGGGAACAAGTAGAAAGACTAAATGTACCAGTAAATTATCCTTGGGTTAGGGAAGAGACATTATTCAAAATGACCATAAAGGTTGTCTTCAAAAGCGGTTTCCTAAGTCGAGACCTGGATAATTGCTTAAAACTAGTACAAGATGGTATATTTAGAGCCCTTGATATAAACGATTCACATGTAGTTTCTATAGTAGCAGATAAGGTCATTTTTCCAGGGATCAGCGAAGAAAAAATCTACGTGTGCCTGGAAGAGTGTGATGAATCCGGCGTGAGATTTGATATTATTCCACACCCCTCTAAAATTTGGTCCCCAGATTTTAATTTCCTCAGCCTTAAAGAACTACCAGAGAAGAGAGCAAGAAAAGGAAAACTATATAAAACAGGGGATCAAGAAAAAGCAGATACGTTCCTCTTCCTTATCACGCCGGAAAATCTTACACTCTTTACTCCCACACGTATTATCCTTCGCGTGATAGAATCTGTACTAGGAAGTTCGGGATTCGTGTTTATCGGATTTGTTATGGTTGAAGGGATGGAAGAATTCAAAGCCTTATTATTGGAAGAACAAAAAGAATATAGTGGAATTAGGTATCGTGACTTTGAAAGAGAACCCAATGAAGAAGAATTATTATGTTGGATCTCAGAGAATTAAGGTAAAGTTGATTAGGGATACTTTACTCTTTCAGGTTCCATCCATCTCTCAAACCGTATATTCATTATCCATATCACATCATAATAAAAGACCTAACCTAAAGAAATCAATAATGGGGAAAGACTGGTGGGAAATAACAGTTTTTTCTTTAGGAGGATTGAGCGATACCTGGAAATGGCAATCAGAGTTTCAGATTCTATTTCCTGAATCTGTTATAGTGGACCTAAAAATATTAAGATCATTATATGAAGAAAGAACTGCTATGCTTCTCTCATTCGGAATTTGATCTGGAGTGCGAGGGAAGGGGGTGGGATGATACAAATCTACCCCCTGGGATCGCCTTTATATCAATCATCGGTACCCCCGAATGTCAGGAATTTTGGTTGGGAGAAAAAGAAGAACATTATTTTAAACAGTCCCATCCTAACGTACTGAATATTGGCTTCGATGATATTCCGCGCGATCAGGTGGAATGGAAGGGACATATTTTTTACGGATTAAGGGAGGAACAAGCGGATGAGATAGTGGAATTTATAGAGAGAAACCTGGGAAAAGACTTTTGGATACACTGTCGCGCGGGTCAATCTAGAAGCCAGGGAGTAGTACGTTATATCCTGGACTGTTACCCCGAGATAGAATGGATAACTAGACCATCCAATCCCTGCGTAACTCCAAACATCGATGTAGTAGCCAAACTTAAGAGAAAATTCTGGAAAAATGTACTGGAGTGAGTTTATCTTAATTAGAGTTGAAACCGGAGAAAAAATAATAGGAATAACAGTAGGGGATGCAAAAGACCCAGTAAAACCCATATTCGTAATTTTTTCAGGGATCAAAGCAAAAGGAAGAAAAAGAAAATGGGAAAAACCAGAGAAAATAAAAAATTGGATACTATATAGGAATTGGCAAGAATCAGTCTTTGTTTTAACTGCTTCTTCTCAATTATTCTGCGGATATTCACTAGAGATTGTGTCAAAGGAAAATCTACTATACCCCCTCGACAAAGAAATAATAAAGGAAAGATATCCAGCCTCTCGTCAATTCCTTATATAGAAAAGAATTTATTATGGGAATTTTGATAATTGTATATATCATAGGAGGAGTGTTGTTTAGCTCCCTTATTCATGGACCAGGACAACCAGAGATTCTGAATAAAAACGAAGTTCTGTCGATGATAAGTTGGACCTTTATGATAATAGTGTGGCTCCCTTATCTATTGGTGAATCTGATCGTAGGAAATTTGGTACGTTATAAAATTGATATGTGGTTTAGAAGAGATGATAGCCTCTAATACTAAAGTCGATATAGAACTAATCCCAAAGGTTAAGAAATTAAGGAGTTTTTTGAGAGAGACAAAGTTTAGAGACGGAAAGTTAGTAGTAAAAGATATCTTTGCCTATCTGGACTCCTTGAATGAAGCAAACAAGATTTATGAGGAGCTAAAAGAAAGGGAACACTATCAAGATACAGTTAAGTACTACGAAAGTAAGGTTAGTTTCATTAAGGAAATACTGGGGAAAGAATATGGAATATTATTATGTCAGAGAGAATGGAAGACTAATTCTTAAAGTGAACTTGGTAATGTGGATTGAGAAAATAAAGAGGGAAAGAAGATAAAAATTCCCTCTTTCTTTTTAAGGGGAGAAAAAAAAAGAGAACTATTAATAGCTCTCTTTATAATTTCAGAAGAGGAGTAAACAAGAAATAACTAATCAATTTCCCTGGTTTTATTATCAGCTCCTTATTTCCGAGGTTGATAATATGTAAGAAAACCTGATCCGAACTTCGACAAACAGACATATGAAGAATCGGCTCATCAGGAAATCCAGAACCAACTCCATAAATATCACTCTTAACATTTGGATAAGTGTGATGAAGTGGAATAATCATATAGTCGGAAAGAAAACCGGAAAACCATAGACCCGTCGGAACTAGGGCATCTTCTAAGGGCATTATTATACACCCCCCTATTTTATAAGGACAATAAATTTTAAGCATATTCTTATGATATATCTCCGGCTCCCTAACACACCAACCATCTACTACTTGCCACCTTACAATTTTTTCTTTCATAGTTATAAGGTTTTGAATCCTGCCTAAAGAATTGAAAGTTTTGGCAGGGAATTCATTATCTACCCTCAAAATTTCAAAACCAACCTTCTTATCTTTCATCACCTGCTTTGGAATATTTTCAGCCGATATGTACATAAAAAGCATATTCTCTTTACCAAAGGAAAATTTAAGATGGATATAGCTATTTTTTTTCTTGCCTTCTTCTTTCAAGCTTATAAAAAGAAACACAGTAGGGCGTAAAGCCCGCTGTGACATAGAATAAGCTTGTTTCTATCAAGGCAAAGATAATTTTTTATGATAATCCAGAAGGGCCTCATCTCATCCTCTATAAACAAAAAGGTAATAAAGGAAACACTCTCAACCGCAAATTAAAGGTATGGGAAATAAATGAGGGTTTAATTCCAATAGTCTGAAATTAAGAAAATTATTAATCTATGAGTGAAATAAGAAACCTAACAAGAAATGG
>AUXO016091026.1_pt1 | contig 10084 bp, 8 predicted proteins | sample 768731 | NCBI WGS metagenome assembly AUXO01 (sample SAMN02715735, study PRJNA202380) | gut metagenome | biome: sheep rumen | host: Ovis aries | place: New Zealand: Palmerston North | reverse complement strand
TAGAATATGGCAAAGAAAACCGTTGCTACCCTCCACGAAGGTTCAAAGGAAGGTCGCGCTTATACCAAAGTTATCAAAATGGTGAGAAGCCCCAAAACCGGCGCTTATGTTTTTGATGAGCAAATGGTTCCCAATGAGGCTGTACAGGACTTCTTCAAGAAATAATCATTTCTAAGCATATTTTATTAAAGGAGAACATCAAAAAGTGTTCTCCTTTTTTTTGTAGAACCTACCGAAAACAAAATTTTGATATTTTAACGATTTGTTGTAAAACTGTTAACAAACCCAACAATTTCTGTTAAAAGTACGTCTTTTACTGTTAAAAATTTGCTTTTGTTATAAGAATCACTTATTTTTGCGGTACATTTTTTAAGGATTTCGATATTTCGAAATTTTTTATTCCGAGGTTGGTAGCATCCTGCACCAACCTCTTTTTTTATGTGTCATCCCTTTTTAGTAAATTTGCATCGTATCTTATCTTACCCTCTCATGCAGCTGAATAATAATCTGAGAATCAGAATCTCACTCTTGGCAGCAGCACTGCTGTTGCTGACCGTCGGTGGATGGATTTACTGCTTTTTCAGACCTCATGTCCTGTTATTGCACGTCTTGATTGACAAATTGCCATGCAAACCGTTATTTGACAAGATGGGGGAGTGGTGCCAGAATTGGCAATTGCCCGAGTTCGTGGTCTACAACCTTCCCGGTGCACTCTGGACATTGTCTTACCTGCTGGTGGTCGAGGCGATATTCCTGTCCAAAGCTTTTGCTGTCAGAATACACTGGGCGGCTGCCATACCGCTTATTGGCGTCGTATCTGAATGCCTTCAGGCCTTAAAAATCTTACCAGGACATTTTGACGCATGGGATCTCTGTAGCTATCTGGTGCCTTTCTTGGTGTATGCAGTGGTTCCTCGTCGAACATGATATTTTTTCATATGATATCCAGGCAAGTTAGCGCATATATCATATTTTTTTTTAACTTTGCAACAAAACTAACCAAGTATTGTTATGGATCAGACATTGCGTTATATAGGTGCTGCTGCCATTATCATTTTCGTCCTTATGGGCATTCTTACCTTAGTCGCCTTGATTGCCGATGACAGTGAAGAAGGAGAAGAACAACAGACTGAAGTGAAAGTCCAACCGAAAGAAGAGGTAAAGGACACGGCTCACGTGGTGGTAAACCAAACGCTGGAGACGGACCCTTATGAGGAACTCAATTCACTTATCGGTCTCGATGATGTGAAAAAAGAAGTGGAATCGCTCTCCAATTACGTAAAAGTACAGAAAGCAAGAAAAGAAAAGGGACTTAAGACAAGACATTTGTCCTACCACCTCGTCTTCACTGGAAACCCCGGAACCGGAAAGACCACCGTGGCACGTATCGTGGCACGTATCTACAAAGACCTGGGCATCCTGAAAAAGGGACACCTCGTGGAAACTGACAGGGCCGGACTCGTGGCGGGATATGTGGGACAGACTGCCATCAAGACCAACAATATTGTCGACTCTGCTCTCAATGGCGTGCTCTTTATCGATGAGGCCTACTCGCTTTCCCCCGACAACAATGATGACTACGGGCATGAAGCCATCGCTACACTGCTGAAGCGAATGGAAGACGACCGAAACTCTTTGGTGGTAATTATAGCTGGATATACCGATGAAATGAAAAAGTTCATTGACTCCAACCCTGGATTGAAATCCAGGTTCACACGCTATATCAATTTCCCAGATTATTCGCCTGATGAGCTGATGGACATCTTCGAACTCTACACGAAAAAGGATGAATACCAACTTACCCCTGAGGCTAAACAGTATGTAAGGGAGGCCTTCATAAAAGTCATAGCCCAAAATGACAGAAATTTCGGCAACGCCAGATATGCCAGAAACAAATTTGAACGGGCAATACAACTGCAGGCAAACCGCCTTTCAAAAACAAAAAAACCTTCAAAAGAGGACCTCTCTACACTCACCTTGGAAGATGTGAAAAAGGCCTTCGGCCTCTGAAGATATAAGATATAGCCTAAACGGCATATTTAATTGTCTTTATGTCATATTTGAATTGTAAAATCTATTAAAAAGTAGATTTTATTTTCCAATATCAATGGTTTTGACTACTTTTGCACTTCTAGAGAAAACCGCATGATGGCGCATGAAAAAAACCATTTATAGGTTATGAAATATGCTATAATCGCTGCCGGAGAAGGCTCGCGCTTGGCAGAAGAAGGGATTATTACACCAAAACCTTTGGTGAAGATTAAAAACGAGGCCCTGATAGACCGACTTATACGCATCTTCCTCGGTAATGATGCCGAGGAGGTCGTTGTCATATGTAATGACTTGTACACCGATGTGGCGGAACATCTTCGCGATATCCAGCAGAGGGGCGTGAACGGCCAAAAGGTACCATTGAAGATAATCGTAAAGACCACTCCCAGCTCCATGCACAGCTTCTACGAGATTTCAAAGGTACTTCACGCCCAATCGTTCTGTCTCACCACTGTCGACACAATTTTTGCCGAGAGCGATTTTAAAAAGTATATAAGTCATTTCAAAAAAACGATTGGCGAAGGTGCTGATGGCTTGATGGGGGTTACCGATTTCATAGACGACGAAAAACCGCTCTACGTCGGAGTCGACAACCATATGAATATTTCCGGCTTTTATGATAATTCCAGCGAATGCCAATGGATTTCTGCCGGTATCTATGGACTCACCCATAAGTGCGTAGGTGTTCTGGAATCGTGTGTCGAAAAAGGTGAAAGCAGAATGCGTAACTTTCAACGGGCCCTCATCGCCGACGGTATGAAACTGAAGGCTTACCCCTTCCATAAGGTATTTGATATTGACCATGCTGCTGACATCCAAAAAGCGGAACGTTTCTTGTGTAATCGGGAATAATTAATATGGTGGTAAAGGCAGTTCTTAGAGACGAGGCTTTCTCACCCAACTCTGTGGAAGCCGATAGGGAAATACTGAGATTAACGGCTGAAAAAGTCGGAGCCATTCTCAGTGTGCCCGTGGATTATATCAAAGAACCGCTCCTGGGTGAATGCTGCGAAACTGATAGTCTTACTGCCTGTCACTCAAATACATTATGGCTTTCGATGGCAAGGAGCGAGAGGGCGCTCGATTTCCTTTCTAACAGAGAACACAATGGCGAAAAGGTTGTCAATAGCCCGCAAGGTGTGAGAAGATGCCGACGCTCCAACCTACATAGACTCATGAAACAGCATAAACTGCCTTTGGCACCGGAAAAAGGGGAGTTTGGATATTGGATTAAAAGGGGCGACCAGGCTGCTCAATCCGCTCTCGATGTGGTTTATGTGGAAAACGAAGCTTTAATCGAAAAGAAAATGGCTGAGTTACAACATCTAGGCATCAACGACCTTGTGGTATCTGCCCACGTGCCCGGCGACCTGATTAAGTTCTATGGAGTGGAAGGCTCCGACTTTTTCAGATGGTTTTATCCCACTGCCGAAGGGTACTCAAAATTCGGCAACGAAAGCCGTAATGGTCGTCCGCATTACTATCAATTCGACCATGCCGTGTTGAAACAGACCGCCGAACAGACAGCACGAATCACAGGGACGATTGTATATGGCGGAGATGTAATTGTCGATGCCGATGGCGCTTTCTATATGATCGACTTCAACGATTGGCCCAGCTTTTCCAAATGCAGGGCCGAGGCGGCAGACGCAATCGCTGAGCGAATTCTTACACTATCCCATACGATGTAAATATGATTGGAAAATGAGCATACAAGAAAAGAATCATATAAAGACAAATGATTTCAAACAACTTCTGAAGGCTTCTTTCAAGTCGGAAGACACCGAGGAGTGGCTTGATGTCCATTTCACACGACCCATTGGTTTGGCGTTTGCCCTCATGTGGCAAAAACTGGGCGTACACCCCAATACCATCACCATCCTGTCTATCTTCTTGGGAATAGGGGCGGCATGGATGTTCTATTATACAGACCTCGTTCATAATGTCATAGGGGTGATGCTCTTAATGCTGGCCAACTTCTGCGACTCAACAGATGGTCAACTGGCACGGCTCACCAACCAAAAAACACTCATTGGCAGAATACTCGACGGCTTCTCCGGCGACGTGTGGTTCTTTGCCATCTATTTCGCCCTCTGTTGCAGAATGATGCCGCAATTCATGCCTGCAACAAATATGAAATGGGGTATCGCCATATGGGCGCTTGCCTTTGTGGCGGGCATCATGTGCCATTCTCCACAAGCATCCCTCTCCGACTACTACAGACAGATACACCTGCTGTTCCTCAAAGGGAAAAGCGGAAGTGAACTGGACACGTCAAAGCAGCAAAAGAATAATTATCTAAAGGCCAGCCAAGAGAAAAATGCTGTTATGAGATGGATGTCCAAAGCATTCTTCTACAACTATGCCAACTATTGCCGAAGCCAGGAAAAACGAACACCGGCTTTCCAAAAGTTGAAGAAGGAACTGACCGACAGATATGGCGACCTCGACAATATCCCTGACGACTTGCGCAAAGAATTCCTCAATGCCAGCAGACCGTTGATGAAGTATACCAACATTCTGACTTTCAATGTAAGGGCTATCTGCATCTACGTCACATGCCTGCTCAATATTCCATGGGGCTATTTCCTCATCGAAATCATTCCGCTCACTTGCCTCTATGTCTATATGCACAGACGACATGAGCACATCTGTATCTCTCTCTACAACAAAATCAGCAACTTCTCATGACAGAATTCGAAAATATTAATGGCCTCTTGCTCGATTATGGAGGAACGCTCGACACGGACGGCTGCCACTGGGGTATGAAGATATGGCATTGGTACGAACAAATGCAATATCCCATTTCGCTCGAAACGTATAGAAACGTCTATGTCTATGCCGAAAAAACAATGGGAAGCCATCACTATGTCAATCCCGACGACACGTTCTTCAATACGTTGAAAATAAAAATGCAACTCCAGATGGACTATATTTGCCGGGAAATCACCAGCAATTGGACTAAAATTGATGATACAGAATGGGGTGAACTGGCTTTTTGCGGACTGGATTTTAGCAATCCAGAAGCAGCACACACCTATGCTCTTGAAGCTACTCATTATTTGTATGATGAGGTGTTGGAACAGATGAAACAAACACGCAGGGTACTGAAACAACTCGCTGAACAATATCCGTTGGTGCTTGTTTCCAACTTCTATGGCAATCTGAACACGGTTCTCAAAGAATTCGGTATCGACTCTTATTTCAAAAAAGTGGTCGAATCGGCAGCGGTAGGCATAAGGAAGCCCGACCCCGCCATCTTCACGGCTGGAGTTAAAGCTCTCAAATTGGAACCTCAAAATGTGGCGGTCATCGGCGACAGCCTTGATAAAGACATCATACCCGCAAAAACAATTGGATGTAAAACCATATGGCTTAAAGGAGAGGCGTGGAAACCTCAAGCAGATAGCCATGAACCCGATGCTGTCGTCAACTCTATCAACGAATTACCTCGACTTTTAACTATAATCTAAACAAATAACAACAACTTTATAAGCTATGAATAATAATCTTAAAGTTAATCCTGCAACAGGCAAACTGGGTATCATGGTGGTTGGCTGTGGTGCCGTGGCTACAACTTTCATTACCGGTGTCCTCATGACAAGAAAAGGCCTTGCCAAGCCTATCGGCTCCATGACACAATACGACAAAATCAGAGTGGGAAAAGGCAATGACAAGAAATATTTGTCTTACTATGATATCGTTCCACTCGCACAACTCAACGACATCGAGTTCGCAACATGGGATGTCTATCCACAAAATGCTTATCAGGCTGCTGTCTATGCCGAAGTGCTGAAAGAGAAAGACATCGAACCCGTAAGGGATGAACTGGAAAAAATCGTCCCCCTCAAAGCTGCTTTCGACAAAAACTATGCAAAACGACTTGATGGCGACAACGTGAAAGATGTGAAAACCAGATGGGAGATGGTTGAGGCGCTGAGAGAGGATATCCGTCAGTTCAAAAAAGAGAAAAGCCTTGACAGAGTGGTGGTTATATGGGCTGCCTCTACCGAAATCTATGTGCCGGTATATCTGCCCGTACACGGCACACTGGCTGCTCTCGAGCAAGCCATGAAAGACAACGACGTCGTGCATGTGGCACCGTCCATGTGCTATGCTTATGCAGCGCTGGCCGAAGGGGCACCCTTTATCATGGGAGCACCCAATACCACCGTTGATATTCCTGCAATGTGGGAAATGGCCGAGAAAACCAAAATGCCTATCGCAGGAAAGGATTTCAAAACCGGACAGACGCTCGTGAAAAGCGGATTCGCACCTATTATCGGAACCAGATGCCTCGGACTCAGTGGATGGTTCTCTACCAATATCCTGGGCAACCGCGACGGACTCGTGCTCGATGAGCCGGAAAACTTCCGCACAAAGGAGGTGAGCAAGCTTTCTACCCTTGAGACAATACTCAAGCCGGAAGACCAGCCCGATCTTTACACCGACTACTTCCACAAGGTGAGAATCAATTACTATCCGCCACGCAACGACAACAAGGAGGGATGGGACAATATTGACATCTTCGGATGGATGGGATATCCCATGCAGATTAAAATCAATTTCCTCTGCCGCGACTCCATCCTCGCTGCCCCGCTTCTCCTCGACCTCAGCCTGCTTTCCGATTTGGCTGCAAGAGCAGGAAGGTATGGAATACAACGGTTCCTCAGCTTCTACCTGAAGAGTCCTATGCACGACTACACCAAGGGTGAAGAACCGGTGAACAACCTTTACCAGCAATATACTATACTGAAAAATGCCATCCGTGAAATGGGTGGATATGAACCTGATGAAGAAATCGATTAATATTTTTCTCACAATAACAATACTTTTCTGTGCGTTGGCCCATAAGGCCAATGCACAGATCAATGGTGTTGTCATTGATATAGAGTCGGGAGATACCATTCCCTCTGCCAGTGTCCTCTACAAAGGACACCATATCTCAGTCGCGGCCAACGAAAAAGGCACTTTCTCCATCGAACGCCACAATGGATGGACACTCACAGTGAGGGCGGTGGGATATAAGTCAAAAAATGTGACCATCGGTACGTCTACGCCTTCCAATATCACCGTGCACCTGAAACCTGACCACAGAAATCTTGACGAGGTGGTGGTGAAATCAAAGAAAAAAAGCAAGTACAGCAGGAAAAATAATCCGGCTGTCGAATTGATGAAGAGGGTCATCGCGGCAAAGAAAAAAACCGATCTCGAAAATCATGACTTCTACCAATATAACAAATATCAGAAAATTACACTGGCTGTCAATGATGTGACGCCCGATGAACTGGAAGCGGCAAGGGCCAGTAAAAAACAATGGATGGTCGACCAGGTGGAGTTCTGCCCATACAACTACAAACTGATATTGCCTATCTCCGTCGACGAGACGGTCACACAGCATGTGTATCGCAAGTCGCCAAAAGCCGCCAAGGATATCATCAAAGGACAGGAAACCAATGGCATCAACCAACTCATTGAAACAGGAAACATCCTCAATGCCATGCTCAAGGATGTATTCACAGATGTGGATATATACGACGACCAGATTCGACTGCTGCAATATCCTTTCACCAGTCCTATTGGCAAGGATGCTATCGGATTCTACAGATTCTATATCGAGGATACGGTCTATGTGGGACAGAATCTTTGCTACCACCTCCAGTTCACACCCAATAATATTCAGGATTTCGGTTTCAGAGGCGAAATCTACATAAAAGCCGACTCAACCCTTCACGTCACCAAGTGCACGCTCACCATTCCGCAACGGAGTGATGTCAACTTCGTGGAAAGCCTCAGGGTGGAACAGGCCTACACTCAATTGCCGGATGGCGAGTGGGTGCTTACTACCGACGATATGGTCGTGGAACTTGCCTTGACCAAATTCCTCAGTAAGGCGATTGTCATACGAACCACAAGGTTGGGCGATTATGCCTTCGACCCCTTACCCAACAAACTGTTCAAAGGAAGGGCCGACACCAGATATGAGGCCGATGCAAAGATGAGAGATGATAAGTTCTGGGACCAGTACCGGGCCGTGGAACTCACAAAGAGCGAGTCGTCGATGAATGCTTTCATTCACCGCATCGAACAGACAAAGGGCTTTAAGTACCTTCTCTTCGGTGTGAAAGCTGTCATAGAGAATTTTGTGGAGACAGGCACACAAAACTCAAAAAGCAAAGTGGATATCGGGCCTATCAACACCATCGTCTCTACCAATCCCATCGACCGCATCCGATTCCGTGCCAGCGCTCAAACTACCGCTGCTCTCAATCCTCACTGGTTCCTAAAAGGGTATTATGCCTATGGCGTAGATACCAAAAACCATTATTATACTGCCACGGCCACTTATTCGTTCAATAAAAAAGAGTACCAACCTTCAGAGTTTCCTATCAGGACACTCTCCTTTGAGACGGCACGTGATATCATGTCGTCGTCAGATAAATTCATGCATACGGACAAGGATAATGTGTTCACAGCCTTCAAATGGAACAAAGTGGAGGAAATGTATTTCTACAACAGACAGATTGTCAAGTTCGATTGGGAAACGGATTGGGGATTCCGTACCACACTGAGCATGAAAACGGAGAGCAACGAACCTGCTGGCACGCTTCGCTTCCAACATGTCAACGATGGAACGGATGTAAATAAAATACGAACCACAGAGGCAACGCTTTCACTCCTGCTCTGCCCCGGCAGAACTTATGTCAATACCAAGCAGCATCGAATACCGGTCAATTTCGACGCGCCGGAATTCTCTGTCTCACATACCATGGGATTCGACGGATTGCTCGGAGGACAATACCGGTATAATTATACCGAAGCGGGTATCTATAAGAGAATATGGCTCAACAGCTGGGGAAAGATGGATGTGCACCTCAAAGCGGGCGCTCAATGGAACAAAGTGCCTTTCCCGCTGCTCATCATGCCGCCAGCCAACGTGTCGTACATCATCAATGAGGGTACCTTTGCCATGATGAAGAACATGGAGTTCCTCAACGACCGATTCATCTCAACCGACATCTCGTGGGACCTGAATGGAAAAATTCTGAACCGTATACCGCTTCTGAAAAAACTGAAGTGGAGAGAGGTAATTGGAATAAAGGGAATGATGGGCAAACTCACAGACAAAAACAATCCGTTCCTCGAGGCGAATGCAGATGACCCCATGCTCTTCTATATGCCGCAAAATTCCTACTTGATGACAAGCAACAGACCGTATTGGGAGTTTGTTGCCGGCTTCCACAATATATTCAAGTTCTTCAAAGTGGTATATGTAAGGAGACTGAACTACACCAGCATCCCCGATACGAAAAAACATGGTGTAAGAATATCATTCGAACTGTCGTTCTAACAAAAACAGGAGTGTAGACATTGCCCAAAGCAAATGTCTACACTCCTATACTACTATACTCCTAAAAATTTAAATTCCTATAATCAAACCTGCATCAACACTCCACAGCATCGTGGTGATGTTGTAACCTTGATGCTCAGATCCGCCCTTCACACCAAATCCGGCACGGCCGCTTCCTCCTACATAGACTCCAATCTTGTCGAAAAAAATCTTCAAACGAGCCTTCGCAGCTATGTCGCCCGTAAAATGATGAAGAAATGCGCTGTTGTTTAGATAGTCGGCGCCCAAGCCTAAATAGATGGGCAACTGAACACTTCCCTTCGGATTAATCACAACACCAATATACTGCGTCAGTGAAGCACCGAAAATGTTTTCTGTACATACAGGATTGAAATGCTCGGTCGATATTCCTTGCAAGTCGCTCTTGTCGTAATTCGCTCTGAAATAATTAAGCTCCGTCAGTGAGGTGATTCCATGGTGGCTGTTCTCATACTGAAGACCGCCACTGATATAGTTCTTGAAGTCGTACTTGTACTTCTCATCGTCTTTCTTCATGTTGATATGAACCTGTCCGAAAGGTGATGCTCCTATCACAAAGTTGTTCCTTTTCTGGGCATGAGCGCCAAGACAGAAAGACAGCAGGGCAATAATAATGATCAATCTACTTCTCATAATAATACT
>AUXO010039823.1_pt1 | contig 10084 bp, 7 predicted proteins | sample 768731 | NCBI WGS metagenome assembly AUXO01 (sample SAMN02715735, study PRJNA202380) | gut metagenome | biome: sheep rumen | host: Ovis aries | place: New Zealand: Palmerston North | reverse complement strand
CAAAAACTTGATTTACCAATAGCATTTGATTGGGAAAACTGGAATTCATTTAATAAATATAATGTTAGTTTTAAAGAACTATCTGATATAGCAGATGCTTTCATTGAAGAAGTAGAAAAAGCTGGATATACTGGTATGCTTTATTCAAGTGCTTATTATTTAAACCACATATGGAGAAATTTTGATAACACATGGCTAGCATACTATACCAAAAATAATGACTTTAAAAAAGATTATATAATGTGGCAATTATCTAGTAAAGGTGAAGTTAAAGGAATAAATGGATCAGTAGATATTGATATACTTTATAAGAAAAAAGATGAACATTAAAATTAATGTTCATTTTTATTATAATATTTTTTTAAATTTTCAAGTGAATCATTACATCTTTCACTTATAGGTGCTTCCGAAGCCTTACTGTAATATAAATATGCCTTTTCTAAATCACCATTTTTTCTATAATATTCTCCTATTTTATTAAGTGCCCAACTATTTCCCATATCAGCACTAATATTATAATATTTTATACTTTCATTAGTATTTCCCTCTTCTTCATATAATTTACCAAGATTATTAAAAGCAAATACGTAACCACATTCACTAGATTCCAAAAATAAAGATTTTGCTTTCTCTATATTTATAGTATTTTCAGGATTAATCCCCTTTTTATAACATAATCCAAGAGTATTAATACCCGCTGCACTACCTAATTCTATTGATTTATTTAAAAATTCCCACATAATATTAAAATCATATTTAACCCTACCTGTAAGAATTAAATTAGCAACCATCCAACATCCTTTTGGATGACCTTTTAATGCTGCTTTATAATAATATTCATATGATTTATCAAAATTTGGTTTACCACTTATACTTCCATCAAAATATAAAGAACCAAGTTCAGCAGATGCATACATATTATTTTTACTAGCCAAGTATATTAAAGAACTAATATAACTTTGTCCATAGTATAATTTTATCTTTAAATAATCATCAAGTTCATTTTTGTTTATTTTTACAACAATATCTTGTTTAAAAATAGGTTGTTTATTCATATTAATAGCATAATTTAATAGTTCAATAATTGAATCAAATTGATCCATCTTTTTTATATTGTTAATAAATGTATCATCAATATGTTCATCATTATTACAAATTGTTAATAACTCGTTAATAACTATACCAAGTTTTTTGTTATTATTTATTTCATCAAAACTAAACTCATCTACAAAATAAATTTTATCATCTAAAATACTTATAAGTGATAAAATATTTGTTAAAAATAATCTTTTATCATTATTATATTTATCACTAAATATTTTCTTATATTCAATGCCTATAGCTCTAATTCCAATACAATAATTATTCACAGTAGTAGTATTAATATTATTAACATCAAAAATACTAGAAAATATTTCAAGCTGCATACCATTTTTATTATTACTAACTTCTTTTATTATTCTAACAATATTTCCAAATGACAAAATTCTATCATTATTATTCATCTTAACATAATGTTTTTTCATAAATATCACCACAATTCTTAAATAATATTATAATTAATTCTTAAAATTATTCAATATGTGGATTTAGTGTGGACATAGAAATATGGACTTTTTTTCAGATAAATCTATATAATTAATTATGAAAGGAGTAATCATGAAAAAATTCATAAAAAATTATAAATCCACTTTAATATTACTTGGATCAATTATTATTGGTACAATAATAGGACTTATATTTAAGGAAAAAGCACAAGTATTAAGTCCATTTGGAGATTTATTCTTAAACTTATTACTTGTTATCATTATACCATTAATATTTCTAACATTAACTACTTCAATAGGTAAAATGAAACAACCAAAAAGAATCGGAAAAATACTAGGAGCAATTATAGCTGTATTTGTTATTACATCATTAATTAGTGTACTTGTAGGATTATTTACTGCTAAATCATTTAAACTTGTTAATACTCAAGATAGTAATGCTATTAAAGAAGTATTAAAAGAAGAAACTATACTTGAAGATGAAAAAGTAAATTTCTTTGAAAGAACAATTAATACTATTAGCGTAAATGATTTTTCTAAAATATTAACAAGAGATAACATGATAGCACTTATTATTTTCTCAATCTTAATTGGAATTAGCATTAACATGTCAAAAGAGAAAGGAAAGAAGTTTTTAGAAGTATTAGATTCAGCTAATGAAGTTATACAGTCATTTATTAAATTAATTATGTATTATGCACCTATTGGTCTTGGATGTTATTTTGCTTCCCTTGTTGGAACATTTGGAGGTGAAATAGCAATTGGATATGGTAAAACATTTATTATATATACAGTAGTAGCAATTTTATTCTATTTTATCTTCTATTCATTATATGCATATATATCAGCTGGAAAAAAAGGATTTATTGCATACTGGAAAAACATTTTACCAGCAACTCTTACATCACTTGCTACTTGTTCTTCTGCTGCTTCTATTCCAGTAAATACTGCCTGTGCTAAAAAAATTGGAGTTCCAGAAGATATAGCAGATACAACTATTCCACTTGGAACAAGTTTTCACAAAGATGGGTCAATTATTGGTAGTGTATTTAAAATTATGTTTTTAGTTAATTTATTTGGAAGTGATATTTCAACAGCTAAAATTTTAGGGGTAGCTCTTCTAGCAACACTTTTAATAACTGCTGTTCCAATTGGTGGTGGAACTATTTCCGAAACATTAATTATAACAATGCTTGGTTTTCCAGCTGCTTCACTTGGAATGCTAACTATAATAGCTACTATTATAGATCCTCCTGCTACAATGTTAAATGTTGTAGGTGATTCAGCTTCTAGTATGTTAGTATCAAGAATAATAGATGGTAAAAAATGGTTAACTAGTAAAGATAAAAAGAAATAATAATTATAAACTTCTAATTTATGTAAATTAGAAGTTTTTTAATGAATAATAATTGAACAGTATTTTTTATATTAGTATAATTAATGATAGAGGTGTAATATGAAAATAATATTATTATTTTTATTATTATTAATTCCATCATTAATAAAAGCAGAAGCTGTTGATTATGATTGGTTAAATGAAGAAAGTTTAAAAATAGAAAAAATTACTTTAAATAAAATATCTGAATATGATAGAATTATCGATGGTAAATACTATAATGCACAAGGCTTTGCTGTTACACCTACACATTTTGTTTTTTCTTTAGTAAGTGGAGATTCTGAAAAAACACAAATTTTTTTTATAAATAGAATTACTTTAAAAACTGATAAAATAATTAGTGATCATTATTTAGGTCATGCAAATGATTTTGCATATAATTCAAAAACAAAACAACTTGTTTTACCATATATTCTAAATAATAAAAGCTATGTTGCTTATTTTGATGCAGTCAATTTATCATTTATTAAATCAGAACCAACAGAAGTAATTACTTTTGCACTTGGATATAATTCAAGTGATGATAAGTATTACTATAGAATAAATTCATCTACTTATACAGTAGATTCTAATTTTCAAAACATAAAAGAATTATTTGAAAATACTGATTACGGAAATATGCATTTAGTTAAACAAGGTATGTCAATTAATGATAATAAATTATATTTTTCATTATTTGAGTATGGTAATGAAATAAATTATCAAAATGGAAGATATAGTAGTAAAAGAGTAAATGATTGTTTAATAGCAATTTCAGATGCAAAAGGAAATTATTTAAAATCATATCATATACCATTCGGTGATAACAAAATAGAAATTGAAAGTATAGATTTTGATGATAATGGTCAAATGTATTTATTATATAATAATATGGACTCAATGTTAGCAATTTATAAAATGAACTATGAAGAAGAAAATATTAATATAAATTTTAAAATTAAAAAAAATAATCTTAAAGACAATGAATATAAATTTAAATTAATGGATAATGATAAATTAATAGCAGAAAAATCAAATATTGGAAATACAGTTACATTTGAAAATATTGTAGTTTCTGATACTGGTACAAAAACATTTAAAATAGTAGATTCAGATAATAATAAAGAGTATACTGCTAAGATTCACGTTAAAGCAGATACTTTTAATAAAAAATTACTACTATCTGATATTAGTTATGATAATAAAAATGAATTAATTATTGATAAAAATATTAATAATATTCATGTGTTTATTTCTATTATTTCAATAACTTTTTCAATAACCATTTTATTAAGTTTTAAATTGGTAATTAATAAAAGAAAGACTAGATATTAGTCTTCTTTTATTGTAAAAATAATCAAAATATTTTATACTTAAATTAGAGGTGATATAATATGAAAGATTATATAGAAGTATACACTGATCAAGGGAACATGGAAATTATGGAAGCTGTTTGTACATTTAAACTAAATAATTATAATTCAAATTACATAATATACTGTGAACTAGATAAAAGTCATTATTACCTTGCAAAATATGATAATAATGATATATCAGATTTAAACACTGATTTTGAACAAGATGAATTTGAACTTGCATGTAAAATATTTAAGGAGATAGTACAATGAATTTAGAAATAAATAGTAATCATAAAAAAGTTAATTTATCAAAAATAGCTCTAAGAAACAAAATATTTTCTTCAGTTATGGCAACTTCACTATCATTAGTTTTATTTTCAGGATGTGCAAGAACTAATAATGATAATAAAGCTAATATTATTAGCGATGAAAACGTTCAAATGACAGATGAAAACTATTTTAATTTTGATTATGAAAAAATTAATAATAAAATAAATGAAATAAATAATAATGGTATAATAAATGTACCAAACTCATTAAAAAAGTATATAGTTACTGATAGTGATCACCCCGAAACAGAAATAATAACAAAAGAATATTTAGAAAGTTTAACTTCAATTAATTTATCTTGTTTTGATTTATATGATCCAAATTATCTATTATGGCTAAATTATTGTGTTAATTTAGAATCACTTAATATACTAGTTTTTAATGATGATATATTAAAAGGTGTATTAAATCTACCAAATCTTAAAAATTTATCAATTTCTAATTTTGGAGATTCTTCTATTACTTTAGATAGAACTAGTTCTGGATTATTAACATCAGATACATTAGAATATTTAAAATTAACAAATTTAAATGTTGAAAAAGGATTATTAGAACACTTAAGTCAACTTAAAACACTTGATATAAGTGATAATGATGATTTTGTTTTATTAAACTATGATATTGATTTTTCTAAACTAAATAATTTAGAAAACTTAATAATTTCTAATCCTTACTCATTAATAGCAAGAATGAGTACTGAAGAATATGAAACATTATTAGATTCAGGAGTGAATATAGTTGACAGTTTTGGTAAAGATCAAAGACCAACTGTAAGAAAAATTGTTAATAAAATTGATAGAATTTTAGATAAAATTGATTTAAGTAAAGCTAAAACAGAAGAGGATAAATTCAAAATAGTATTATCATTTGTACTTGATAATTTTGAATACAATAATGATATAGATAATAAAATTAAAAATCATGAAGCTAAAATGGATGACATAAATCCATTTTATGATAATGGCTATTTAAATGCTGCCTTAAATAATGATACACAAATCTGTGGTAATTATGCTGCTTTAGTAACTGCTTTATGTGATAGACTTAATATTGGTACATTTGTAACTGTATCAAATACACACGCGTGGAATTTAGTTTATTTAGATGGAAACTATTATTATATTGATGCTACTATTATAGATAATGAATCTAATAATCAAAGAGATTATTATAATAATGAATGGTTTTTAAAAGATCCTAATAGTGAAATTGATAGAATGCATACTCCAATTAATTTACCTGATATTATATCAATCGAAAGAATTGATGAACAAGAATTTATTAATGAAACTGAAGACATGACAAATAAAGAATATAAAGTTATAATTAATGAAAAAGAATACATAGTTGGAGCTGCAGCACTTGTTGGTATGTTAACCGCACTTGGAGTAGTTAGTGCTAATAAAAAGAAAAACATGAATGTAGTAAAAAATGAAAAAACAAAGACAAGGTAAAAAGCCTTGTCTTTTAATTATAAACTCATAAGAACTCTATAATATTTACTCTTTTGTTCATCTTTTTCAATACCTAATTTATCATAGAATACATCAATGTATTCTTTACCATAATTTCTTTCAATAGACATTTCGCATATAACAATATCAAAATAAATATCAGATATTCCTGCATTTCCTACATCAATTAATCCACTAAAATGATTATTCTCTGCAAATATATTAGGTAAACTTAAATCTCCATGAGTAAATCCAATTATTTGTTTTGGCTTATTTCCTTTTAAATATTTAAGTATTCTTTCTTTAGTAATAAATTCATCTAATATACTTTCTTTAATATCAGTATTTTTAATACTAGAAAATCTTTTTTCAATATCAGATATTTTTTTATCAATTGTTTCATCTATAATACAATCACTATAATCTATATTATATATTTGATTAAATGCTTCAACTATTATATCAATTCCTTTTAAAGGATTTTTTTCATAATAATCATCACATAACATAATACCTTTTATTTCTTTAGTTAACAAATATGATTTATTATTATATTTTTCATAGAACACTTTTTCAGGAACATTTATTTTTCCCTGTAAATAATCTAATCTTTTAGATTCTTCACTTAAATGGTCAGCTATTTTAAGATAAAAAGTTTTACTCTTTTTTCTTATTTTATATACATTAGAGTTTTCTCCAATTGTAATTTCCTCAATTCTATTAGCATCTTTTAAAAACTCTTTTAATCTATTGCTTCCATTAATAACAATTTTCTTTTCTTCTTTTGTTTCATTAGATACAATTTCTTTATCTTTTATACTATCATAGTTTCCATCATAAGTTACTAATTTTTTATTTTCAATTCTTATTATTTTAGTAGCTATTTTATTTATAAAATATCTATCATGAGAAATAAACAATATAGTGCCATCATATTCAAGTAAAGAATTTTCTAATATTTCTCTTGTATCAATATCAATATGATTTGTTGGTTCATCTAATATTAAAAAGTTAGCATTTAAAAGTATTAGTTCAAGTAATTTAATTCTAACCTTTTCTCCACCACTAATATTTTTAATTTTTTTATTAATTGATTCACTTCCAAAATAAAACAAATTAAGTTTACTTCTAAGTTCACTCTCACTACCAACAAATATTCTTCTCATATGTTCATAAATTGTAGCTTCAGGATTATCAAAATGAATTTCCTGTGGAATATATCCTATTTTAATATTTGTACCTACTTTAATATTATCGTGTGTGTTATTTATTATATTTTTTATTAAAGTAGTTTTCCCAGTTCCGTTTTTTCCCATCAAACATACTCTTTCTTTGTAATAGACATTTGCATTTACATTTTTAAGTAATTCTTTTGTGTCAACATACAAATCAAGATTTTTAATTTTTAATACTTCATTTCCACTTCTTTCTTTTACATTCAATGTCAAATTTAGTTCTGATTTTGTTTTTGGTTTTTCAATTTTAACCATTTTATCTAGTCTTTTTTGCATTGATGCTGCTCGTCTAAAAAATATAGGATTGTCACTTTTATTTCCCCATTCTTTAAATCTAGCAATCGCTTCTTCCATGGCTTTTATTTCTTTTTGTTGATTTTTATATTTTTGAAATTCTAATAAAAGTCTCTTTTCTGATTCTTTTAGATAATAAGAATAATTTCCATAGTATATATCCTCACTACCATTTTCTATACATATTATTTTGTTAATAACTCTATCTAAAAAATATCTATCATGACTTACTATTAAAACAGTACCACTATAAGTATTTAAATACTCTTCAAACCATTCTAATGTTTCAATATCTAAATGATTTGTTGGTTCATCAAGTAATAATATATCGGGATTTGATAAACATAATGATGCTAAATTAATGATAGTTTTTTCACCACCACTTAAATTATTATAATTTGTATTTAAAATACTATCATTTAACTTAAATCCATATTTTATTTTTTCAATTTTTTCATTTAACTGATATCCACCTTTTATTCTAAATTCTTCTTGGAGTTTGTCTAATTGTTTTAAAGATTTTTGTGATGTATCCATATTATTTACAAAATCTTTAATTTGATTATCTAATTCTATTAAATCTTTTACTCCTCTTAAATATACTTCTAAACCAGTAATATTATCTTTTTCAAGATTAGGTATTTGAGTTAAATAGCCGATTTTAGATCCTTTTCTTATATTTATAGAACCACTGTCAGCAGTTTCTAAACCCATAATTAAACGAAGTAATGTAGTTTTCCCACATCCATTACTTCCGATTAAAGCTACTCTTTCATGTGTTTTTATATCAAAAGATAAATTATTAAGTATACTATTAAATCCATAGTTCTTACTTACTTTATTTACACTTATTTCTATCATAATTCCTCCTTTAAAAAATTACATGCAAAAAAATTCACACTTGTTATTATCTTTAAAGGACTTTAACAAAGTGTGATATCATTTGTATAAATTATTACAGTTTGTTTATATATACACATAATATCACCCTTCAGTGATATTATATCATCATTTTTGTTTTTTTCAAGGATTAGTTAACAGGAGGTGGTGTCACTATTCTAGAATTTTCTTCATCAATTCTCTCTTTTAATTTAGCTAGCTTTTCACGTAAAGAATTTTTTAAACTTCCAGATTCTAATGCTTCTACTTTTTGATATAAATCATTGTAGTCTTTTTCATTTCCATATTGCAATGCTGTGTCTACTAAATAATTTAAATCAATATCATTTTTTATTTTCTTTATTTCTTCTAAAAATTTATCTTTATTATCTCCATCAGGTAAACTATTAATTTTATTTAATACTTCATTATATTGAGTAGAATTCAAAGTGTTTTTTAATCTATCTAAATCACCTACTATTTCATCACTTTTTGAAATTTCTATTTCTTCTAAAGTTCTAATATCAATACACGATTCATATTCAGTATCTGCAAGAGTAATATGAGCTATAGTTCTTACAAATGTTGGAATAAAGAATACTAAAATAGCAGCAATTACTTTACTAAAAACAGCTTTTCCCATATTTGAAAAAATATCTTCTTCTTTATTTGTTATTGCTTTAGTAATCATTATCATTAAACTAACAATTAAAATAATTGGTACGGCTATACAAATAATTCTAATTAATAAACTAATTAATGATAAAACTTCTTGCACATCAGCATTATCGCATATATTTAATATCATTTTTCCTCCTATTTAAGTGCATTATATAATATTTCAAATTCCTCATTAGATAAATTTTCCATTCTCTTATTTAACATTTCCTTAGGAAGATTATATCCATCTATTATTGTTTTACTTTCTTTTTTAGTTAATTTTTTATCATGTAATTTTACAAATTCAATTAATGCTTCCATTAAATTATTTTTAAGCTTTCTATCTCTATAGAAAAACAATTCTCTAAATATGAACTTTTTAAAACTATGATTTAAATCCTCTCTTTTAATAGGTATTAATTTTATCATAGAAGACATTACCCTAGGTTTAGGATCAAATGCATCAGGTGCTACATCCATGATTTTCTCAACTCTAAAAAATGAGTTAGTTAATAATGCAAGCTTATTTAGATTCTTTTCTAGTACATTATCTGCAAATCTTTTTCCAACTATTAATATTGCTTCTTCAAACTCACATCTAAGTAATTTTTCTATAAATGGTTCTGTAATAGAATATGGTAATGCTGATATAATTTTATCACATGATGGAATAAATACACTTAAAGCACTTCCATATATTACATCTACATTATCATGTTTATCTTTTAAAACATTTATAAATGGTTCTAAATTTCTATCTATTTCAATACAAGTTAAATGATTAACTCTTCTTGCTATAGTATCACTTATTTCTCCTTTACCTGGTCCAATTTCAACAACATTTTCACTTATTCTCAAATTACACGCGTCAATAAATGCATTAATAATTGATTTATCAATTAAAAAATGTTGATCTAAATAATTAATATCATTAATAAATTCTTCTTCCATA
>AUXO015684959.1_pt1 | contig 10085 bp, 9 predicted proteins | sample 768731 | NCBI WGS metagenome assembly AUXO01 (sample SAMN02715735, study PRJNA202380) | gut metagenome | biome: sheep rumen | host: Ovis aries | place: New Zealand: Palmerston North | reverse complement strand
TAACTTTAAAATCATAAATATTCATATCATTCCCTCTTTTAGTTTGCGTACAAATTAATTGTATCAGATATATTCCACTTTCGTCAAGAAAAAATGCATAACTTTATATTATTTTTTGTTTCATATATATTATATCATAACCTATCATCAGACTTATTTATAAATAGTAAAAAAAAGCAACGTTTTTATCACTTTTGCAAGTAATTATTCGTTGCCCTTTAAGCTTGTTACCATATCAATATTTTTTATTTTTCTTGCTAAAAATTTAGATACCAAATAAGATACTACAAACGTTCCTATTGCTGATATAATATACGTAGTAACAGTTATACTTGCACCAAAATCATAATGTTCTTCTATTGCTGTTTTAAATAACCAATCAGTCAAATAAAATCCTAATGGAAGTCCAATCATAATTGATATAATTGCTATCCAATTATTTTGCTTAATAAAGATATTTTTAATTTGTTTATCCTTAAAGCCTAATACTTTTAGTGTAGCAAATTGATATTGTTTTTCAGTATAAGATAATATTCCCAAATTATAAATAATAATTGAGCCTAATAAAATTGCAATTCCAATAATTAATACTAACATTGTTTTCATCATTGAAAGCATACCTTCCATACCTTCTTTTAAAGCATCAATATCTTGAATAGTTTCAACATTTTTAATTTCCTTTGTATTACTTAAGTCACTATTTGTATATAATGAATCTGGTTGATATTTTAACCCAAGACTTTCTAAATACATTTTTGTCATAGTTACATTTTGATTTTGTGGATCTTTATTAAATCCGATTATTTCGCTTGTATAATAATTATTATCACCATATATATGCCATGTTATTTTATCACCTAATTTATAGTTTTTTGTTTCTGCAAGTTTATATGTAACATAAACGCCATTATCATTTGGCCTATTAATTATTTCGTTTTTTCTGTTAACAAAGCGAACTAAATTATCTGCATTATGAACAAAAATATTATTTGACTCTCTTACCCCATCATCATTTTTTATTTCAATTCCTAAAGACTCTGATGTATATTTTCCATAATCATCATATAAAACATTTAGTTCTTCTTGTGATAAATTTTCTTTAAGATTAAGTTTATAATCAAAATTATACAATGTATCAAATTGTAACTGAACAAAGAAATTCATTGAATCTAACATTCCTAATGCACATACAATAAGCATACAACAACCTACTACTCCAGCAATTCCCATCAAAGTTCTCATTTTATTTCTTGCCATATCACGAATGTTCCATTTACTTGAAAAACTTAATTTCTTAAATACACCACCTTTGGTAATATTTAATGTTTTACCTTTAACACTAGGCATTTTATTTCTTAATGTTTCAGCGGGATTTTCCTTCAAAATATTTCTTCCTGTAAAATAAGTTATAAGTGCAACAGCTAATATGACTACTATTGCGACAAGATAACTACTCCAGTTCATTGCAGGATGTCCATTTGGTATCTCAAAGAAAGCCATTTCAAGTCCAATAAAGACATTCCCAATAAAGAAATAACCTAAAATCAAGCCCAAAATACTAGCAATAGTTGATATCCAAAAACCATATCCAATATAGTGAAATAATACTTTTCTATTACTAAATCCCAATGCTTTAAGTGTTCCAATTTGAACTCTTTGATTTTTAACTACCCTTGTCATAGTTGTAATAACCGATAACATGGCAATAAACAAAAATAATCCAGAAAAAACACCAACATATGTTTTTCCTTCATCAATCTCACCTTGATACGTAACAAAAGACGCTGTATCTTCAATATTAATTATTGCTTTAGCATTCTCTACATTCTTCTCTATTTCGCTCTTTACTTCATTCACTTTGTTTGTATCAAAAACATCAACCATCAAATAATTAAATACTAAATAATTTTTATAATTAAAATTTTTAACAATAGCATCGAATACCCTTTCATCAGTAATATTCATTTCTTTCATTACATTTGCTTTAATATAAGATTCCGTTATTTCATTAGCTGAAAGATAAGCAAAGCCAAATTCTTTTCTGTCGGGATAAAGTTCCGATTCATCTCGAATATCATACAAATGATCTGGTACATTAATAAGAGCCAAAACTTTCTCATGCAACTCTAAATTCTCATATTTTACTAAAATAGTATCGCCAACGTTGATATTATTTTCTTTAGCATAAAATTCATCTAACCAAACACCAGATTTATTAGCATCAAATGGTTCACCATTTACAATATAAAATTTTGAAATATTATTTGATTCAATAAAATTAATAAGTAGCGTTTTATTATTATCAGTTGTTCCTGTAAGTGATAGTTTTCTTTCGACATCAGATACATTACTTATTTTTCTAATAGTATCTAAATCATTGTTTGTAAAATTAGTTCCTATAATATTCAAATCTTGTAGATTATTTAGAGAATAAAACTTATCTGCCGTTTCTTTCATACCATCCATATATGCGCGAATACCTGAATAAGCCATTACTCCAATCATAACCATTAAAAATATTGTTATAAATTGAGATAAATTTTTTCTTATATCCCTAAGCATTTTTCTTTTTAGCATAATTACCACTTAACCTCATCAATATTTTTGGGATGTTTGTTAAGTTCATTGGATAAGAGCTTACCATTTTTTATTCTTATAACTCTATCTGCTATTTCAGAAATTAAAGAATTATGAGTAACAATAATAACGGTTGTATCTTCATCACTTTGTTTTCTTAAAAGTTTTAATACTTCTACACCAGTTTTAGAATCAAGTGCTCCTGTTGGTTCATCACAAAGTAATACTTTGGGATTTTTCATTATTGCTCTTGCAATAGAAACTCGTTGCTGTTCACCACCAGATAATTCTTGGGGAAATTTATCCGCATGTTTTAATAATCCAACACTTTTTAAAACCTCTTTAGAATCTTTTGAAGTATTAGTTACATCTTTAATTAAATTGACATTCTCATCTACTGTTAAAGTAGGCATTATATTATAAAATTGAAAAATGAATCCAACATCATTTGCCCTATATCTTGTTAACTCTTTATCACTAAATTTAGCTATGTTATCTTCACCAATATAAATATCACCGCTAGTTACCTTATCCATTCCACCAAGTAAATTAAGTAAAGTAGATTTCCCTGCCCCAGATGGCCCAAGTATTACTACAAACTCTCCACGGTTAATATTTAAGTCTATCCCATCTAAAGCATTAAATTTTTGTTCTCCAACTATATAAGTTTTTTTAACATTACATAATTCTATAAAGCTTTTTTCCATATAACCTCTTTCTAAATGTGAAAAACATTTCACATTTAATTATATGATATATTATAATTGAAGTCAACAAAAATATGAATTTTGTTTCACATATTTAATTGTTTTCTATTTTATGCTATAATGTTCTTAAGGACGTGAAAATGGATAATATTATAAGAGAACCAAAACAACAAAGAGCAATTGAGAAGAAAGAAAGAATTATTGATGCTGGTTTTGAATTAATTTGTCAAAATGGATACTATAACACTAATACTATGGAAATTGCAAAAGCCGCCAATGTTTCAACAGGCATTATTTATCAATATTTTGTTGATAAACATGATATTTTTATGGAAGCTTTAAATAAATATGGTGATGATATCTTTTTCCCAATGCTAAAAATAAATGAAGAAAAAATAGATATTGAAAAATTTGATGATTTAATGAAAAAAATGATAAACAATTATGTTTACCATCATAAAGTATCAAAAATAGCCCACGAAGAAATTATGGCCATGGTGCATTCGGATAAAGATGTTGCAAATTATTATTATGAACGTGAACTTCAAATGACCAACAAGATTAAAGAACTATTGATCAAAAATAACTTTAAAGATAATTTTCTATTTGAAAAAATTCATATTATGATAGGCATGATTGATAATTTATGTCATGAAGTAATATATCATAAACATGAAGATATGCATTATAATGAGATGATAAATATTGTTATTGAAAACATTAAAAACCTATTTAAAAATGACTTAGAGTGCAAATGAAAACTAAGCCATTTTTATTTTAATATCCACTTAATTCCTTTTACTATTCTTTCTTCTGAATTATTAAAATGTCCTCCACGATTTTCTTCATAAATGACTGTAATATCATTTTTCAAATGTTCATAAATTTTTTTAGTGTTATCCTCTACTTTGCATAATATCTTGTTTTTGGATTCCTTTTCCTTTTTCCCTAAAGAAAAATATATTTTATTAACTGAATTATTGATTTTATTTTCTAAAATGTATTCTAAAAAATTAGGATACCAAAATGAAGATGATACACAAATTATTTTAGCAAACAAATTAGTATTGTATCCAGAATATAAAGCAAACAAACCAGCTAAAGAATAGCCTGCTAAAGCATAATATGATACTTTTTTATTAATACTTTCTAAATATTCATTTATTTTAGGAAGAATTATATTTTCTAATTCTTTTATATATCTATCACCATTACCTAAATACTCACTATCTTCTTTAAATAACGGAAATGATTTCCAAGGAGTTAAATCATTATTCCAATCAAGATTTGAAATACAAACTAATACAAAATCAGATATATTATCTTTTAAGCATTCATCGCCTCCACGATTTTCTTCATAAATGACTGTAATATCATTTTTCAAATGTTCATAAATTTTTTTAGTGTTATCCTCTACTTTGCATAATATCTTGTTTTTGGATTCCTTTTCCTTTTTCCCTAAAGAAAAATATATTTTATTAACTGAATTATTGATTTTATTTTCTAAAATGTATTCTAAAAAATTAGGATACCAAAATGAAGATGATACACAAATTATTTTAGCAAACAAATTAGTATTGTATCCAGAATATAAAGCAAACAAACCAGCTAAAGAATAGCCTGCTAAAGCATAATATGATACTTTTTTATTAATACTTTCTAAATATTCATTTATTTTAGGAAGAATTATATTTTCTAATTCTTTTATATATCTATCACCATTACCTAAATACTCACTATCTTCTTTAAATAACGGAAATGATTTCCAAGGAGTTAAATCATTATTCCAATCAAGATTTGAAATACAAACTAATACAAAATTAGATATATTTTCTTTTAAACATTCATTATATATTTTTTCTCCATCACGAAGATATGAATTAAGAACAATAACTGGTAAATTATCATTTTTGGAAGATAAATAAATATCCACCATTTTGTTATTAATAGTTATACTTTTTTTATTCATCACGATGTTCTCTTTTCCATTTTTTAATTGCTTCTAATCGCTCTTTAAACTTAATTTCATTACCTTGCACTCCTGGATGATAATAGCTCTTATCTTTAAGAGATGGTGGTAAACATTCCATTGTTGTTAGTTTGTCCTTCGTATCATGAGCATATTGATATCCCACTCCATAGTTAAGATCTTTCATAAGTCTTGTTGGAGCGTTACGAATAACAAGAGGAACTGGTTCTGCAAGCATCCTTTTAGCATCATTTGATGCAAGATTATAAGCTTCATAACAAGCATTTGATTTAGGAGCAATAGACATATAGATAACGGCTTCTGCAAGATGAACATTACATTCTGGCATACCAAGAAAATGACATGATTGATAAGCATTTACTGCAACATTTAAAGCATTAACATCAGCAAGTCCTATATCTTCAGAAGCAAATCTTACGATTCTTCTTGCCACATATAACGGATCTTCTCCGCCTTCAAGCATACGAGAAAGCCAGTAAACAGCAGCATCTGGATCACTATTACGCATTGATTTATGTAATGCCGAAATAATATTATAGTGTTCTTCACCATCTTTATCATATAAAAGCGTTTTCTTTGTTAAACAATCTTTAATAATATCTTCATTGATGTTAATAACACCATTTTTATCCATATCACCATTAATAATAATTGTTTCAAGAACTGTTAAAGCATTTCTAGCATCACCATTAGAAAATTCTGCAATTACTTTTAAATCATCATCAGAAATATTAATTCTTTCATCACCATATCCACGTGAATCACTTAAAGCACGCTTTAAAAGTTTCATAATGTCTTCAGTGGTTAATTCTTTTAATACAAACACACGACAACGAGAAAGCAAGGCATTATTAATTTCAAAGGAAGGATTTTCAGTTGTGGCCCCAATTAAAATAATAGCCCCCTTCTCTACAAATGGTAAAAAGGCATCTTGTTGAGCTTTATTAAAACGATGTATTTCATCGACAAATAAAATAGTTCTTATTCCTAGTTTACGATTATTATCTGCATCTTCCATTACTTTCTTAATTTCTTTAATTCCAGATGTAACAGCTGAAAAAGTAATAAATTCAGACTTGGTTTTTTTAGCAATAATACGAGCTAAAGTTGTTTTGCCAACACCAGGTGGTCCCCAAAAAATCATGGATGAAATATTATCACTAAGAATCATTTTACGAAGTAGTTTGCCTTCACCAATTAAATGTTCTTGACCAGCAAATTCAGATAAATCACGAGGTCTCATACGATATGCTAATGGCTCATTTACTTCTTTTTCAAATAACGATGATTGTTCCATAAAAACCTACCTTTCCATTTCATATGCTATTTTTTTATTAATTTTTCTTGGACCACGAATCATTTTAATTCCAAGATTATTTAATTTTTCAAACGTAATTTTATTTTCATCAAATCTTTTTAATAGTTTTAATTTAACTACTTTCTTCATTTGTAAATTATTATCGTGATATTCAAATGGTATATTTACCATAATCGCTTCACATTTAAATAAAACACAAGAATATGGACTTGCAACATAAAGATAAATAATATCTTTAACATGTATATCACTCGATTGTTTCCATATAATTTCATCTTCACTTTTAAATGCATTTACAATATCATAATACTTTGGATTAGCTGGTATTAGCCAATATTTCTTATCATTAACTAAATTCCATGATTTATCAATCAAAGATATAATTTCATCATCACCTACTGTATCATTTAAAAGAATGGTAATCCAATCTTTTTTATTCATATGATATGCTTTATAAAAACCATTTTTATTTAATAAATCATCTAATTTTTCACTATCAATTTTAAGATTAATAATCTCTGTTTCACCGATATTTGAATCTATTTTATAAGCTTTTATATTGGCAATAAGAGCATACCATTTTTCACTATTCTTATTACGGAAAACACCAAAGCCAGGATATTTGTCCCATAAAAATTCCGGATTATCACCATATTTATTTTTAATGTAAGAAGTAATTCGATTAGACTGTGGTAATAAAAAATAATCTTTATTAAAGCAACTCTTCCTTATATCTTTTAATATTTTTTCATATTCATCTTTAATTTGTGCAGTATAAGTTCCTATATTATCAAAATGGATTTTCAAGTATTCTTCTTCCGTATCCATATCAATTACTTTGCTATTAACATTACCATTTAGATCAATTTTAATAATTACTTTAAAACTATTATTCATAAATAATGTAGAATAAATATAATAATCCTGTTCTTTAATAAAACCATAATTGACTAACTTATTAAAATCCACATGACATCTTTTAAATATTTCATTTTCCATCTAAATATCACCAAAAATCTTTTTAAAAATCACTTATATTTTAACATAAATAAACAAATAACGAAATAGTCTTCACTATTCCGTTATTATTTTTAATAAACTTTCTTTATCAAAACCGGTTAATTGATAATGAATATCATTTAATGTAATAGACAAGTATGGATTAAAAACAACATTGCCAATTAAATTATTATTAGTATCATACAAATCAATATCATAATACTGTGATGGTAAATTAATTGCCCCTTCCCAAATCTTAGAATCTAATATTAAATTAATAAATTTATATATTTTATTTTCATCATTAATATTTTTAATAAACTTACCAGTATTATAATTTTTTATAACTAATCTTTTTACTCTCTTTAAATCATTTGACACATCTTTAATTGAATCACGAAAACTTATGGTATATTTACTAGTTAAATGATGATATAAGCTATCATTTGTAGTCTCTTCTAAAAAAACATCTATCCCCTTTAATTTAAGTGGCCAATATTTAAATTCTAAGAGAATGTTACTATCTTTATCTAATAATTGAATTCTATAACGATACGTTTCTGAATAGCCTGCTTTAGATATTTGAATTTTTTTTAGTATATGAACTATTTTTTCTATTTCGTTCTTATCTTTAACCGTAAATGTTACTTCACCATTTTCTTTATATGTATCAGTTATTAAAATCTTATTAGTTGCATCTAATTTTCTTAAGGCTTTATTTAATTTATCTTCATTAGATTCTTTTCTAAATAATAATATCATTCCTATTACCAAAATTATTAGTAATGCAATACATAAGAAAAATATTTTTTTCTTTTTATGCACTTTTTGGTGGAAAACTTTTTTATTTTTCTCATCTTTCTTACCATCTAATAATTCACCAGAAGTAATATCTAATATTTCACATAATGGCTTAATTAAAGATATATCAGGCATATTTTTACCATTTTCCCAATTACTAACTGATTTATCTGTTACATCTAGTTTTTCAGCTAGTTCAGATTGCGTTAAATGTAATTCTTTTCGTCTTTCTTGAATAAATTTTCCTATTTTTACTTGATTCATTTTCATCACCTAACTTGATTATATCTTTTTTCTTTTTAAAAGAACATGAAAAGAAACTAGAGTTTATTTTTCTAGTTTCACTTTAATATCACCATCACCTAAATCTTCTAAATTATCAATATGACCAATTTTCGTATAACTATATGAAGTAGTAAATGTTTTATAAAAAATTACTAAACAATTATTTCCATACAACATAACATCCCCTTTATGAATAGTTTCCGGATTAGACGCATTAATAGAAAATGTTTCATTTAAATAAACATATTTCTCATTACCATTTAATTCATTCATTGTAAAAGATTTAGGTAAAGTAAGAATAAATTCTCTAGCTGTTTCATTATTTTCTAAATTTAAAAGATATTTTTTATCATTAATTATCACCGTTACATCATCCATTTTATCTACCTCACTAATATTATTTTTTTCATTTTCTTTTGTTTCATTACTACAACCTAAAGCAATTGTAAACATAACTATTAAGAAAATAGTTCTCATTAATCTTCTTTTATTCATTTAAATCTCCCTATAGAATATATTTTTTTAATTCCTACTATAATACCAAAAACAAAATGAAAAGCTATAAAATACAATATTAACATCATAATGGGATTTAATACTTGAAGATTAATTAAAGTAAAATAATGAGCAATATCTTCAAAAAAAGGAATTCCACCTAAATTTAAATACATCATAAAATCAAAATGAAAAAGAAAATCAATTGGTATAACAACAAGTGAAATAATTAAATGAAATAAATAACCTTTTAAAACAGTTTGATAATCTAAATCAAGATAATTTGTAACAATAATAAGTAATCCAAGAAAAACCATTAAAAAATGCCATATCATTGAATAAAAAGCTCCAAAAGAGAAAAAAGGATAATACTTAAAAGCATTTAAATAAAGCATTGTAGCAATTCCTCCAACTATTCCTCCGGTTACAAGCCAACATGTTGCCATATCTTTTATTTTTCCTCGACCAAAGCCTGCAATTATTCCCGCTAGCATAATAATTGAACAAGTATCAAATGGTAATAATCCAGTATTAAAAGATCCATTAAATTGAATATCATAAATTGTTTCCCATGTGGTTTTAGCAAGATAAAACAAAATCATAAAAATGCTTATAATTCTAATTATTTTTAATACTTTTTCTTTTGATGATTTTCTAAATAAATATAAAAGGACAAATAGTAAAATAACTGAGATAATTAAATACAAATACTGAGCAAACGAACCATAATCTTGACCTGTATACCCAGAAATATTATACTTATAATCAAAAAAATTATAATCACCATTAAACATTTTTCATCACCACTATTATCTTTATTGTATCATAGAATTTATAATTATTAAATAATTTATAAAAGCATGTTTAGCAAAATAAAAACCACAATATAACGTGGTTTAAAACATATTTGGTG
>AUXO017268641.1_pt1 | contig 10086 bp, 11 predicted proteins | sample 768731 | NCBI WGS metagenome assembly AUXO01 (sample SAMN02715735, study PRJNA202380) | gut metagenome | biome: sheep rumen | host: Ovis aries | place: New Zealand: Palmerston North | reverse complement strand
GTCAGGTACAGTAATGACAAAATCAACATTTGCATTAGGATTCAACCCAAAAGCAGATGAATATATTATTGGTGATACACATGATTTTAAGAACACTGTAAATACTTCAATGGGATTAACTAATAAAGGTACTGCAATTCCAATTAAGAAGTCAGATGAGGTGTCAGGTGATGTTTCATTTAAGATTGTTGGATTAGTTAATACTTATTGGGATAATGGTGTTCGTAGACATCCGACATGGTTTAGAAGTGAGAAGTTATCTGAAAATTCTGTTCCTATTTTAAGTCATGTTCGTTCAATATTGATTAAGAACTTCAATGTTAAATTTGAAAGTGATAATGGTGGTTACACAATTAATGATGATAAAGATTTAGTTTATGTAAGTGCAGAGACTAATTTATATATGAACAAAAAGGATGATATTGAGTTTAATATTAATACTGCATTGACATCAGAAGAAGCATACAACGCAGGCACTACAACAACCATCAATAAAAATAATGTTATGAATATTGAAGGCGGTAGAATATTAAATTTCACAAATAAGTTAACAGGTGAGATTGCAAAGGGAGAACAACATTATATAGATTCATATTATCGTGAATATAACCAACCTAAAATTATCATTGAGACAGATGTTAAGATTGATGATGATATTAATGAGTTTAACAAATATGTGTTTAATTATTTCAATGGTAAAACATTCTTCCCTATGAGGATAGATTATAATTTATTTAATGACAGTTCACATTTAGTTGTCAAGGAAATATAAAATGATTATCATCTAAGATGAACACACTTTCTAAAAAGTGTTATTTTTAATTATAGTAGATAAATAGAATGATTAATTTAATTATCATTAAATAGAATGATTAATATTAAGGTATATAGTAAGAAGAAGAATAGTGGTGGAGGTAGTAATAATTCTACTTCTACTGCTTCTTCATCTACATCTACGTCATCATCTGGTATAAATGTCTCAGATTGGTTTTATTTTGACCCTGAAACACAATCTGTAGTATGCAAATATCAATTAATGGCAAATGGTGATATTATAGCATTTAAAAATGGTGAGCAAGAGTCATGATTTCAATTAAGGACATAAAGGAAATGATTAGCGAGATTACATTTAGTCTTCGTGATTTATGTAATAGTAATAATTTAAATAAGTGGTCATTATTTAAACCTGTAAATAGTGATTCTCGTGTTCCGTTGACTGATGATGATTATAAGGAAATAAATTTTGGGTATGAAAACTATACATCTTTGACTGGTCCAAATTTAGCAAGACGAAATATTTTGTGGGAATACACACCAAGAACTGCTCCATATAGATTATCAGATTTTTCAAATTATAACAATTATTCTAAGTTCATTGATTTTATTAATGATGGTACAACAGAGATTTATTTAAATGGGTGGATAAGATGTTCTTTCACAGGTGATATAAAATATATAGTTAATAATTTTAAAGCATTTGAGGATGCTAGAACATCATCTACATCTATTTATTTATGCATATTAATGATGGCAAGTACAGAGAATGATGAAATAGTGAATTATGTTTATCGTGTAAGTGAAGTCAATGAATATGATTATAATGATATAAGATTCAATATTGGTAATAATGTAACATTAGGAAAATACACTATTGTTCCTGTATTGATGAACAACCCACAAGTGAATAATATGCAAAATGGTGATTTTCGTATATTTCAAAATCAGACAGGACAATGTTGGTTATTGCCTGCTTATTGTGAATATAATATAGAAGTAATAGATAGTGGTTCAGAAAATTACTTTGATGATGTACAATTTGAACTTAGTAATGTTTATTTTGATTATGATGCTTATATGTTATCTAATTTTCAGGTTACAAGTACAATAGTCAACACAAGTAATAGAACATACACTATTTCAATGAATGTTGATTATAACAATACAACACAAGGAACGGTCACATTAGGAAATCATTCTTGCACATTGACTTCTACTGATACTACATCAACAACTCGCATAACTGATTCTAATACTCATGAAACTGTTACAGATGCACAATTGTATGATGGAATAATTGCAGTCACAGTTAATGCTACGATTAGATATGGCACAGATACACAACATAAAAACTGGTCAGTCAGATTAGAGTCTTAACACAAATATAACAAGTTTTATGTGAACTTGTGAACAGAAATATAACATATAAAACTATGGCAACAAAAGGAATGGTAGATTATAATAAAGACGGTCACATCGGATGGAAAGAACTCGATATTAAAGACCGTATAGCATATATAATGGCAGTGATATTGATAGTAAGTGGCATCATTATGGGATTCATGTGTTTTTTCATAACCGAAGACCATAATATTACTAATGGAGTGTTAATGTACATTAGTGAGTCATTTGTTACAGGTGGAGCATTATTAGGCATTGGTATATGGATAAAAGGAAAGATGGGAGAGATAAATAATTATATTCATAATAAGATTGGATGAACTCAAAATGTGTAGATGAATGTGTAATATATAACCCTTTGTCTTGTTGTATTACAAGAACTCCAAATAGGAAGATTAAATATATAGCAATTCATTATACTGCAGGTGGAAGTAGTGCAGCAGGCAGGGCAAAAGGAATGAAAAATAGTTGGGAAAAGAGCAAAAGAGCATCAGCAGATTTCGGGGTTGATGATAGGGACATGGTCCAATTCAACCCTGACTTATTAAATTATAAATGTTGGTCGGTAGGAGACAAAAAGAACCCTTATAGTGGTGGCGGACAATTATATGGTATCGCTACTAATGGCAATACTATTTCTATTGAAATTTGTTCATCTTTAAGAACAGGTTATTCAGCATCTAAAGTCAATCATGCAGGATGGTATTACACTGATAAAGCATTAGAGAACGCAATAAGATTGACAAAGATATTAATGAAGAAATTTGATATTCCTGTAGAGAGAGTTGTTAGGCATTATGATATTAGTGGTAAAATTTGTCCTGGAATAATTGGTTGGAATAATGCTCCACTTTATGATGCAAAAGGAAATAAGATGAATATTATGAATAATAGTTCAGAATGGGAAAAATTCAAATTACAATTGATGTAATGTTTGAAAAATATTTATTTTTAATAAATGGGAGTAATTGCAGTAAATAATGATTTTAATAAATTGCTTGGTAAGTCACGAACAGAATTTTTCAGTAAGTTTTATTTGACTTTTGAAGCAGTTGAGGATTGTGTGTTCACTTTTAAGATGGATGCAAAATTACCTACATCATGTGTCCCGAATATTTCTTATTCTATTGATAATGGAAATACTTGGACTACAACAGTAAACGTTGATAATGAAGAAGTAATAGTTACTACACCATTGATTAAGTCAGGTAATAAAATATTATGGAAGTCAAATGCTGTACAATATTGTTACCAACCTGATTCAGCAGAAGTGGGTAGTGATTTACCATTAGAAAATGCAGGATTTAGCACATTTGATTCAAGTGGTAAATATAAGATTAGTGGTAATATAATGTCTTTATTATATGGGGATGATTTTGTAGGTAAGACTGAATTTAAACCTTATGTAAGTACAGGATATGGTGCAGGAGCATTCACATATTTATTTACCTGGAATTATGGATGGGCAGAATATTGGGATGACCCAACAAAATTTAATGAGAAAATAATCTCTACTAAATTTCTTTCATTACCTGCAACTACATTAGCACCTTATTGTTATTATGGGTTGTTTTTGTCATGTAGTAAAATGATTGATTGTCCTGAACTTCCTGCGACTACATTAGCAGCAGCATGTTATAAAGAAATGTTTTATTTATGTGATGCAATGTTAGAAGCACCTGAACTTCATGCACTAAAAATGGAGTCTGAATGTTATCGTGAGATGATTGACAGATGTCGTTCTTTGAAAGTCGCACCTGAACTTCCTGCTACTACATTAGCACCTTATTGTTATTATGGGTTGTTCTCTACAGACCCATTATTGACTAAAGCACCTGAGTTACCTGCGACTGAACTTGAACCTTATTGTTATTATGCAATGTTCTACAACAATACAGGACTAATTACACCACCAAGTAAATTACCTGCAACGGTAATGAAAGAAAGATGTTATAACGGATTATTTAGTGGTTGTGAGTCATTGAAATATTCTCCTGAACTTCCTGCAACTACATTAGCACCTTGGTGTTATTATGGTATGTACATGGGTTGTCTTTCTTTAGAGAAAGCACCAAAACTTCCTGCCATGACATTGACAGATAGTTGTTATCGTAGAATGTTTGATAATTGTCCATCATTAGAAACTGCACCTGAATTACCTGCGACTGAACTTGTTGCAAATTGTTACATTCAGATGTTTAGAAACTGCACAAAATTAAATCTAATGACAGCATTATTCACAACTACACCTGCCAATACATATACATCTAATTGGGTACAAAATGTTGCACCACATGGAACATTCATAAAAAATACAGATGCAACTTGGAATAATACAGGAACAAATGCCGTTCCTACAGGTTGGGTAATAAAAACAAAATAATATAATATAATTAATATGGGAATAATAACTATAAACAGCGGTATTGATAAATTATATGGAATATCACGTACTGATTATTTCAAAAATGATTATCTGACTTTCACCGCATTAGAAGATGGACAATTTACATTTAAACTTCCTGCAACAATAACTGCAACACAAATAACAAGTGTAAGTTATAGAATAAATAAAGGAAATTGGATTGAAACTATAAATGATAATACATTAAAGACTATAACAGTTGATAATGTAAAATCAGGTGATAAAGTTGAGTGGAAAGGTACTGGTACAACTTATTCAACGGCAAATGATAAATATTGCAACTTTGCGAGCACTTGTAAGTTTGATGTAAGTGGCAATATAATGTCACTGTTATATGGTGATAATTTTGCAGAACAAAATGAAATAAGTGCAACATTTGTATTTAACCGTCTTTTCAATAACTGTGCAAAACTTATCAATGCACAAAATTTAAGTATGCCTGCAATGACATTAACAAATTACTGTTATCAAGCAATGTTCCTCAGTTGCACAGGTCTTGTTACTGCACCTGAACTTCCTGCAACTACATTAGCAACAGCATGTTATATGGGTATGTTCAACGGTTGTAGTTCATTGATTGAGCAACCTGAATTACCTGCAACTAAGATGGAACTATACTGTTATAACTGTATGTTCCAAAACTGTTCTTCATTGTATAAGGTTCATAAATTACCACAAAGTGAATTAGTAGAAGGATGTTGGGCAGGTATGTTCTTTGGTACAGGATTGAAAACTTATTTTGATTTGGATTATACTATTCCTGTTACATCTTGCTTCGACTCAATGTTTGCAGAATGTAAATCACTCATTAAAGCACCTGTTATACATTTGACTTCAACAGTTGATGGAGCAATTGGTGAAATCTTTTTGAATTGTACTTCACTTAAAGATGTAGAGATATATATTCCTGCACCTGTTTTAGATGATGATAATAAATATTATCTTGATAAAATGTGGTTGCAAGGTGTTGCTGCAAAAGGCACATTAAGAGTTCATTGTACAGATGCAGACATGGAAAAATGGAAAAGTGCAGATGCAGTAAATGTCAATTGTGTTCCTGAAGGTTGGAATGTAGTAAATATGGAATAATTTCATAATGAAATTTGAAAATTTCATAATTTTCATAATCTCAATATATATTTCAAGAGTACCTTAGAACGTATCTAAAGGTACTCTAAATTAATATAAAAAATAAGATAATAAATTATGGGAATATTAACAGTAAATAGTGATTTTGAGAAGTTGTATGGTAGTATTGAAAATATGCCATATAATGTACGTAGGGAGTATTTAAAGAATAGTTATTTTACTATTGAGGTACTTGATGATGAAGAAATAACTGACAAAACAATAACAGTAATACTTTATACTAAAGTTATTCCATTTATAACATATAGAATAAATAAAGGTAATTGGGTTGTTAAAGAGCAAGGAACTAATATTAATGTAAAAAGGGGTGATATAGTAGAATTTAAAGGTAATATGGATTATTCATATTATACTGATGAAGCACAACATAGTGATATAAGAACATTTGTAATGTATAGTAATTGTAAAGTTAATGTATATGGCAATATATTAAGTTTATTTTATGGTTCAGATATGATTGAACATGATAAATTATATTTTGAACACGCATGTGACCAAATGTTTAATTATAATAGTAACTACTTTTTGAAAATTGTTGATGCTTCTAATTTAATATTACCATCTAGACTTTCACCCCATTGTTATAGCGGTATGTTTAAATACATTACAACACTAACTGTTGCACCTGAAATAAATAATACTTCAAGTGCAGTAAATAATGAATATTTTGCAGGAATGTTCAGAGGGTGTTCTAATTTAAATTATATAAAATTTACAGGAATTTATAAAAATGGGAATTTTAGTAATTGGGTAAATGGTGTTGGACAAACAGGAACATTTGTTAAGAATTTTAGTGAAAAATTTCCAACAGGTGTTCATGGAATTCCAAGTGGATGGACTGTTATTGATTTGAATTGTGAACCAACAAAATCAATTAGTTTTACACCAAATAGTGGTAATATATATTCAGGTGATAATATAGCATTAATGTATGGTAATAATAATAATGAAGTTACAGGAATAAAATATACATTAGATGGAACTGACCCAACAGTAAATGGAATTGAATATGAAGATTATATTAACATTACAGAAGAAGGTACTTTAACAATAAAAGCAGTTGCATATAATTATGCAAACAATAAATATTATTATAGTGATATTTATACTGCAAATTACACAGTTCTTCCTGAACCAATGAAAATATATGTTGATAAATTCCCTGAAATTAATGTGGAGGACCCACCTTATTGGGAAGATGCAGGTTATAATACACGTGATGAATTTATAGCAGCAGTTATAGAAGAACCTTATGAAAATGGTTGTGATGTGTGGAGATATTCAAATGACACATTAGAATATGATGGTAATGAATATTATGTATGGACAGTTGGCGGTAATAATCAGGGAGGTTCAATTCCTGATGCATTTCTTTTAACAACAACTGATAATTATGAAACATTATATGGTGAAAGTTTAGAAGAAGATATACTGAATGAATTCTCATCATTATATGGATATACATTTACGGATGATATGACTGAGGGATATATTCAAGAAGATTTAGGTGATGATAAAAAATATTTAGTTAAGGTAGTTAATAATACAACAAATGAAGATTAAAGTTATACATACATTTGACACAGGTAGTTCAACATTCTTTTCAGAAATGCCCAATTATACACCACATGATAATGATAAGATATGTATTATTGATTATCCTTTATACGGTGATAAAATAGGTATTTTACGTAAAGATAAAGATGATATATATTTTGTTTATAATCAAGGCAAAGATAAATTGATTGAACAATGTATAAGAACAAATGTTCCAATGGCAATATGTAAATTTCTAAGTCCTGAATTTGCAGAATATATTGATTTAACAATAGACGATTTGTTGATGTTAAAAGAGTTATCTACAAGAATGGATGATAAACATTATTACCTTAAAATGATTTACGATTTTTATATTGAGAATAATGGATTTTATTTAACTGATGAACAACTTAACTTAGCATATAAGGAATATAAAAGTAAAAGATAATATCTCATAATCTAATCAATATAACCGCAAGAGTCCTCTAGATGCGTTCTAAGGGACTCTTTTTTCTTGTATATTTCATCTAGATGTGTCTAGATGAAGCATGGTTTTCAACCATATAATTATATGTTTTTACAATTTGATGTTACTACGAGTCATCTGGTGAACACCTGATGCATTCTATACATCATTTGGGAGGTTGCAGTGTAGGTCTTGTTTTTATATCAATATTCAATATTTCTTTACGTAATGTATTTGCTTTAATGGTCCTCAACTCTCCTGTGTATTTATTTCTTATCTCTATTATTGCTATATGTTTACTTTGACGAGATAATTTGATGTCATCTACCACATCATTCAATATCTCACGAATACTGTCCGTCTTGGTCTTGTCCTCTCTTAATTTGTTCTCTAATTCTTGCTTCTTCAATTTTGCTTCACCCAATGTTGCTTTATAATAATTCATCTTATCCCATGTGTCCTTCTCTAAATAATCTGCTTTCTCTTTATTGATTTTACCCATGATATAACGTTCCTCAATACGGTCAATCTTATCTTGGTTGTCGGTAATGTTTTGTTCCATAGTCTTTATAATATTATCTTGAGTTGTGATTTGTCCTTTAATCTGCTCTCGGAACTCATCTGCTTTAACTACATAAATAATATTATACCACTCTCTTGCAACACCACACACAATCATATCAATAAAATCTATACTTATTGATACATTACCATATCTCTTGCAAATATATTGGTTTGTTGAATATTTTGCACTCATAAGATGATTAGTTTCTTTGTCTCTTAACAACCCCTTCAACAATGCGTTATTATTAGGGTTCTTAATATAAACTCTTGCATCTTTACATTTATTGTCTGCTGCATCAAAAATCTCTCGTGAAATAATCTGTGGATGTGCGTTATCTCCACAATAATATTCACGATGCAATATATTGAATACTGAGTTGGTCAATGTGTGTTCTGAGGTATTTCTTCTCCATCCTTCTTTCTGCAAGGTCTTAACAATAGTCCTTATTGATACACCTGAAATATAATCATTAAAAATCCTCCTGACTATTTCTGCTCCTTCCTCATCAATCACATATTTCTTATCTTTATTAATACTATAACCAATGGGAACTTGTCCTCCTGTGTGTCTTCCTAATGACTTTGCTTTTGCTCGACCTCTTGCCATTCTTGCTTTACGAATAAATCCCTCATTCTCTGCCATTGATGAGAATATTCCAAAGAAGATGTTTGCAGTACTTGATAATGTTCCGTCATCATTCAACATCTTCATATAAGGGTTCAATATAATCAACTGAACGTGATGACTGATGAGGTAATCACGAATACTATACAGGGTAGAGGGTTGTCTTGATATTCGTGAAATCTCATAAGCATATACACAACTAATATTATCGTGTTCTATATGCCACTTCAACTTGTTCAATCCATTACGTTCTTCCTCACTAAGTTTTACAGCAGATTCCTTATCTTCAAGGATGATTATGTTGGACTCAGTGAACCCATCCTTAATTGCTTCTGCTTTAACTTTCTCTGTCTGCTGTGCTAAATCTTGTTGCTCAGTAGATACTCGAATTAACAATATTGATTTACTCATTTCGTTATATATTTATGTATGAAACATCCATAAAGATGTTCATTATTTAGTTAAACATCAAATTGATGTTGCAAATATATATCAAAATTTTTAAACATTGTACCCTTTTGTTATATTTTTTCCTAATAAAGTATAACAAAAAGGTACTATCATTACATTTGGAACACTTTTAGTTACATTTGGAACACTTATCATATGTTCTCTTTCAATTTCTTAAACCATAAATCAACAAAACAACTTACAACTGCATCATTTGCCATTTCTACATCTTCTTCATCTGCATCCTCATCTTCAATCACAGGACAATTATCATCATCTGCAAAATCCTCAATTAAGTTTTGTTCAGTTATTTCAACCCATTTATAAATTTTGAAAAACGAACCATAACAATCCTCTGTGATGAATTTTACCATTTTATCAATCAACTCATCGGTAACATATTTCTCATCAATATCTTTACCATTTAAGTTGTCAATTACAAACTCTCTTACTTCTTGTATTTCTTGCTCTGATAACATAGTAGTATTATTTTAGTTAAACAATTCGCAAAAATATATATTTTATTTTACATATACAACATTAATCTAGAATGATGCTAGCACCATCTAGACTTTCATCTAGTAGCATCAAATATATTTTTCATATAATTAATCATAAGGAAAATTGAGTCCCTTAGATGTCATTCTATGAACATTTAACATTTTTTAAGACAAAAACTTCGAATTTTTT
>AUXO016436097.1_pt1 | contig 10087 bp, 5 predicted proteins | sample 768731 | NCBI WGS metagenome assembly AUXO01 (sample SAMN02715735, study PRJNA202380) | gut metagenome | biome: sheep rumen | host: Ovis aries | place: New Zealand: Palmerston North | reverse complement strand
TTGCAGCAGGCAATGCTGTTGGAGGAGCCAAGGGAGCGGAACTCGAATTTGTTGCCGGTAAAGGCAAACGGTGAGGTCCTGTTTCTGTCGGTGGTATCCCTGAAAAATCTCGGAAGGGTATGAACCCCGAGCTTCATTTTCACCTTCTCGGTTCCCTGATAGGGCGTGTCATTTTTGATGGCCTCCAGAATGCTGCTCAGCTCATCGCCCAGGAAGACCGAGATAATGGCAGGCGGCGCTTCATTGGCACCCAGACGATGATCATTGCCCGCAGTTGCCACAGACAGACGGAGCAGATCCTGATAATCATCCACTGCCTGGATCACAGCACATAAAAACAGCAGGAACTGGGCATTCTCATAGGGCGTATCTCCGGGCGAAAGGAGGTTGACTCCGGTATCTGTCGCCATGGACCAGTTGTTGTGCTTTCCGGATCCGTTCACACCGGCAAAGGGTTTCTCGTGCAGCAGGCAGACAAGCCCGTGCTTTCTGGCGACCTTCTGCATGATCTCCATGGTCAGCTGGTTGTGATCCGTCGCCACATTGGTCGTGGAAAAGATCGGTGCCAGCTCATGCTGGGCCGGTGCCACCTCATTGTGCTCCGTCTTCGCCAGGATCCCAAGCTTCCACAGCTCCCTGTTTAAGTCATCCATAAAGTCAATGACCCTTGGCTTGATCACACCGAAATAGTGATCGTCCATCTCCTGCCCTTTGGGCGGCATCGCTCCAAACAGAGTCCTTCCCGTGTAGACGAGATCCGGCCTCTTTTCAAACATTTCCCTGTCGATCAGGAAGTATTCCTGCTCAGGGCCGACACTTGTACGCACGTTCTTCACGTCCGTGCCGAACAGCTTCAGGATCCTCTTTGCCTGCTTGTTCAGGGCCTGCATGGACCGCAGCAGCGGCGTCTTCTTATCCAGTGCATCCCCTGAATAGGAGCAGAACGCAGTGGGAATGCAGAGCGTGTGATCCTTGATGAAGGCATAGGACGTGGGGTCCCAGGCAGTGTAGCCTCTGGCCTCAAAGGTTGCCCTGAGTCCCCCGGACGGGAAGGACGAGGCATCCGGCTCACCTTTGATCAGTTCTTTCCCCTTGAACTCCATGATCACGCCGCCGTCCGGAGAAGGACTGATAAAGCTGTCATGTTTTTCCGCCGTGGTTCCCGTAAGCGGCTGGAACCAGTGTGTAAAATGAGTTGCGCCGCGTTCCACAGCCCAGTCGCGCATCTCAGCTGCCACTGCCTCAGCGATCTCCATCTCAAGATCCGCATTTTCATCAATTGTTTTGCGAAGCGAGGTATATACCTTCGCCGACAGTCTGGCTCTCATCTGTCTGTCGTCAAAAACCATCGAACCAAAAATCTTCTGTACATTTGCATTTTTCATCATGATCCTCCTTCCCGCAGCCGCTGTTGCTGCAGCTGCCTGTCTTACTGACGCACGGCAGAGCGTTATTGTCTGTCTCCTCATCCGCCTTCTTATGTGCCGCTTTGCCCATAGTTGGAAAGCACTCTCGCTGACGGATCCGTCACATTGCAGCCTTCCCAGCTGCGGTTTGGCATCCAGAAATCTACAATCATCTCCGACTGGCCCGGATAATACTTTTCAAAGATATCCCGGTAGATCAGGGATTCCTTCGTAAAAGGTCTGGCATGTCCATATTTCTTACACCGGGATTCAAACGCTTCATCGGAATATAGCTGTTCTGCATAAGCTTCGATGTCATCCTTAAGAGAATGTCCCACCGCATCCGAGAAAGCCGCTTTTTCTCTCCACAGAATGCTGTCGGGTATCAGCCTGTCATTTTCAAATGCGTGACGCAGCAGGTATTTCCCGATTCCATACCGGTTCAGCTTCCTTTCCGGATCAATCGACATACAGTACTCCACGAAAGCAAGATCTCCAAAGGGAACTCTCGCCTCCAGAGAATTCACACTGATACACCGATCCGCACGGAGCACATCGTACATGTGAATTTCATGGATCCGCTTTTCGGCTTCTTTCTGGAACTCTTCCGCAGACGGGGCGAAATCCGTGTATTTGTATCCGAATATCTCATCTGATATTTCACCCGTCATGATCACGCGGATATCGGACTCGTCATGAATCGCCCTGCATACCAGATACATTCCTATGGAAGCCCGGATCGTCGTAATATCATACGTTCCAAGCGCCCTGATCACAGGTTCCAGCGCAGCAATCACATCATTCCTGCTGATGATCACTTCATGATGATGGGAACCGATGTAGTCTGCTGTCTGTCTGGCATATTTAAGGTCGATCGCGTCCACATCCATGCCGATGGCCCAGGTCTCAAGCGGTTTCTCAGACAAAACCGCCGCAATTCCGCACACCAGGGAGGAATCAAGTCCGCCTGAGAGCAGAAAGCCCACAGGCGTGTCGGAATCCAGTCTCTTCTTTACTCCGCTGTACAGAAGATCATGGATGTTTGCAGACAGCTCAGGCAGATCTTCATCATGGAAGGAAAGCGGCTTTGCCATTTCCCGGTATTGGGAGAACACACCGTCCTTAAAATAATATCCCGGCGGGAACGGCATGATCCTTTTTACCAGACCTGTCAGGTTCTTCGGCTCTGAAGCAAAGACATAGGTTCCGTCCTCCCGGATCCCGTAATACAGAGGGCGGATGCCGATCGGATCCCTGGCGGCAATATAGGAGTCTTCCTTCCTGTCATACATGATCAGGGCGAACTCCGCGTCCAGCATGTTGAACATGTCCGTTCCGTATTCCCTGTAAAGCGCGGGCAGGATCTCGCAGTCCGAATCACTGATAAATGAATAGCCTTTTTTCACCAGTTCTTCTTTCAGAGGACGAAATCCGTAGATCTCTCCGTTGCAGGCCAGGATCAGTTCGCTCTCGTCCGGTACCTCATAGCCCTCAGATCCCTCTTTCAGATCGGATTTCACACATGTGATACTGTTTCCATAGACAAAGGGCTGCATCCCGCTCTCTGTCAGTCCCATGATGGACAGGCGGTTAAATCCGATCCAACCGTTTCCCGTATTGATAACTCTGCTGTCATCCGGTCCCCGGGATTTTGTTTCCAGAAGAGCCTTCAATACTTCGTTATAATCACCATTTCTTCCGCAGTATCCAAGGACAGAGCACATGGTACACCCCCTTTTTTGCAAAAAAAGAAGGCGCCCCGGAATCACTTCCAAGACGCCTTTGTCTTTATAGAAAAGCATTCTATTACAGTATTTCTGTTCTGTCAAGTTTCTTTTTCAGATTCACCTGTCTCGCCTGTCTCCCGGTATAATGTTCAAAGGCAAACGTCTCCGGTCATATAATATATATTGTCATATCACTCCCACTCGACTGTTCCGGGCGGTTTTGATGTAATATCATACACAACCCTGCCTGATCTCGGCATAAACGTGATGTTCCCTCACCCTTCGCGCGATCAGCTGGTTATACTGCCCGCCGAAATCCAAAACCAGTATTTTCTCCATGAATGATCCTCCCGTATCATCATTTATATTTGAAACTGTTCAGCACCCATTCATTCGGAATTCTTTTATTCCTCATATTTCAGAAATACCCGGTACAATATCCTCCAGGACATCCAAAAGGATCCTGACCGTGTCAAGCGACGTAAACATGGTAATTCCGTTCTCGATGGCACACTGACGGATCGCGATTCCATCTTGGTAATGAATTCCTGACAGGATAGCCCGGGTGTTAATGATGTAGCTTACATATCCGGCCCGGATCGATCTCAGGATATCGTCACTGCCTTCGCTGAGTTTTCCTCGGATCCTTGTCCGAATTCCGTGTTTTTTCAGGAACATTCCTGATCCTGAAGTCGCCTCGATATTGAAGCCAAGATTATAAAATCTCTTCACCAACGGCAGTGCTTCCTCCTTGTCCTCATCTGCCAGGGTCACCATAACCGTCCCGTATTCTTTCATTTTGACGCCGGATGCCTGGAGTGCTTTGTAGAAAGCTCTCTTCAGACTCCTGTCATATCCGATCGCCTCCCCCGTAGATTTCATCTCCGGCGACAGATATGCGTCCATCCCGTTCAGCTTTTCGAAAGAAAATGCCGGTGCCTTCACGTACCAGAATTCTCCCGCAGACGCCGTCTTCCCTGTCATACCCTGTTTTGCAAGATTCATTCCAAGCATCGTTCTTACGGCGATATCGACCAACGAAATACCGGTTGATTTTGAGAGGAACGGAACGCTCCTTGAGGCTCTTGGATTAACTTCAATAACAAAAACCTGTTCCTGCCCATCCACGATAAACTGGATATTGTACAGACCGATAATGCCGATCCCCAGACCAAGTTTCTTCGTATAGTCTGTGATCGCTTCTCTGGCCTTCTCAGAAACGGAAAAGGGAGGATAGACGCTGATACTGTCCCCGGAATGGACACCGGTACGCTCTACCAATTCCATGATTCCCAGCAGGAACACATCCTTTCCGTCGCAGACAGCATCCACTTCCACTTCTTTTCCCACGATATATTTATCGATCAGCACAGGCCGTTCACGGTCAACCTCCACCGCATTTTTCATATACTTTTCCAGCATGTCTTCATTTGCAACGATCTCCATAGCTCTGCCGCCAAGTACAAAACTCGGCCGGACAAGAACCGGATATCCAAGACCGGAGGCCACCCTGATCCCCTCCTGTATGCTGTGGACAGCCGTTCCTTCCGGGTGAGGAATGCCAAGTCTTTGAACCACCTCTTCAAACGCATTCCTGTCTTCTGCTGTGAAAACAGCTTTTGAATCCGTACCGATAATGCGGACTCCCCTTGCAGCAATGGGCTCAGCCAGGTTCACAGCCGTCTGTCCGCCCAGGGATGCGATCACACCTTCCGGGTTTTCAAGATCTATGATATTCATGATATCTTCTACAGTCAGCGGTTCAAAGTACAGCTTATCAGCGATTGTATAGTCGGTGGAAACCGTTTCCGGATTGTTATTGATGATAATGGCTTCATACCCCATGTCATGGATGGTTTTCACAGCGTGAACCGTCGAGTAGTCAAACTCCACACCCTGGCCAATCCGTATCGGCCCCGAACCGAGTACGATGATTTTTTTATTTTCCGTGACAATGGACTCGTTCTCCTCCTCGTAGGTCGAATAGAAATATGGGACATAGCTTTCAAATTCACTGGCACAGGTGTCAATCATCTTGTAAACGGGATATATACGGTACCTCTTTCGAAGCTGCCAGATATCTTTCTCACTGCAGCCTGAAAGCTCCGCTATGTAAGAATCGGAAAAGCCCATACGCTTAGCCTCATAAAGCAGTTCTCTGCTGATGAAATCTGCGTATCCTACATTCTGTCCCGTTTTTACAGTCTTCTCCGATTGTACTGCCTCCTCAATCTTCTTCTCAAAATTGACGATCCTTTTTATCTTGTCCAGAAAAAACATATCGATTTTTGTCCGGTTGTAAATAACCTGCAGGTCAGCACCAAGCCAGAGCAGCTCCGAGATTGCGTAGATCCGGTCATCCGTTCCCTCCTCGATATACGAAAGGAGCTTACGGACCGCTTCCTGACGGTTTTCCGGTTCTCCTTTATCCGACAAGTTTTTTACATCAAACTTTTCCAGATGAATATGGTTTTTCCCGTCCTCCAAAGAACGGATCGCCTTGAGCAGGCTCTCCTCCATCGTCCTGCCGATGCCCATAGTTTCCCCGGTGGCTTTCATCTGTGTAGAAAGCGTGTTGGAGGCAAGAGTAAATTTGTCAAACGGAAAGCGGGGCATCTTCGTCACGACATAGTCCAGTGCTGGTTCAAAGCAGGCGGGAGTATTGGCAAGCCGGATCTCATCCAACGTCATACCCACCGCAATCTTAGCTGATACCCGCGCTATAGGATACCCGCTGGCCTTGGAGGCAAGAGCCGATGAGCGGGACACCCTGGGATTCACTTCGATCACATAGTAATTAAAGGATTCCGGATCCAATGCGAACTGGACATTGCAGCCGCCCTCCACCTTCAGCGCCCGTATGATCCGCAGTGCGCTGTCGCGGAGCATATGGTACTCTTTGTTTGTCAATGTCTGGCTCGGGGCAACCACGATCGAATCACCGGTATGAATCCCGACCGGATCCAGGTTTTCCATGTTGCAGACCGTAACAGCTGTATCGTTGGCGTCACGTATTACCTCGTATTCGATCTCCTTGTATCCTCTGATGCTTTTTTCCACCAGTACCTGTGATACGGGGGAGGCAGAAAGAGCGCGTGCAAGTTTTTCCCGCATTTCTTCCTCGTCTTCGGCAAACCCGCCACCGGTTCCTCCCAATGTGAAAGCCGGTCTCAGAATAACAGGATAACCGATCCTGCCTGCCGCCACCAACCCTTCCTCCAGGGTTCTGCATATCTCCGAGGGAACCACCGGTTCCTGAAGCCGTTCGCACAGCAGCCTGAACCTCTCACGATCCTCCGCTTTCCGGATGCTTTCCGCATCAGTTCCCAGCAGTTCGATCTCACACTCATCCAGTATCCCTTTATCATAAAGCTGAAGGGACAGATTCAATCCGGTCTGCCCGCCAAGGCCCGGGATCAGTGCGTCCGGTCTCTCATAACGGCAGATTCTTGCAAGGTACTCAAGCGTCAGCGGTTCCATATAGACTTTGTCCGCAATTGAGTGATCCGTCATGATGGTTGCCGGATTTGAATTGGCCAGGATCACCTCATATCCCTCTTCTTTCAGAGCCAGACAAGCCTGAGTACCGGCGTAATCAAACTCCGCTGCCTGTCCGATCACGATCGGCCCGGATCCGATCACAAGTACTTTATGAATATCTGTTCTCTTAGGCATTTTCTACCTTCTTTCCATCAATTCCGTAAACTGCCGGAAAAGACAGCCACTGTCCTGTGGCCCCGGAGCACTCTCGGGATGAAACTGGACGGAAAACACCCGGTCCCTGTCACTGCACAGGCCTTCTATTGTTCCATCCAGAAGATTCCTATGTGATACTTTAAGTCCTGTCCCGGACAGACTGCTTTCATCTACCGCATAACTGTGGTTCTGACTGGTAATCTCAATTCTTCCTGTCAGGATATTCTTTACCGGATGGTTCCCCCCTCTGTGACCGAATTCCAGTTTATATGTTCTTGCGCCGAATGACAGGGCGATCAGCTGATGCCCGAGACAGATCCCGAACATCGGAAGTATTCCGTGCAGTTCCAGAAGTGTCCGGATCACCTCCGGTACATCCATCGGATCACCTGGCCCGTTTGAGATCAGCACACCGTCAGGAGTCAAAGATAATATTTCCTCTGCGCTGGTGCTAAATGGCACAACGGTGACATTGCATCGGTTTGCATTCAGCATCCTGACAATATTCGACTTCATGCCGCAGTCGATGACGACCACCTGGTATCGGGGGTTGGATGTTCTGCTGTACCACCTTTTTGTACAGCTTCGTCTCTTTACCGCATCATGCCTTTCAGGATTATTACGGATAATCTGCAGGCCTTCCTGCACCGGCATTTCTGAACCTGTCAGGAGTGCACGCCCGGATCCCTGCGCTCTGATGTGCCTGACAAGCTTTCTGGTATCGACTCCGAATATCCCCGGAATATCATGCTCCTCCAGCAGCTGGGAAAGAGTCAGCGCGGATCTGAAGTTCGAGGGTGCTTCATTGAGATCCCGTATGACCAGCGCAGAAGGCGCGATCACCCTGCTCTCGAAATCCTCGTTTGTAATACCGTAGTTTCCGATCAGTGGATATGACATCACCACCGCCTGATCCGTATATGACGGATCTGAGAGAATTTCCTGATATCCTGCCATAGATGTGTTAAATACGACCTCACATACAACATCCTTTCTTCCGCCAAAACTGCAGCCCCGAAATTCACTGCCATCATCCAGAATCAGTTTCTTATCCCAATCCATGTCCCTTTTCTCCTCCGTTCAAACGCTGCCATGTCAGCCTCCTCCTCTTTTCTTCACGATTCCTGCTCCTCTATCTTAAGGCACTCCATCTGTGGTCAGGCAGGTGCAAGTCTGTTCCGGAATCAAAAAAAGACAAGGGCGCCTGGAAACAGCTTCCAAGACGTCCTTGTCTATATATGTGGTATTCTACTCAAATGGAATCATTTGTCAAGATTACTCTACATCCTGCAAAGCAGCAAAACCTTCTTCTCCAGTGCGGATTTTCACAACCCTGTTCACGGGATAAACAAATATCTTCCCATCCCCGATATGTCCGGTATACAATGTTTTCTTAGCCGCGGATATCACATCATCTACCGGAATAGAGCTGACGACTACCTCAAGCTTGACTTTAGGCAAAAGTGTCGCGTCGATCTCAACACCACGGTAGCGCTCACCGGCACCCTTCTCAATGCCGCAGCCCATCACCTGTGTCACGGTCATACCCGTAACACCAAGATCGTTCATGGCCCGCTTAAGAGCGTCATATCTGGAAAGCTTCGCAATAATCACTACTTTCGAGATACCTGTATCCAAACCCGGAATACCTGCCCCGTCGGTACGGATCACCTGGACGGCGGCGTTGCGCTTTGCTTCAGAAGCTTCATCAAAACTATCTGTGCCCAGGTTCGTGTTTTCGTTGACACTCATCATCATAGTAGTTGAAATATCCATAATGGAGAAGCCCGCATATGCAGAAGGAAGCCCATGTTCCGTTGAATCGAGTCCCATCAGTTCTTCCTCCTCCGTTACTCTAAGTCCTATGGTGACTCGGATAATCGTAAATGCGATCCAGATCGTAACGGCCGTCCAGCCTGCTGTAATGAGCATGCCGCCCAGCTGCCTGCCCAGCTGCAGAACACCTCCGCCATAAAACAGACCTTCACTGATGCCTGCTGCGGTGAACCCAGGGGCACTTGCAGTCGCGAACAGACCGACAGCGATCGTTCCCCAGATCCCGTTAAGCATATGGACAGCCACTGCACCAACAGGGTCATCTACATGGGTGACATGATCGTTGAACCACACCCCGAAGACCACTAACAATCCAGATACAGCACCAATAGCAGCCGCACCTGCGCAATCTGCCACATCACAGGGCGCTGTAATTGCAACGAGACCCGCAAGAGATGCGTTCAGGCACAGGGAAACATCCGGTTTACCATATCTGATCCAGGTAAAAATCATACATACAACCGTTGCTACTGAGGGTGCCACCGTAGTCGTCAGGAAGACAGATCCCATAGTGGGTACATCTGTCGCTGCCGCCCCATTAAATCCGTACCAGCCAAGCCAGAGAATGAATACCCCCAGAGCAGCAATAACCAGGTTATGTCCAGGAAACGCATTTACCTTACTGATCTTTCCATTCCTGTCTCTTTCAAACTTACCGATCCTGGGACCAAGCATCCAGGCTCCGATAAAAGCACAGATACCTCCGACCATATGGATACAGTTGGAGCCTGCGTAATCATGGAAGCCCCACTGTGCAAGAAAGCCACCGCCCCAGGTCCAGTGAGCCTCGATCGGATATATCACAGCAGAAATAACCGCAGAGTAGATACAGTAGCTGGAAAACTTTGTCCGCTCCGCCATGGAGCCCGATACGATCGTTGCGGTCGTTGCACAAAACACCAGGTTAAACACGAAAGCTGAGTAATTGAAGTTTCCATAGTTGGTAAACACGTCAAAACTGAAGCCTCCTGCAAAACCACTCATAATGTTCGGGCCAAGCATAAGAGAAGCGCCACAGATAAACCACATGACGGTTCCGATGCAGAAGTCCATCAGGTTCTTCATGATGATGTTGCCCGCATTCTTCGCTCTGGTAAATCCTGCCTCACACATGGCAAAGCCCGCCTGCATCCAGAAAACAAGTGCGGCTCCGATCAGAAACCAAACAGCAAAAATCTCACCATCCAATGCTTTCATTATTTCCTGTGTCATAACCGTTCCTTCCTTTCTTTTATGACCATTGTCAGCAAGTACCAAATAAAAAAAGCCATTCCACACCAGCGAACCACGCCATTGTGGAATGACTTTGTCATAGCAGCTTACTCAGCTTCCCCATCATGAAAAGTGCAACGTCACGGATCCTTTCGGAATATTCGTGTTATTTTCCATTCAGGTCTTCCGGGATCCTCTCAGAATCTTCTG
>AUXO010986753.1_pt1 | contig 10088 bp, 13 predicted proteins | sample 768731 | NCBI WGS metagenome assembly AUXO01 (sample SAMN02715735, study PRJNA202380) | gut metagenome | biome: sheep rumen | host: Ovis aries | place: New Zealand: Palmerston North | reverse complement strand
GATTATTCTCCTTTTGAAGGTTCTCAAATAGTATCTTCTGAAGAAGTCTCTTCTGCTGTTGATGAAAGAGAATTAAGAAGTGAATTTAATCCTATGGATTTAACTATGGGAGTTGAACAAGCTGCTACTATAGATAATGAGGAGCCAGAAATAATAAGAATGGAACCTGTAATAGTTGATTCAATACCTACTAATTTAGAAGATAATATTCCTGAAGTAGAAATGGATTCAACTATTAATATTGATACAGATATTTCTCAAAATGTTTCAATTGATAATCCTCAAACTGAAGAAGATGAATCAATTGAAGAAAGAAATAATGATTTAGATAATGTTTCTATAAACTATGATTTTGATGTAGAAGAAGAGAAACCGCTATATGAAGAAGATTCTTCTAACTATATTGATAATAAAGAAACAGATTCTTTTGATCCTAATAATTTTAATGTACATGTAAATGAAAATTTAGTTGAAGAAGTACATGAAGAGGAAGAAGTGATATAGTATGGCTGTACGTAATGTTGTAAAAGTCATGAACTTTCACTCTCTTCTTCGTGTTGATAAAGCAAGAAAAAAAGCCGCTATGTATTTTGATACAGAAGAAGAGCTTTTTCGTATTATTAGAAAAATTATGTATAACAAGAATATTATTCTTGATAAGAAAGCTATTACTCCTAAGAGTGATGCTCCAATATTGAATGTTTATATTGGTAATGACTTAGGATTTTGTAGTGATTTCAACTTCTCAATAAATAAGGAAGTTAGATTGGATAGGGAACACAAAATTATTATTGGTAGAAAGATTCATGCTTATGATGCTACTGATAATGTTGAATTAGTTATTACTAAAGAAGACTTCTTCCACAAATTTGGTGATGTTGAAAAAATAATATATGATGCTATTATAAATAGAAAATATAGAGAAATAAATGTTATTTATAACCATTATCATAATGTTAATAATCTGGAATTTACAAAGAAAAAATTATTTCCTGTAGACTATGATGAAGAAAGAGATAATGAAACTTTTGATGAAGATTTTGCTATGGAGACTGAACTTACTCCAATGTTAAATAACTTAATTGCATTATTTATTTGTTATGAATTAAAGATTTGTGAAATGAATAGTTATGCTGCTGAAAATGTTATTAGACAACAATTAACTAATCAGTCTTTAAAGAAAATTGATGAATTAGAAGAAGAGAAATTTAAAGAAGAAAGAAAATGGAAAAAACAAAAAGATTTTCAAAAGATTATTGAAAATTATAGAAAATAACTATGAAATGAGGTAGTTAGTATATGAATATTGGTAAAATTATTTCAATTTCAGAACTTAATGTTAAAGTCTTTTTGGATGATAATGTTAAGATTGATATTAAAGATGTTCTTAAATGTGAAGTTGATGGTAAAGAATATCGTTTTGAAGTAGTTGCAGTGGATGAAAATGTTGCTACTACTATTCCTTTTGATTCAGTTATTGGATTAAAGAGAGGATTAGATGTTTCTCGTATAGGAGAAAGTTTAAAAATTGAATATTCAGATGCTGCTATCGGTAAAGTATTTAATTCTTATGGAGAATTATTAGATTCTAGTACTTTAGTAAGTCAAAATACTAGAGGAGTTTATGATAAAAATTTAAATCTTGATGAAGTTAATATTAATGGTGATATCTTATGGACAGGTATTAAAGTTATTGATTTCTTTGCTCCTTTACAAAAAGGATTTAAAATGGGTTTATTAGGAGGAGCAGGTGTTGGAAAAACTGTTCTTATAAAAGAGTTAATTAATAATGTATACATGACTTTAAAATCAAATGCTGTATTTGTAGGTGTTGGAGAACGTTCTCGTGAAGGTAAAGAAATGTATGATGAAATGAAAGAATCAGATCTTTTAGATAAGATGTGTATAGTTTTTGGTCAAATGGGAGAAAACTCTACTTCTAGAAGTAAGGCTATATATAGTGGACTTACTTTAGCTGAATATCTAAGAGATGTTAAAGGACAAGATGTATTATTATTCGTAGATAATATTTATCGTTTTGTACAAGCTAAATCAGAAATTTCTAATGAGTTAAAAAATGTACCTGTTGAAAATGGGTATCCTACAACAATGGTTTCCGATGTTAGTGATGTTGAAGAAAGAATTAATTCTACTGATCATGGTTCTATTACTTCTTTTCAAGCTATATATATTCCAGCAGATGATATTACTGATGAAGCTGTTCAGACAATTCTATCTCATATGGATGGACAATTAGTTCTAGATAGAAAAGTTGCTGAAAAAGGTATTTATCCTGCAGTAAATGTATTTAAAACAACTTCTAAATCAATTGACATAGAGAAGATTGGACAAAAGCATTATGATTTAGTTGAAGAATCATTAAAGTATTTAACTAGATATGAAGAGTTAGAGGAAATAATTGCTGTATTAGGTATTGAAGAATTAAGTGAAGAAGATAAGAAGATATTCTATCGTTCAAGAAAACTTAGAAATTATTTTACTCAACCTATGTTTGTTGCTCAGAACTATACTAATATCCCTGGTAAATTTGTTAAAATTGAAGATGTATTAATAGATGTTGAAAATATATTAAATGGAACATATGATAAAGAAGATGAAAGTAAGTTCTTATTTATAGGTGATTATCATGGAAGCGTTCATTAAAGTAAAAGTATTCTCAATATCTAATGGATTAGAAGTAATTGAGAATGTGAAACTTGTACGTATTAAAAGTAAGGATTATAATCTTTTGATAATGCCTGATTATATGCCTATTTTGGGAGAGATACAAGGAAATATAGATATTGAGAATAAAGATGATACAAGAACATTTGAGAATATTAATGGATACTATGTAAATACAAATAATGAATTTTCATTGATATTAAGGGAGAATTTATGACATTAAATAACGTTATGAGTATTCTCTTTAAATTTATGTTATTCTATGTATTCTTTATTCTTTTTTTACAAGTAATATCTTATTTTATATTAAAAAAACCAGGTAAAGATTTATCTGGATTAAGAATAAATTTATATGGATTATTAATGGAGATAGATAATTTTACTATTTTAGCTTTATCTGTTTCTTTAATAAGATATATATTTATTATATGGACATTGTTTGATTCATCGTCTATTGGATTTGTTCATGTATTTATGTTAGTAATATTTTCTATATTATTTGGTATTTTTTCTAAAAATATTAAGAATTTATTATTTGAAACTGTTAGTAGTGTTGCTATATATTATGCATTAATATCTAGTAGATTATTAACTAATTATTTAGTAGATATAAGATTTGTTTGGTATGTATTCTTAGGAGATATAATGTTAAAAATATTTATTATTTTGTATACTACATTTTTCTTATTAAGAAATATTAATAGCTCTGTTGTTAAAACTAAATATGTAAGGAGGGAGAGAATTGATGAAGAAAATTCTTAAGATGATTTTTTCTAAAAAGAATATAAAATGGTTATTACTTATAATGATAATAATAGTAGTAATTTTATTTATAACTTTAAGAAAAGATGAAGATGTTATTGTTGTTAAAGATAATGATTTATATATGTATTCTGATGGTATTAAATTAGAATATAGTGGAAAAATATCTATTAATAAAACTAAAGATGAAATTTCTAAAATTTCTTTTGAAAATGAAGAAGCAGATTTAGATTCAACTCCTTTATATTATAGTGATATAGAAAAAGTAATATTTCCTAAAAATATGTCTATAGTTTATCCTTTAGAGGGTACTCAATATAAGATAAATTATTTTAGTGAAGCTTATAATGAATTTGATGAAGTTGTAGTAAAAGATAAGTTTGTAAAAAGAAGATTATTTGATTCTATAATTTATGATGGAAAAGACTTATATTTTATTACTACTAATTCTAAAGTTAGCTTTTCTGATAAAGTAATTAATCTTTCTAGATTATCTTATGTTATTGTTAATACTTTTAGTCAAACAGTATCTATTTATGATTATGAGAATGATAAATATACAGTTTATGAAGATGTTAATAGTGATGTTATTATTACTAATGATAAATATAAAGTTAATGCTAGTTTAGATTTAATGTATTATGGAGATAGTTCTAGATTATTAATTAAGGATATTAGTAAGTTAATTAATTTACCTAAAGAAAAATAAGAAGTTCTATGAACTTCTTTTTCTTTATTAATTATAATTATTATGATAAAATAAGCATGTTTGGAGGGGATTATATGGATAAAGTAATTCTTATTAAATATGGTGAATTAAGTACTAAAAAGGGTAATAGAAATTTTTTTATTAATACTTTATCTAATAATGTATCTAATAAATTAAAAAAATATGATGTATCTATTATTAAGGATAGAGCTCATATGTATATAGAATTTAGGGATGAAGATTTTTCTAATATTAAGAAGGAAATTGATAAAGTTTTTGGAATTCATAAGTATAATGTTGCTAATATTGTAGATAATGATATTGAATGTATTAAAGATGTTGTTTTAGAAATGGTAATGAATGATAATCCAAATACTTTTAAAATTGAGACTAAAAGAAGTAACAAATCTTTTCCTTTAAATAGTTATGAAGTTAATAATGTTTTAGGTGGTCATGTATTAAAGAATACTTCTAATATTAAAGTAGATGTTCATAATCCTGAATTACTTATTAAAGTAGAAATAAGAGATAATAAGACATATATTTATTCTAAAGAGTATGATGGAGCTGGTGGATATCCTTTAGGTACTCAAAAAATGGGTATGTTAATGCTTAGTGGTGGAATTGATTCTCCTGTTGCTGGATATCTTGCTATGAAAAGAGGAGTACAACTAGATTGTGTTTATTTTGAAGCAATTCCTCATACTTCTATTGAAGCTAGAAATAAAGTTATAGATCTTACTAGAAAATTAGCTGAATATGGTAATAGTATTAATCTTCATGTAGTTAATTTTACTAAGATACAAGAAGAAATATATAGAAATTGTAAAGATGAGTATTGTATTACTATAATGCGTAGAATGATGTATAGAATTATGGATAGACTTTGTAAAAAGTATAAAGGATATGTAATAGTAAATGGGGAATCTATAGGACAAGTTGCATCTCAAACTCTAACTAGTATGAATGTTATAAATAGTGTTACTAATGTACCTGTTATTAGACCAGTTGCTTGTTTGGATAAGTTAGAGATTATTGATATAGCTAAAAGAATAGATACTTTTAATATTAGTATATTACCTTATGAAGATTGTTGTACTGTATTTGTACCTAAACATCCAGTTATTAATCCTAGAATGGATACTGCTATATACGAAGAAGAAAAGTTTGATTATGAATATTTAATAGATGAAGCGGTAGAAACTTTAAATACAATTAAAGTAGATAGTACTGATAATTCATATAGTGATTTATTATAATTTTATGTATTAATTTTTTATATTTTCACATCCTATATTTAGGAGGTGAAATTATGGCACGTGGAAGAAAATCTAATGCTACTAAAGCTAAGATTAGAAATGCAGCTAAAGTAACTGTACCAGGAGCTAGTAAAGCTGTTGATGATATGAAATATGAAATAGCTAATGAATTTGGTGTTAATTTAGGTGCTGCTACTACTGCTCAAGATAATGGTAGAGTAGGAGGAGAAATGACTAAGAGATTAGTTGAAATGGCTAAGAATAAAAAATAGTAATAAAGGATAGATTTCTATCCTTTTTTTTGTAATAATTTACATCTTTTTTTCTTAATAGTTTGTTATTAGTTGTAAGTAATGATAAAATTATAATAGAGGTGGTCTCTATGGTTAGTGGTGGACAAGTAGATAATGATTATAGTGGAATCTCTTCATTATTTGAAAAATATAATTCTACTATTAGTGAATTAGCAGGCTCTTGGAATGGAACATCATATGATAATCTTGTATCTAAATCTACTGCTTTTTCATCTGATTATATTGGTAATTTGAATTCTCAGATGAATTATTTTGCTAGGGCATGTGATTTGTATAATGATTATCAAACTGCAAAGACTAATTTAAATAATGCTTATAGTAATTATCATTCTGCTGTTAATAATAAAGATTCAAATGCTATTAATCATTATTTGTCAATGATCTCTAGTTATAAGAGTCAAATTGAAAGTTTAAAAGGTCAGATTGAAAGTAATTTAAGTTCTGCTTCTTCATATAAATTAGAGGGTAATCCAAATAAAAGTAGTAACTTATCAAGCGGTAACTATTCCAATTCTGCGACTGTTAATAGTGCAATTAATTGGGCTTTGTCAATTGCTGATGATAATTCATATGGATATTCTCAAAGTACTAGATGGGGAGATCCTAATTACGATTGTTCTTCTTTTGTTATTTCTGCTTATGAAAATGCAGGTGTTCCTGTTAAGGAAAATGGTGCTACTTATACAGGTAATATGAGAAAATCATTTGAAAATTCTGGATTTACATGGATTCCCGGTAATCCAGATGTTTCTGAATTACAACCTGGAGATGTTTTACTAAGTGAAGGAAGTCATACAGAAATGTATATTGGTAATGGTAAGAATGTAGGTGCTCATAAAAATTATGATGGTAGTGATGGTGATTCAACTGGTGAAGAAATAGATGTAGGTAACTATTATAATCATCCATGGGATGGAGTACTTAGATATACTGGTAATAATTAGGAGTGTGATTAGATGGAAGAATTTGAAGTATCTGATTATGGGATATTTACTGATGCAGTAAATACTACTAATACTCTAAAAAGTCAGATTGACGATTGTCAAAATAGATTTAATAGTGCTAAAAACATAGTTAGTGATAATAATACTTTTATGGGACCAGTATGTGATAATGTAATTGAAATGTTTAATAAGATAGATAGTTTAATTACTGATATGACTGATAATTACAATACTATTAATAATTATATGATTGAGGTTGCTGATGCTTATGCTAAAGGTGATAAAGATGCAACTTCTGTTTTATTAAAATTAAAAGGATCTGTAGCTAGTGATTATTCAAATCCTGCAGGTTTATCTGGTAATAGATTAAATTTTGTTAACTCACTAAAAGATGGTGCAGTTGAGGCTTATAACAAATATGGTGTTTTACCTTCTCTTACTATGGCTCAAGCTATATTAGAGTCTGGTTGGGGAAATTCTTCTATTGGTAATAATATATTTGGTATTAAAGCTGGTAGTGGATGGACTGGTAAGACAAAAACATGTAAAACTGGTGAGCAAAATCCTGATGGTTCAAGATACACTATTACTGCTACATTTAGAGATTATGATTCTGTTGCTGAATCTGTGGAAGATCATGCTAAATTATTAACTTCTAGTAGATATCAACCTGTTATTAATTCGAGTAATTATAAAGAAGCTTGTGTAAATGTTAAAAAATGTGGATATGCTACAGATGTTAATTATGCTAATAGTTTAATAAATATAATAGAATCTTATGGATTGGATCAATGGGATCCAAAGGCTTAGTGGAGGTGTTTTATGGCAATATTCAAATTAGATTGTGAAACAGTAACTTCTGCTGCTAGTTCTATTAATTCTATATCTTCTCAAGTATCTTCTTATGCTGATACTGTTAAAGGTTATGATACTAATACTTCTGAATTTGATTTTAATAGTATTAAATCGCTTATAGCTAGTAATATTGATGCTTGTGCATATAAAATGAATAGTACTGCTAAATTAATTAATTCTGTAGTTGATGCTCATACTTCTTTACAAAATAAATTAATTGGTAAAGATGATTCTTCATCTTCTAATAATAGAAGATCTGGTACTTCATATTCTTCTGGTAGAAGAAGAGCAAGTAGTAATATAAGTAGTAATAATGAAACTATTCCTAATAAGAGTGAAGAAGAAACTAAAGAAGATAAGAAAGAAGAAACTAAAGATTTATTTAGGGATGTTACTACTAAGATAAGTAGTGTTGTACCTATAGCAATTACTAGTATTAAAATATCTGAAGATAAAGATTCTAGTAGTAATAAATTATTTAATAATATAGATTATAGATATCAGGATAATATTGCTAGAGTTGGTGATAATTATGTTATTGAATGTGATGAGTCTTTAGGTAAAGTAGGAGATAGAATAGTATTTACTATGGAAGATGGTAAAGAAATATCTTGTATTATTGGCTCTACTACTAAGGATCAAGGTTCAATTGTAAAGATTATTCAAGGAGAAGAATCTAAAGAAGAAAATGATATTAGTAAGATTCTTAATACTGATATTAAGTCTATAAAAAATTATGGACAATATGATTTTGAAGAAACACAAAAAATAAGAGATGAATTATTAGATTGTGCTCTTAATAAAGGTGTAGATATTAGTAAAATGTTTGATAATGAAGATAGTAATTGGATAAATGAATATATAGATTTATGTGCTAAAAAGAGTGGATATACTGATTATGAAAAATTACCTAGTTTTAAGACATCAAATGATGGTGTTGAATACTTTAAATCTGTTGGATCATTTAAAGATGCATCTTATACTCCTAGCGTTGGTGATATAGTTTTTTATGATACTGATAACGATGGTGTAGCTGATAGTAACGGAATAGTTAGTAAGATTCTTACTAATGGTTTATCAGTTATTGAAGTAGATGAAGATAAAAATTTAGTTAATTATGTTTATAATGAAAACTCTATAAAGCCTTTAGGTTATGGAATTCCTTATTATGGATATTTAAATAAGAAAGAAGATGAGTTAGATGGCTAAATATGTATGTGATTTTGAAAAATTATTAAGTACTGCTAATGATTTGATTGAACTATCTAAAGAGTTAGAGAATAATGTTAATACTTATAATACTAATATTAATAATAATCTATCTACATGGAATGGTAGTGCTAAAAGTAATTTCTTAAAACAAGTAGATAATCAAGTTAAGATTTCTAAGTCTAATGCATCTAAAGTTAAAGCAATTGGAGAATATTTAAAGTCTTCTGTTAATGCTATACAGGAATTAGAATCTGATTTATCTAATTTATCTATATAGTGTAAAACAATGTAATATATATTTTAAAAGCATTTTTATTAATGTTATAATTAGTTTAGATAGGAGGATTGTTTATGTCTGGATTACATGCTGATACAAATGCTATGAATTTAAATGGAAAAGAAACAGTAGCAAATTCTGAATACTTTTCTAATGAACTTACTAGTTTAAAAAATAATGTTGAAGGTTTAATGACTATATGGAAAGGAATGTCTGCTAATGAATTTAATAGTTCTTTTCAAGAGCAAGCTAATAATTTAGAACAATTTAGACAACTATTAAATGATTTAGGTGAAAGTATTAGTAAAGCTGCTTCTATTTTAAATAGAACAGAAGAAGAAAATGCTAGTGCTGGATCACATTTATTTTAGGAGGTATAATTTATGAATGAATTTGAAGAGAAAGATTATGCTGGAGCTAGAAGTTATGCAGATGGAATAAAGAATAATGCAGAAAATATCATGAGTATTTTCAATGATATAGATGATGTTATGAATAGTTTATATGGTTCTAATTGGGGAAGCGATGGTGCTGATCAAGCTAGAGATAGATATAATAATATTCGTCAAAATTATGAAGTATTCTATAATAAAGTTATTACTATGAGAAATCATATTTATAATGTAACTGCTGCTAATGAAGAAGCAGATGCTGCAGCAAGTCAAGTTATTACAAATATTTAATTAGGATAATTTATATTATCCTTTTTTTATTTATTGAAATATTAAATTATGTTTGATATTATATGTATGTGAAAGGGAGATGTTGATATTTGAAATTTTTATGTGTTAATGCTGGTAGTAGTTCTTTAAAATTCCAATTATTTGAGATGCCAGAAGAAAAAGTAGTAATAAGTGGTTATATTGAAAAAATCGGTTTTGAAGATTCTTTTTGGAACACAAAAATTAATGGAGAAAAAATAAGAGGAGAGAAATTCTTAAAGAATCATACTGAAGCAGTAGATGTTATGTTAGATGAATTAATCAAACATAAAGCTGTTGAATCACTAGAAGAAATTAAAGGTGTAGGACATAGAGTTTTACATGGTGGTGAAAAATATTCTGATTCAGT
>AUXO017217024.1_pt1 | contig 10089 bp, 18 predicted proteins | sample 768731 | NCBI WGS metagenome assembly AUXO01 (sample SAMN02715735, study PRJNA202380) | gut metagenome | biome: sheep rumen | host: Ovis aries | place: New Zealand: Palmerston North | reverse complement strand
CTGATGGTGTTTGGAGCATGCCTTATGGGCTTGATCGAAATACTCTTTACACCGCCGTGTTTAGTAGCGATATGTGTAATTGCAGGAGCAATAATCGGAGTAAAGATTTACAACAAGAAACATGGAAAGAAAGGAAGCAATGTTAAGAAGCTTTAAGCTCTGAGCCCTACATGGGCTCTTTGCTTTTGCGCTTAATTTGCATTGTCTAATATGAAGGAGGATTAAGACAATGTTTGATATTTTTAAAGAAACTTTTGTAACAATTCAAGATTTTTTCGAAACTGTTGGATTATTCTGGGGCTGGTTAATAGTGACGAGTGGCGTTGCTATTATATTTGCTCTCGGAATATTATTCGAGAGGATTATCGAGAAAAGGCGAAACCGTAAAAAAGTAACTTATATTTTAGGACGTTGGCATTAAAACTTAAATCGCGGAGTCAGCAATGACTCTTCGGTTTTCGATTTATATTTAAAGAATTAAAAGGAGAATTTAAATCATGGATTGCACATATAAAATAACTGATGTTGGAGAATTTGTTAATCAAGCGAACGAATATTTCGGAAGTCCCGAAGTATTTATTAAGGCCATTATGGAACAAAATTATTTCGAACGGATAAAAATACTTGGACAGGAACGAAAATTTCTAAAATCATATTTGGAATTTGCATTATCAGTTGCTAAACGTTTTGGGTCACACGAAGCATATGACCAATCGAGAAATGATGCAATAGAATGCATAAAAAAATTTGATGCCACAGCATTAATAATATTAAATAAATAAAAATTAAAGGAGAAACAAAAATGGAAAACGAAACAAAAACAATCTTACTCGTAGGTGGAGCAGCAATCGGAGGACTCACTATCGGATATTTTGCAACCAAGTATTATCAGATGAAGAATACTCCTGAATCCGTACTTCTTAAACTCCAGACAGCTAAGGACGCAGCAGAAGAAGCTGAGCAAAAGGCACAGGAAGCCATTAAACGTTCTGAGGAAAAAGCGGTTGAGAGTAAGCGGATTCTTGATGCAATCAAGAGTACAAAGAAACAGTACCAAGACGAGATTCGTCCGGAACTCGAAAGTAAAATTCGCGAGGAACTCAAAGAGTATATCGAAAAGGCGGACGAAACGTATGAAAAAGCCAAACTAATTAGCGAACAGGCCAAGAAAGACAATGAACTTGCTGACTTGAAGCTGAAATTCGCTAAAGATATGGCTTCACCTTTCCACTGAGTTTGTTATTCTCAAATCTCCTTTCAAGTGGTATAACTTGGTTAAAACCTGAAAGGAGGTTTGAAGATGGAGATTATATTTTCCACAAAATCAGTGCCGGTCTCAGTGGCAGCCAAAATATACGGAAAAGACCAAAGTTGGATCCGAGCGGGTCTAATCTCTGGATATTTACCTATAGGGGTTGCTACTAGAGACGGAAAAATCGTAAAAAACGTAACCGAGATGTCCCAACGATACGGACGCATCAACTATTATATTTCACCCAAGTTGCTATATGAGCATACCGGGTTTATTTGGAGGAGTAAAGATGAAGAAATTATCGACGAGAAATGAGTGGTATATACCACATTATAGATATTTAGAATTAAAGTATTATTGCCTACAGTATCCCATCTGGGAGAGCGCATACAATAGTATAGATAGCATGGTTACCTCGAATCCTGAAAAATTGACAATGTTCGAGCATCCGGGATCAGTATCGAAGCCTGTCGAGCGGGCAATAGATACTTGTCTCGCGTTAAAAAAGCGTATGGACATGATTCATGATGCAGTATTCGAGGCTTGCGATGGAAAAGAGGCGCTTGCTAACAGATTACTCGATGCTGTTGTGCACGATAAGTCATACGATACTCTCCAAGCTAATGACACAATGCCTGTATCAAGGGGCGAGTACTATAATGCATATCACAGATTCTTTTGGATTTTAAGTAAAAGTAGAAATTAAGCATTCAAATACCCATATTTTATGATAAAATTGTAATGCGTAAAAATGGCTTGACTTCCTTAGAGAAAGTGATATAATTATTCTACATCTGTGAGGAGGTGACAAAGATGTCTAAAAGCAAATACCGTTGTCCGCATTGCGGAAAAAGGCTCGAAAGAGTGATTAAGAATACATTCATCAAATATTACTGCGACGAGCATGGATATTTTGACAAGTTCGAGTTAGACGACGATTACGAAGTAGGCGGTATGCCAAAAGGTTGCGCCGCATGCGGAGGACCGTATCCTGATTGTAAGACTTCTTGCAAGCTATTTGACGACTAATAACTAATTAAGATTGAGCCAGCAATGGCTCTTTCTTTTTTGCAAAGGAAGAGAGATGGATATTCTTTTAACAATCATTTTATGTGTATGCTGTGCAGTATTTGGAGGACTGACAGTATTCTTTTGGTACAACAATAAACGCGATGGAACAATAGACTACTTACGGACGGAAGATGGTGGAGTGGCAATACAGATAGTCTTTAAGTCAGATCCAGTAAAGTCACTAAAAAAGAGCCTATTGATATTCTCAGCCAGAAACGTTGACAAGAAGTAACGCGAAAACAACAAGCCATTATATGAGATACTTAATTTATATTTAGGAGGATCATATGAAAAACTGGTTTAAAAGAAAACCTAAACAGGAAGAAGTAGAACTGGAAAAGCTTATCGCGTTACGAGACGAACTTATTAAAGAATGGAAGGAAGCGAGCGACGAGGATAAGCCAGCGATTCTAAAAGATATTGTGTCAATAACACAAGAAATAACTAAACTTCAGGCTTTGAAGGAATCTCGAAAGAGAGGATCCAAAGACAGATTTAGTAATTTCGCGATTAGGATGACAGAAATCGGAGGATCGGCTGCGTTTACCGCGTGGCTCGTTGCCAAATCTATGCAATTTGAGAAGGGCGACGAAGAAACGGGAGGCAAAACCTTTACTAGTTCAGCTGGAAGGCGTTCAATCAATCAGATATTCGACAATCTGAGATTTATGAAAAAGTAATCAGACATGAAGAGTCAGCAATGACTCTTCTGTTTTCAAAAGGAGAAACGAAATGAAGAATAAAAGAAACAATTGGGGATCAGATTGCTCACCTATAAGAGCTGGACTTAGATTCTTTGCTAAAAATCTCGGAGCAGTGCTCGGAACTGCCGCTGGAATTTATATTGTAAAAAGCTTTTACGAGCATCCGGAGTATCTGGATAAGGATTATGTTATGGGGCGCGCGAAAAACGCATTGCATAAGATGAGAACCAACAAAAACTAATTTATATTTGAAAAGGAGAAAAACAAGATGAAGAAGAGTGTAAAATGGTGCATCGGAGCAGGACTTGCCGCTGTTGGAGGAATTGCGATGTCTATACTGACATCAATAGCAACTGACAAGGCGACGAAGGAAATTGCATCTGATATGCAGCAGAAAGAAAACGAAACTCAATCTTTACCTGAGTCAAACGAAACCGAATCAGATAATAAGTAATGGAGGTTGAATAGAGGAGTCAGCAATGGCTCTTCTATTTTCTTTTTTGCGATGGACGAAGCTTTGGAATACGTGGACTCCTGGAGAAAGCAATTGCTGGAGTTTAGCGAAAGAAATCCAAATCGAGATATGACAGAATTACGAAGCAAGTGGGTTTTTGCGTTAGACGAAATATACGATAGGATATTACAGCATTCCGGGTTTCCGAACGAAGACGAGTACACAATCATCGGCATTTTGGAGGATTATATTTTAGAAATGTCCTGGCAGAAGCACGAAAATTGTATGGACACCAAAATGCATGATATTTACGAAAACTGTATAAAAATTGGAGAAAAAGTATATAAACACGAAAAGGAGAGACTATGTCTATAAAAGATTTTTTAAAGAAAAATAGCTCGAGCATCTGTGTTGGCGTAGGCGTTGGTTCTATGCTCGCAGGAGGAATAGCCGGTATGGTGAATTCACCAAAGGCTGTTGATATTATTAGAGCCGAGGAAGCAAGACTTGGTAGGAAGCTAACGTTTAAAGAAAAAGCAGCTCTTACGTGGAAGTATTATATTCTTCCCGGAGGATTGCTTGCAGGAGGAGCAGCCGTAACAATAATCGGCGATGTTGAGGGTCGTAAGGCATCTAAAAAGATGCAAGCGGCCTTAGTGTCTCTTTACACGTTAACCGATAACGAACGTCGAGAATTAAAAGAAGCTCTGATGGAGAAGGATCCTGAAAAAGCTAAAGAAGTCGAGGACAAAATTCAGGAGGAAAGAGATTCAAAGAAGAAAGATATTTCCGACGGTAAAGAATCTACGGAAGAACGAGTCATTATAAACACCGGAAATGGCACTTATCCGTGCTACGATAAGCTTACCGGTAGATATTTCTACAGCAACTGGCAAGCAATTCAGGATGCTCAGAATAAACTTAATCAAGACATGATTGATTCGCTTGGGTATTGTTCACTTAACGAATTATATTATTTGATAGGTCTTCCGGACTGCGACATTGGCGACATAATGGGCTATAATCAGAATTCCGGATTGATAAAAATTGAACGAGATTACGGTCCACATATCGATGGTCAGCCTTGTCTGCGTATTGACGTGTCAAAAAACCTAACTCCGACATACTGACGCGCGAAATTTACACGCCATTGTATGGGAAACCAATAATAAAAAATACTATATTTTAAAGGAGAAACAAACAATGGAAAACATGAACAAAATTAACGAAGTTGCGGAGAATGTAACGGAGAATCTCGAGGAAGTAACCCAGGTTACCGAGACTGTGCAGAACTTTGCGACCAAAGACGAACTTTCTAGTCTTTCAAAAGATCTCTTTAGATTTAAGAAGAATGTTAAGACCACAGCTAAGGCCATTGGCCTGGCCGCTGGAGCTGGATTTCTTGCTTATGGCATAAAGACACTTATTGACAGACGTAGACAGAAGAAATCTGAGGAAGCTGATGCTGCCAAGAAGGTGACTGAGGAAGCTCCGAAAGAGGAGACGAAGCAGGTCGAAGCACCTAAGACGGATGATGTCGAAGTTGTTGTAGAACAGTAATTTATTATTAAAGGTAGAGTCAGCAATGGCTCTTCCTTTTGCATTTATATTATGAAAGGAGAAACCTTCATGGAGAACGAAAACAAAAATGAAGTAATTAAAAAGAGCAGACGACGCAGATTTGCGGAAGTGTTTGTTCAGGAGGACATGGGGAAAGTATCGGATCACATAATCTTTGATATTTTCGTACCAGCAGTAAAGAAACTAATATTAGACATGTTTAATAATACATTGTCTTCTATATTTTATGGAACAGGAGTTCCTAAAGGGACACCGACACAGACAACGATCTCAAGAACAAATTATAGCAATGCAACTGTAAATCAACAGGCATCGACTGTATCAGCGAAACCTTCGGACGAAAGCCGTCTTGTAGTTGATTCGTATGACAAAGCGGCGAATGCTCTGGCAAAATTGACCGGATATATTAAGAAGTACGGTTATGCAAGATGCTCGGATTTGTACCACGAAATAGGTGTCTCGTGTCCGTGGACGTATAACAACTATGGTTGGACTGATATTTCTACAGCCAGAATTCAAGCTGTGGATAAAGGATATTTAATAATAATGCCCAAGGCATTACCTATAGAATGAAGGAGATATTTAATATGAACGAAAAGATTACTAAGTTTATTGGAAAAACAAAACTCTTCCTCGCAGAAAAGAAACCTGATATTCTTCTTGGAATTGGCGTTGGAACGCATATAGCGTCTGTAGCGTATATAATTAAAGGAACAAGACAGATAGATGATATTCTTGACTTCTCTAAGAAAGAATTCGATGAGATTCACAACGCAAATCTTGAGCCTGCCGAAGAGAGAAAAATGCTCTTCAAGGCGTATATAGATTTCGCCGTAAAGCTTCTTAAGATCTATTACCCGGCAATTATATTTGAAGCTGTAACAGTTGCTTGTATCGCGTCTGCTATAGGAGATCTTAAGCAGAAGAATGCTAAACTTGCTGCTGCGCTGTCTTCTCTTGGTGCAATGTACAATGCATACGTTGCTCGTGTTAAAGAAGAAGTCGGTCCGGAGAAGGAACGTGAGATTCGTCTTGAATGTGATCAGAAGACTATCGAAATAGATGAAAACGGCGAAGTCATAAAGACAAAAAGACCTGAAATGAGCAAGTGCGACCCGTGTTCCAAGCTTTATGCCGATTATACATCTTCCGAGTATAAAAGGAACAATCCTGTTGCGAATATGGATTTCATAAACCAAACCAGAAGATTTGCTAATATGAAATTGAGGTCTAATGGATATTTGTTCCTTAACGAAGTGTATTATGCTCTCGGTCTTCAGCCAACACTTGAAGGCCAGTTCTGGGGATGGGTAGTTGATGATCGTCTTTCTCCTGATTCGCAAATCGTAAACTTTGGAATCGAGGACAAAACAATGCCTAGAGTTTTAGCATTTATGGACGGCGATGAAGATGCGATTTGGCTCGAATTCAACGCATATCCGATAGTGGATCTACTTAAAGGAAAATTGGAGGAACGTTAAATGAAAGAAACTGTAAAGACTAAAACCTGTATCTGTCTGTGCGGAGCATCTGCAGCCCTTGGTATTACTGCCGGGGCTGTTGCTTCGCTTTTATATTTTAAGAAGGCACAGAAGCTTATAGAAAAGAAGAAACTCGAAGAGAAAGACTACGAAATAGAAACTCTTCGCAATCTTTTAAAAGCTAAAATTGATCAGGAAAAAACTAAGAAACCGGTCGTGGTTGCGGATGAAACGGCTAAAAAAGAACAGCAGGCAGCTTCAGCATTATCAAAGGGCAATATCGATGATATTATTAAAGCCAAAGGTTATACAGATTATGCCCATATAGTTACTCCGGTTAAAGAAGAGCCGGAGGAAGAAAAAGATATTTCAGAGGAAGTGCACGCGACTGCAACGCCAGAAGATTCTTCGAATGTCCAGTCTGAGCCGTACGTAATTTCTCCTGACAAGTTTGGTCTTAAAGATGACTACGAGCTTGTTACCTACACTTACTATCGGGACGGAATACTTGCTGACGAGCACGATAAAGAAATCACCAATGCCTATGAAACTGTTGGCGAGTTCAAGTCACACTTCGGCGAGTATGAAGATGACGCTGTTTATATTCGTAACGAGAGACTCAAGATAGACTTTGAGATTCTTCTCAGTTACGAAGAGTATACGGACGTCATAAGCAAACATCCTTATCTTAAATGAGTCCGCATGAGATACGGGGTGGATATTTTAACTGGATAGTAAATCTCGTATCTGATTCGGGCGAATGGAACGGACGTGCCTATACTAAACTTTTAAAGCGAATGTATAACACCCCGTTCTATTATATTATTGAGATGGATGCTAATCGATATGACGATGGTGTTGATCTTCGATACAGATTCGGATACGAAAAGGATATTTCTGATTCTGAAATCAAGGAATACATCGATAACACCGAGTGCTCGGTTCTTGAGGTATTGGCTGCATTAGCTCTCAAATGCGAAGAGCAAATAATGTCTGATGATGCTTTTGGGAACCGAGTTCCGGAGTGGTTCTGGTCAATGATATCTAATCTTGGACTTATAGAGTTTACGGACGATAACTTTGACTGTTACGACTTCGATGTGATAATTGAAAAATGGATGAATCGTGACTATTCTTCGGACGGAACCGGAGGGATATTCATCGTTAAAAATCCACCTCAGGATATGAGGAAAGTAGAACTATGGAACCAGTTATGCTGGTATCTAGATGAAATGCTAAATATTTAAAAGGAGAAACAATAATGGATAACGATTGCAAAAGGATTGTTAATCAGAATTTCGACTATCTAGACGATAGAATTGACAGAAACGTTGATATTGTCAATGAGAATTTTAAAAAGCTGCAAAGCGACATAAGATCTCTCAATAACGAATTAACTGATATTAAGAACGGCCTTCTTATAGGAACTGGTTTCCTGCTTTCCGGCATTCTTGCATATTTATACATTAAGGAAAAATACGAGGGTAAAGAAAAGGACGATTAAATCATGGTAGACTTCTTTATAGTTTCGACACGAAGTGTAAAAGGCAACGTGCTCGAGATATACCCGAAGTTTATCGTGAAAAAGACGACTGACCTAATGATACGGGGTGGCGATTTCTATGCAGTTTGGCTTGAAAAAGAAAACCGATGGAGCACGGATGAGCAAGACGTTATAGACTTAGTTGATAATGAACTCGACCGCGTTGCAAAAGAAAAAGCTTCTTCGTATGATGGCACAATAAAAGTCCTTCATCTATGGGACAGTGAAAGCGGACAAATAGAGAAATGGCATAGATATTGTCAATCTCAATTGAGAGACAATTTCCACATGCTAGACGGCAAAATTATATTTTCGAATATGGAAGTGACTAAAGAAGACTATTCTTCTAAACGTCTGAACTATCCACTCGAGCATGGTGATCTTTCTGCGTACGAGAAATTAATGTCTACTTTATATTCTCCAAAGGAAAGACACAAGATCGAATGGGCAATCGGAAGTATAGTTTCAGGAGATTCTAGAGAATTACAGAAGTTTATGGTACTCTACGGAGCGGCAGGAACAGGAAAGTCGACGGTATTGAAGATCATTCAAATGCTGTTCCGTGGATATTGTGCGAACTTCGACGCAAAAGCTCTCGGATCTTCGTCTAACGCATTTGCATTGGAACCGTTTCAGGAAAATCCGCTTGTAGCTATTCAGCATGATGGAGACCTTAGCAAAATCGAAGATAACACCAGAATTAATAGTCTCGTGTCTCACGAGGAAGTGTTGGTTAACCAGAAGTTTAAATCCACCTATTCAAGCACATTCAAGTGCTTTATATTTATAGGTTCCAACAATCCTGTTAAGATTACAGATGCAAAGTCCGGTATTATCCGAAGATTGATCGACGTGACTCCAACCGGGGTTACTCTGCCGACATCGGAATACACAAAAACATATTCTCAAATTAAATACGAGTTAGGGGCGATCGCAAGCCACTGTCTTGATATTTACAATGAGGATCATCATTACTATGACAATTATATTCCTATTGGAATGATCGGAGCGTCCAACGACTTTTACAACTATGTAGAGTGGGCGTACGACTCATTCAAGAAAGAAGACAAGGTGACACTTGCGTATGCATGGGAGCTATACAAAACATACTGTGACTTTGCTCAGCTTCCACACAAAATGCAGTATCGTCTTGTCAAAGAGGAATTAAAGAACTACTTTTATAATTATGCAGATTGTTTAAGAGATAAGGACGGTTCGAGAGTAAGAAACTTGTATTGGGGTTTCAGAACAGACAAGTTCGAGCCGCCGGAAGAAGAACAGGAAGTGAAAAAAGAAGATGAATGCTGGATTACGGAGAAAGCATTTAAAGTTCAGCATTCTACTCTCGATGATATTCTTGCAAATTGTCCGGCTCAATATGCTACCGATGACGGAAAGCCTAAGAAAGCATGGGACAATGTCACAACTGTTCTTTCAGATCTAGACACAAAAGAACTTCACTATGTCCGTCCGCCTCTTAACCACATCATTATTGACTTTGATATTCCAGATGAGAACGGAGAGAAGAGCCTCGAGAAAAATATTGAAGCAGCATCTCAATGGCCTGCGACTTATGCTGAACTAAGCAAGTCCGGTCAAGGGATCCACCTGCATTATATTTACTCGGGAGACGTCGAAGCGCTCAGCAGGGTGTTCGATGAGCACATAGAAGTCAAAGTATTTAATGGTAAAAGTAGTTTAAGGAGAAAACTTAGTAAGTGTATTAATCTGGCGGTAGCAGTAATAACTTCAGGTTTGGCACTGAAAAAAGCTAAGGACATGATTAACTTTGAAAACTTTAAGAACGAAGCCCACTTAAGAAATGTAATAAAAAAGCATCTTAGCAAAATAATGAATAAGCAAGAACATACCGCTCCTGTAATACAAATGATCTACAAATGCCTCGATCAAGCGTATGAGAGCGGGATGGAGTATGACGTATCCGACATGCGGCATGATATTTCAACTTTCGCTACTAATAGCTCTCATCAAGCATCGACTTG
>AUXO015181104.1_pt1 | contig 10089 bp, 9 predicted proteins | sample 768731 | NCBI WGS metagenome assembly AUXO01 (sample SAMN02715735, study PRJNA202380) | gut metagenome | biome: sheep rumen | host: Ovis aries | place: New Zealand: Palmerston North | reverse complement strand
TTCGTGATCTGCAAAATGAATGTTTATTGGTTTTAATTATATGTGAAATATATCACAAAACAACTATATTACGATAGACTGCCCGGTATGCAAATAGTGCAAACGCTTCATTCTGGTTTTTAAGTAATCATATTGATCGATTCCGGTACAATGGCATGTATAATACTCGGTTGGATACTGATTTAATTCTATTGCTAAAGAATCTAACCAAGTCTTCCCTTTTTCATTCATTTGAACTTCTTTTAAATGAAATCCCCCAATCAATACATCCGGTTTAAACCAGTTCATAATATTGAGTATGCCTTTATGGCTGCATCCACTAAAGAGAATTCTTTTACCATTTTCCTTGATCTCGAGATAGTGTTCATGAATAAAATCTTCGGAAAGTGTTTTCCCATTTCGGATAACTTGTAAACCACATGATTGTATTGGATACTTTGGTTTATTTGTATTGCATGTATATAGGCGGGTCCCGTCATTTATTGAATATGTGTCACCGGTAAAGATGATGTTTGTTTCCTGCTTGATGTCCGGGTTTAATCCAATATCTTTTGATTTACCATGCTTATGTACTTCAAAAGCATTCTGATTCATGTAAATAGGCGCGCCAGGATTAATCTTTGTGAAAGTCGGTATACCACCTCCATGATCGTAGTGACCGTGGGATAGGATCATGAAATCGATTGAACGTAAATCGATTCCAAGTGTTTTTGCATTCTCTGCGAACAGATTTGTTTGACCGCTATCAAACAATATATGGTATTCATTTGTTTCAATATATAGACTTAAACCATGTTCTGTCTTACAAAATGGATACCCTTCTGTATTTTCAATTAAGGAAGTGATTTTCATAATAACTCCAAAAACACCGGTCCTGTTTCGAACCGGTGTTTACTTTAGATTAAAGAAGACAATTCTGTATATTCATAGCCATCAAAGCTGTCTGCAACATTTTTACAAGTAAGCTTTCCATTGTATGTATTTACACCGGTAGCAATGACAGGGTTGTTTTTACAGGTTTGTTCCAGACCGGCATCAGCAATTGAGAGCCCATAACGAAGTGTTGCGTTTGTCAAGGCAATCGTACTGGTTCTTGGAACGGCGCCTGGCATATTACCTACACAATAATGAACGACACCGTTTTCAATGTAAATTGGATCATCATGTGTCGTGACATGCGAGCTTTCCCCACAGCCACCCTGATCGATAGCTACATCCACAAATACAGCGCCATTTTTAATTTCCGGCAAGTATTTACGTTTGAAAAGCTTTGGTGTAGATGCACCTGGGATCAATACAGAACCAATCACAAGATCGGCTTCTTTCACAGCGCGTTCAATATTTGCATCGTTTGATACCAATGTTTGAATTCTGGAACCGAACATATCATCCAGCTGTTCTAAGCGTTTTAAACTGATATCGATAATTGTAACGTTGGCACCCATGCCTACAGCGATTTTACATGCGTTGGTTCCTACAGTACCACCACCAAGAATGACGATATTGGCCTTAGGTGTTCCCGGGACGCCGGCTAATAAGATTCCTTCTCCACCATATTTTTTTTCGAGATATTTAGCACCTTCCTGGATGCTGATTCTACCGGCAATTTGGCTCATTGGTGCCAGCAAAGGTAGACTTCTATCTGTTTCCTGAAGTGTTTCATAGGCGACGGCTTTAACTTTTCCCTCTAACAAAGCGTCCATTTGCTCTTTATCAGCTGCTAAATGTAAATATGTGTATAGAATCAATCCATCATGGAATAAAGAGAACTCTTCTTTTAAAGGTTCTTTTACTTTGATCATCATATCGACAGAAGACCATATTTCTTTCGCCTCTTTTATTAAATGCGCTCCGGCTTGTTCATACTCTTCATCTGTGAAACCACTTCCGATTCCAGCTCCGTTCTGCACATAAACGGAGTGTCCATGAGCTATATAGCTTTTTATATTATCTGGTGTCAGACCTACACGGAATTCATTATTCTTAATCTCTTTAACACAACCAATTTTCATAACCAACCCTCCAAATTTATACTATTACATATTATAACACATTATTATAAGTATAAGATTCATTAAAAAAACAAGCGTATATTGACGCTTGTTCAATCAACTTTGATCATCCGATAGCCGACACCGATTCGTGTTTGTATGAAGGCTGTTTCATTGGTATCATCGTGTAATTTTTTCCTCAAGGAAGCCATGAATACGCGTAAGGAACCAAGTTCTGTTTCCCAGGCATTTCCCCAAACATTCATTGTTATATATTTATGAGTTAGAACTTTTCCTACATTTTTTGCCAGTAAACAAAGAAGCTTGTATTCAATGGGCGTCAAATGTAGTTCTTCCTCATCGATCTTCACAACACCTGCAGCATAATCGATTGTTAAATCGCCGTTTTTGAAAACCGGGCTAAGCTGTGTACTTTGTATATTGTTTAATCTTCGTTGTGTAACACGTAAACGCGCAAGCAGCTCTTCAACAGAGAACGGTTTTGTCAGATAGTCATCTGCCCCGGAATCTAATGCATCAATTTTGTCTGTATCCTCAGTACGAGCACTGATAACAATAATGGGCATGTTCGACCAGCTTCGAACTTTTTCTATGACATGGATTCCATCCATATCCGGCAGGCCCAGGTCCAGCAGCATAATATCCGGATTATGACTGGCAGCCTCCATGACAGCCTCCTTACCATTAGAAGCTGTTATATATCGATAATTATGCGTTTCCAGCGTAGTAGTAATCAGATTTTGCACAGGGGCATCATCTTCCACAACCAAAATCATTGGTTTATTCATCAATCTTTATCTCCTTTCTTTGTAAAGAAAAAGTAAATATAGAGCCGCAAGGCGTATTGTCTTCCAACTGGAATGTTCCACCATGTGCGTAGATTATAGAACGACACAAAGCCAGCCCTAACCCTGTACTTCTTTGATTGTCGCCAGTAATATTGTTGCCCGAATAAAACATTTCAAAGACATGTTCCTTGTCTTCGTCGGAAATACCTAAACCATTATCTGCAACGGATATAAATACTTCCTTACTGTCGTATCTGCATTGTATGACGATGGTCGTCCCATCTGGCGTATGTGTGATGGAATTATTGATTAAGTTGATCAATACTTGAATCACCAATCTTGCATCCATTTCTGCCATTAAGAAGGTATCTACAGGTTCTTTGACTAAAACATGATTTCTTAGATCACGGGAGATATGTTTAATTGCTTCATCAATGACATCATTGACGACTTCGATAGATAGATGCAAAGGCATAACATTGTTTTCGATCCTCGATATAGATAATAAGTTTTCCACCATATGGATCAACCACATGGAATCATCATAGATGTCCATATAAAGCTGTTTACGAAGCTGTGGATCGATTTCTTTCTCATGGTTGTATAAATTCGAGGCATTCCCGGAAATCGACGTCAATGGTGTTCTAAGATCATGAGAGATGGTCCTAAGAAGATTTGCACGTAAATGTTCATTTTCAGCACGTATTTTAGCTTCCTCTTTCTCTTTGGCATTTTTTTCATTTTCCAAAGCCAGCGCACATTCTCCAAGGATAGACAACAATACACTGTTGGCATATACATCAAGAGCTTTATCTGTATTCTCAATGCCAATTACACCATATACGCTCGTATTTATACGGATGGCATAAAACATATATAGTGCATCTGAGAATTGTTCAGTCCGGGCTCCGGCTTTAGCATTATTTTCAAATACCCACTGCACTGCCTGTATATCCGCCTTTGTAGGGCAATATTGTGCATCGTTTAAAGAATACCAGTAATACGTTTCCGGATCCAGGTAAACGACGATATTGCGCTTTAGCATTGTCTGCAGCGGTCTGGCACAAGCAGCAATGATTTCTTCGCTATTTTGGGCTTTTAAGAACTGCTGGCTTGTATCAAACAAAACTTTGATACGGGTAGCACTTTGATTTGCCTGTTGCGCAGAAACTTTTAAACGGTTTGCGATGCTGCTGGTAATTGATGCGATGATAAACATACTGATAAATGTTATCCAGTAGTCTTGATCATATACGCGCAAAGTTAATCTTGGCTCCGTGAAAAAATAATTAAAGATAAATACTGTCAATATCGAAGCACAATACCCGTATATAAAATGTGTCGTCATAACCGATATCATCAAGATTCCCAGAATGTAGATTGACATGATCCCTTCTGTACTCATGTGGATTGTATCCATACCCAGACCGATAGCGGTAACAGCTATCAACAAGATGAGCATACGAATGACATCCGACCAGTAAAAAGTGAATGGTTTGTCCATTATCTGGTCAAACTGTTTTTTGTTTTCAAAGTATGTATCCGGTATGACATATATATCGATATCCCTTGCGTTCGAAGACAATCTGTGAATAAAGGACTCCGCAGGAAACAAAATATGATGTTTTTGGATTGACTGACCAAGGATAATCTGCGTTGCGTGGATCATATGAGCAAATTCTGCAATTTGATAAGGTACATCTGTCCCATGGACTTCTTCATATTTAGCGCCGTTCTTTTTCGCTAGTTCTATATTATCTAAAAGACGTTTTTCATCCTTTTTAGACATGGGTGCATCCGATGTTCTTACATACAAGGCGGTCAGATCGGCATGAAAAGCCTGTGCTATTCGCACAGCTATTTGTATGCATCTTTCATTACTTGGGGCGCTGGATAAACAAACGAGTATATGATCTTTTTTCATGGTAATCCTTTATTTAAATTCTTCATAATTATTATTTAAATGAAGCATATAGTCAACCAAAACCATAATCATTCGATAAATGAACCAACTAATAATGAGAAAACCAATTAATAATAATATATCCATAAGAATGCCACCTTATAGATGAAAACATTTCATAATGTTATCGCGCTCGCCTAGTACAAGCAGATTCATGTTGGAACGTAATACAGTTTCCGGAAGAACCCGTATATTCAGCATATTGCCTGTTTTTATTCCCATGATGTTGATGTTGTATTTTCTTCGTACATCGATTTGATCTACAGTCTTTCCAATCCATTTGTCCGGAATCTCTACTTCAAAAACAGCGTACCCTTTTCCTAAATCGATATAGTCCAAAATATGATCAGAAATATAACGGATAGCAGCCCAGGACGCAATTTGCCTTTCTGGATAAATAACTTCATCTGCACCATTTCTTTCAAGAAACTTTGCGTGCACATCTCGGGCTGCTCGGCTGACGACAAAAGGAGCTCCTTCTTCTTTTAATAAAGAGGTGACTTCCAGAGAATGCTGAAAATCATCACCGATACATACAAAGCAAATATCAAAATCACTAACGCCTAATGACTTGACAAAATACCTATTGGAAGCATCACCGATCTGGGCATTTGTAACATAATCCATCACGGCATCTACACGTCTTTCCAGTATGTCTACAGCCATGACCTCTTGATTTAATTCGTATAATTTCTTGCAAATATGACGACCAAAACGCCCTAACCCTATCACCAGTATAGATTTCATAAAACCTCCTATTTAACCGACCGCTACATTTTCCAACGGCCGTTTTACTTGTGTATGACTTGATTTCATCGTTGCGAAAGCCAGCGTCATTCCCCCTACTCTTCCTAAATACATCAAAAGAATCAATATAATTTTTGATAAAACGGATAAATAAGGAGTGATTCCCAACGTTAGACCAACGGTTCCGATTGCACTGGCGGATTCAAAAAAACAAGTTAATAAGTCAATATTTTCAATCAAACTGATTGACATACCACCAATCAGCAATAAGGATATATATAATACGAAGATGGCCGAAGCATTAGATACTGTTTGTATGGCAATTCTTCGTTTGAAACAATGGATGTTTTCTTTTCTTCGGAATACTGACACAGTGGATAGAACCATCACTACAAGTGTCGTTATTTTCATACCACCTGCCGTTGAACCGGGACTTCCACCAATCATCATCAACAGGATCAGCACCATAATACCTGGTTGTGTAAAAGTAGTCAGATCTGCTGTATTAAATCCGGCTGTTCTAGGCGTTACCGACTGAAAGAGCGATAATAAGAGCCTTTCGGGGAACGGATAATTCTGAAATTGTGTTGTATAAAAAAATATAGCCGGAAAAACAAGCAGCAAAACAGTAGTTAAAAGGATAATCTTGGTTTGAAGTCTGTATTTTTTAATTTTCCATTTGTACATGATAAAGTCTTCCCAGCTGAGAAAACCAATACCTCCAATGATGATCGAACCCATAATGACAACGTTCACCAGTGGATTTTGATAATAACCGGTTAGCGAAGAGAACGGTTGATGGATTCCCATTAGATCAAAACCAGCATTGCAGAAAGCACTTATGGCATGAAACAATGAATACCAAATTCCCTTTACAATGCCATATGAAGGAATGAACACAATACTTAATAAAATAGTGGCAATGCATTCGATAATGGCGGCTCCTTTTAAAATGAAAACAGTCATACGTACAATACCGCTGATTTTAGGGGCTGCTATTGCATCTTGCATAGCACTTCTCTGGATAAGTCCCACCTTTTTTCCGGATAAAATGGCCAAGGATATCGCAATGGTTACAACGCCCAGACCTCCAATTTGAATCAGGATCAACAAAATCAGTTGTCCGAAATATGACCAGTATGTTGCGGTATCATACACCACCAGTCCTGTAACACAGACAGCGCTTGTTGCGGTAAATAAAGCATCGATAAAACTAGTGTATTGACCACTCTGGCTGGAAATAGGTAACATCAATAAACACGATCCAGTCAGAATTACAATTAAAAAGCCAAGTGTTATGATTTGAAAAGAAGATAAATGTAAATAAATTTTTGACATAATGTTTCCTCTTTGGTTACCTGAATTATGCCAAAAAAGATATAAAATCTTTATAAAGAAAATGAAAGATGTATTAAGATTTTGTTAAGAAAAAAAGAACGAACAATGTTCGCTCTGCTCCATAAAAAACCGATAATATTTACTGAATAATCGGTTATTCGACTGATCGTTAATGTAATATTAAGTCAAAAAGTTCGTAATGACTCTTTTGTTTCGAGTGATCGATACTGATAAGATAAAACAGCTCCCCTTATTGTTTTCGGTTTTTTATCACCTTTAATCTTGTAAACTCTTCTCTTTCCTTTTCCTCTAGAGCATTAGAAATTGTACGTACTAACTGCTCATAATAAGGGATTGTTATATTCTTCAAAGCATTGGCTCTTTTTTGTGTTTTTTGAATATTTGCAGCCAGCCGATAGGAGGTAATCTCAACCTGGGATAGTTCAATGGTTAGTTTTTTTACTTTTAGAAAAGCCTGTCTTGTTTCATCCAGAGAATCCCGAGTCCGGTATAATGCATATAAAGGCTTTTCCATAGTATCTGGTCTGGATTGGACATAAGGAATTTCACATCCCATAATACTACGAGTTTTAATAGAAACGGAATCATCAAAAGGAATTGTCTTTGCTATGATCTGCACAGCTTGTATCCCCATTTCCATATTCGCCTGTTGAAGACATCGATACGCTTCCGTAAAAATAGAATCAATCTGGTTTTGTATATTTTTGGCCTCATCAATATGCATCATCAATTCACGGATCAGAATATTACGTTTTTTATCCATCAGTTCGTATCCTTGGTTTGCTAGTTTAAGAGAGTTTTTAGCCTGAAGAAGATTCCCTTTTGTAGGCACTTCATTCGGATTCAATGCCTTCCCCTCCTCTGTAAACGTGAATAAAACGTTGGATTAGTTTACTGTCAATCCGAGTAAGCTCACTGTCCGGAAGAACAGATAACAATTCCCATCCAATCGCTAAAGTTTCCAGAACATCTCTGTTTTCTGTATGTCCTTGTCCAATGTATCTTTGTTCAAATTGTTCACCAAACTCAAGATATTTTCTATCCAGATCCGATAATTCATCTTCACCGATGACGGAAGCCAAAGATCGAATATCCATTACATGGGCATAGGCACTAAAAAGCTGATCAGCTAAAGGCTGGTGATCCAATCGGGTGTAGCCTTCACCAATCCCATCTTTCATTAATCTGGATAAGGACGGTAAAACTGCAATGGGCGGATAGATTCCCTGACTGTGTAAATGTCTGTCGAGAACGATTTGTCCTTCGGTAATATATCCTGTCAGATCCGGAATCGGATGCGTTATGTCATCATTTGGCATTGTTAAAATGGGAATTTGTGTAACTGATCCGCTTTGGCCGGCTACAATACCAGCACGTTCATAGAGTGAGGCCAGATCGGAATATAGATAACCAGGATATCCTTTTCGCGATGGAATCTCTCCTTTTGAAGAGGAAATCTCGCGCAAAGCTTCACAATAGGTCGTAAGATCCGTCATGATGACAAGGATATGCATTCCTTTTTCAAAAGCTAGATATTCCGCAGCTGTCAGTGCGGCTCTTGGGGTAATCAGGCGTTCGGCGACCGGATCATTAGCCATGTTTAAAAACATGGTGACGTGACTGGAAACACCGGAGTTTTCAAAGCTGCGACGAAAAAAGTCTGCCACGTCATGTTTTACCCCCATAGCTGCAAATACGATTCCAAATTCTTCGTTTGTGTCTTCACCTAAAGAGGCCTGTTGAACCAGTTGTGCTGCCAATTCGTTATGAGGTAAACCGTTTCCGGAAAAAATCGGGAGCTTTTGTCCGCGAATCAAGGTAGTTAATCCGTCAATAGCAGAAAAACCGGTATTGATATAATTACGTGGATATTCTCTGGTATAAGGATTTAAAGGCAGACCGTTTACATTGTATTTTATATCTGAAAGAATTGGACCCAATCCGTCGATCGGACGGCCAATCCCATCAAACACACGTCCTAAAATGTCTTCGTTAAGCGACAGTTCCATTGGTTTTCCGGTCAAAGTGGTCTGTGTATTATTCAAAGACATCCCATCTGTACCTTCATAAACCTGTATGACGGCTTTATCCTGGTAAATCTCAATAATACGTCCACGACGTTTTTCCTGATTGTTTACTGTAAACTCAACGATTTCATCATAAGCTGCGTTTTTGACGCCTTCTAATACTACCAAAGGGCCGTTGACTTCGCTTAATCCAAGATATTTAATGGACATATGCAAACCTCTTTTCTTACATTTTACTGGTTCTTGTTGATTACATCTTTATAGAACATATCGATCCGTTCTTTATAGTCTTTGAACATCTCTGGCTTATCATTAGGTATTTCATAACGCATGGATATGATCTTTTCAAAAATATTTTCTTTTTTTAATATGGACATAGGGTGCCCCATCGCAATCAAATCTCTTGATACCTGAAACAAATAGAGAATTGTGTCCATCATCAGGAACTGTTTTTCTAAAGGGACATTTTGATCCTGTGGATGAAATGCGTTTTGTTGTAAAAAACCCAATCGTATGACCTTGGCAATTTCCAAAATCAGTTTTTGATCATCCGGAAGAACATCCGAACCAATCAATTTAACGGTTTCCATTAATTGATTTTCCTGGTTTAACAAGGACAGGAACGCCATTCGATATTCCATATATTTTTTATCTATATTGTTGATATACCAGTTTGATAGATCCGGTATGTATTCGCTATAGCTTTCCATCCAGTTGATTGCTGGATAGTGTCTGGCATACGCCAGCGATTTATCAAGACCCCAAAAGCAACGAACGAATCGTTTGGTGTTCATAGTGACGGGTTCTGAAAAATCTCCCCCTTGTGGAGATACAGCCCCGATAATAGTGACGGAACCATTAAACCCAGATAAAGTAAAAACCTGTCCACTGCGTTCATAAAACGCAGCCAGACGGCTCGCCAAATAAGCAGGAAAACCCTCTTCGGCCGGCATTTCTTCCATCCGGCCGGACAACTCTCGTAAAGCTTCTGCCCAGCGTGAAGTAGAATCAGCCATAATTGCAACATCATACCCCATATCCCTGTAATACTCTGCTAAAGTGATACCTGTATAGATAGATGCTTCTCTGGCTGCCACCGGCATATTAGATGTATTGGCAATTAAAACGGTACGAGCCATCAGTTTATTTCCTGTTTGGGGATCATCAAGTTTGGTAAAATCTTCAAGTACTTC
>AUXO014272629.1_pt1 | contig 10089 bp, 7 predicted proteins | sample 768731 | NCBI WGS metagenome assembly AUXO01 (sample SAMN02715735, study PRJNA202380) | gut metagenome | biome: sheep rumen | host: Ovis aries | place: New Zealand: Palmerston North | reverse complement strand
CTCAGTTTCTGGCTTAGATTCAGTAACTGGTTTTGACTCAGTTTCTGGCTTAGATTCAGTTTCTGGTTTTGACTCAGTTTCTGGTTTAGATTCAGTAGCTGGTTTTGACTCAGTTTCTGGCTTTGATTCAGTAGCTGGTTTTGACTCAGTTTCTGGCTTTGATTCAGTAGCTGGTTTTGACTCAGTTTCTGCTTGAGAATGTTCTTGAGTAGCAGGATGATTTTCTGCTGCATCAGCTTCCATACTTTGACGAATTAATTCCTCTTGCTGTCTTCTTTGTTCTTCTTGTTGTCTTCTTTCTTCTTCAGCTCTTCTTTGAGATTCACGCTCAGCTTCTTCATTATGTGCTTCAACAGATTGCTCTATTTGCTCACGTTTTTCTTCACCAAGTTCCTGTTCATGAAGTGCTGCTTCCATATTTTCTTTATAATTAGGATCAAGATTTATTCCGTGATCTGCTGCAATTTTTTCAAGTTGTTCTTGAGTAGCACCTTGTTCTACTGCATCACGTAATTCATCTTTTCCTTCTTCTATTTGTTGTTCTTGTTCTTCATGACGTTGTTGTTCTTGTTGTTGTAATTGTTCTATTTGTTCTTGAGCTTCTTGTTGTTCTGCTGGTGTCATATCATCCCAATCAACTTTTTCACGATTATAAGTTACTGTAACATGTTTTACAACTCTTCTAAATCTACACAACATTAACTTATCAACATCTCTTCTATTATTTATTAAAGTTGCATAATCATTATCTTTTCTATTATGAATTCCTAGAAGTTTATCAACACCATGTGTTGTCTCATTAAAATCAACATATTGATTGTTTCCATTTAATAATGCATCTTTATATGCTTCTATTTCATCGATAAACATAGGATTAGTATCTGCTAACATATCCAAATCAGCATTGGTAATAGTACCATCTACTATCATATCTCCAAATGTTGATAATCCTTCTCTATAACAATATGTTGCTAAATTAGCTTTAGCATTATCTAAAGAAGTATTTGCTAGTTGATATCTTCCATTTAAACTTGCAAGTAATTCTTCTTGTTGAGATAAACAACGAGCTGCTGTCTCATTTACATTCCCATATCCATGATTCATAACATCATACAAACTTGTAAATTCATAATGAGTTTTATCTGGATATACTAATGTAAAGTGTCCATCTACATCTGCTAAATTAATACCTTTCTTAGCAAGTCCATGATCTTCATGTAAATATAATGCATCTCCTCTAGCAACATTTGCTTGCATTGCTACAAATGAATTAACAATACTTGCTGCAACTGTTTTAGCGCCTTGACTCATACCTAATGATTCATCATTTAAAACAAATATTTCAAATACTCTAGCTATAAAATCATCAGTAAGTTTACTTGTTAAGTCACCTTTTTCTCTAGCACTGTTAACATTATTAACTTTTTCAGATAATTCATCCAAAATTGGAGTTGCAATTGGATCATTATTAGTTAAATATTTAAATGGTAATGGTTCTTTAGCATTTAAATAATAAGTAGTAACTGTATAACAGAAATTTTTATAATTATTCATCATTTCTTCAAATGAAATATCTGTTGTTCCAAATACTCCAAGCATTTGTCTTGATGAATATCTATTTACAACTGCTTTTGCAGAAAGGAAGTCCTTTGTAAATACAGTTAAATATGCTTCTCCATCTTCATCTAATCTAAAGTTTCCATCTTTTGTTGTTAATATATTTGCCTCATATCCAAATGCAATTGCACTAACAACTTCTTTAATTTGATCTTTATTTTTATAATTACTTAAAAAATCTATAACATTTTTTTGATTCATAAATGTTCTTGTATTTTCAGGAACATTATATTCTTCAAAATAATTATTCATTATTCCTAAAATTTCATCAGTACTTATAGTAACAGGAACTGCAGTAGCTGCAGGTGTTGGTACTGCTGTTGGTTCTGCTGTAACAACTGGTGTTGCAGTTACAACTGGTGTTGGTACTGCTGTTGGTTCTGCTGTAGCAACTGGTGTTGCAGTTACAACTGGTGTTGGTACTGCTGTTGGTTCTGCTGTAACAACTGGTGTTGCAGTTACAACTGGTGTTGGTACTGCTGTTGGTTCTGCTGTTACAACTGGTATTGGAGCTGCAACTGCTGCATTAACCATCCCAATTGGAGAAATTGGAGTTGGTGTTTCACGATTTATTTCAACTGATTGAGTTGCAGGTTTTAATGTATGTTGATTTTTTAAATGCTTAACAAGAGCTGTCACTCCAGTTATAGTTCCAAGACCTACAACCATAGTCATAACAAATGCACCTACAGCTTTAGCAAATTCATGCCATTTACTAGTAGTTCTTACTTCTACTGTTTCTTTTTCACCATTATCTTTAACGTATTCTACTCCAACTTTTTCTCCATCTTCATTAACATTAAAGTCTTTTGTTTCAGGAGCTTTTTCAACTTCTTTTAAAGTATAATTTGTTCTTCTACGTCTTTTTGGTTGATCAACATTTTCTTGAGTTAAAACTGGATCAATAACTTCTTCTTGAACTGAAACAGGACGTCTTCTTCTATGATATGTTTCTTCTTCATGTAGTGGCATTTCACTTTTAAAAATATCATTTGTAATAGTATTATTACTTTCTAATTTTTCATCTTCTAAATAAGAATTTAATTCATTATTTTCATCTTTTGAAATATCATCTTTCATAGTTGAAAGAGCGATATCCTCTTTTGAAGTCTCAACAACGTTATTACCTTTAATAGAATTAGATAAATCTTTTCTACATTCTTCAAATAATTTACGATATGCATTTCTTTTTTCTTCTAATTCTTCATTAGCCTTTATTGCATCATTTGATAATCCAGCTGCAACTAACTTATCCATCGCATTAATTACATCATTTCTTGCTGATTCTAGTTTTGAAATTTTTTCATTAGATTTAACCAATTCTTCAATTCTAGCAATATCTAATTCATTAAGACTATTATTTAATCTTTTAGTATTTAGTTTAAAGTACTCGGCCATTTCTTTATCAGATTTTGGAAGAGTATTTTTAAATTTTTTAACTGCTTTATAAGTTTTTCTTTTATTACCATCAGTAACAATAGTATCATTTTTTTCTTCACTTATTTTCCCATATTTTAATTGCTCAGAAAGAATTTGAGTTTTAAGTAATGACATTTCTTTGTCATTTGATCTAGATACTATTTGGATTAAGCCTGCATTTAAAGCAGGTTTAATCCCATTGCTACCTAATATGTCAAATCCATTTTCTTCTGCAACTTTAACTATAGATAATAAGTCTTGTACTCCTTCATAGTTAATAATTACTGGAGCTTTATCATCATTAAATATAACTATTGTTTTGATTTCATATGCGTTAGTATTTTCATTTTTTTCACTGACTATATTAATTTTTTTCATTTATAGTTCCCCCACTTTCTATCCAACTACTCTTGTGTTACCAGTGTAAGAATAACCATTGTCTAATAAATTTCTGTCATTATATATACTCCATTGATAATCTGTATAAGCTTTCTTTTCTAAAGTACGTGTTCTTTGTCTATATTTGTATACATCTTTATAAACTGGAGTTTTGATAATCTCATAATCTACAAATACTTTAACAGTATCAAATATTTCTACTTCCTTGATTTCTGTTTCAGCACATTCAACAGTAATTTTTGATGTTGTTACAGAATGACTAGATGATGCTGTACCAACTGTTCTTCCATACTTGTTCCATATCTTTTTAGGTGATGATTCACAACCTGTACATGTCCAATCGAATCCAACGAATTCATATTTAACAGCTAATGTGTCTGTTGGCCATCCAGTTGTTGAAACCATACCAGTATGTTTCCAATATGTACCTTCTTCTATTACATAAGTTGTAGTAACAGTCTTTGAATCTCTATAATAGTTATATCCTTTACAGTATTCTTGAGTTGCTGTTCCAACTTTTACAGTTTTATATTGATAGAAAGGTTGTCCAGTTGATTCCTTATAATAATCAACTTCTTGAGTTTTTCCTAAATCTTCAATTTCTATTAAAGTATATTTTCCAAATGCTGGCGGATTACTTGGATTATATGTATAAGTTGACCAGTCAGACCAATTACTATATTGATTTGAAATATCTTTCTTATATTGATATTCTAAATTACTTTTCTTTTCAACAGTTATATCACAGATTGCAGTATTTCCTGCATTATCCATTACATATCCATATATTGTATATTTACCAACATTAGTTATTTTATATGTTGTATTTCCACTATAATTTGTTGTTGTTCCAATTCCATACTTAGATATTCCACTTGTTACATCAGTTCTAGATGTAAATCCTACTGTAATATCTGAAGTATAATATCCACCTTGATTATATGTTCCATCAAGAACTTTTAATGTACATGATGGTTTAGTAGAATCTTTCTTAAGAGTTATACTACAAGTTGAAGTATAACCATTTGAATCTTTTACGTATCCATATACTGTTGTTGTTCCATCTGCATTTAATGTATATGATGAATTACCAGCATATGTTTCTACTGTTCCAATTCCATATGATTTAATTGTGGCACCATTAGTTGTTGTCTTTGATGCAAAACCAATAGTTACATTTCCTTTATACCAACCATTATCTCCAACAGTACCATTAGTTACTTTTAATGTACATGATGGTTCAGAAATAACTGGTTCATCTGGAATTTCACGTTTTACTTTTATATCACATTTTGAAACATGTCCAGCTTTATCAAGAACATATCCATAAACAGTGTGATTTCCATCTTTTGAAATTGTATATTTAGTGTTGTTATTATATATTGGTACAATTGATTCAGAAACACCATATTTAGAAACTCCACTTGTTTTATCAGTATTAGATGTTAATCCAACAACTACATTTGATATATAATTTCCATTTGCACCTTTAACTCCAGATATAACTGAAAGTTCACAAGTTGGTTTTACTGTATCTCTTTTTACATTGATACTACAAATAGCAGTTTTACCATTTGAATCTTTTACATATCCATATACTGTTGTTGTTCCATCCTTATTAACTACAATTGAATTTTTCTTATTATAATTAACATTTCCATCAGTACCAATTCCATATGAAGAAATTGTTGCACCTTTAGTTGTTACATCTTTAGATTTAAATTTAACAACTACATCTGATACATACCAACCATTATCTCCTACTGTTCCACTTGAAACATATAATGAACAATTTGGATCAGTTGGAGTAGTAGGTGTTGGTGGAGTTGATTTTTTAACAGTTAAACTACAAATAGCAGTTTTACCATTTGAATCTTTTACATATCCATATACTGTTGTTGTTCCATCACCTGTTACAGTATATGTATTATTACTATTATAAGTTGCTTTAGTACTTGTACCAAGCCCATATGCTTTAATACTTGCACCGTTTGCATTAACATTCTTTGATTTAAATTTAACAACTACATTTCCTGTATATGTACCATCATTTCCTACTGAACCACTTGCTACATAAAGTGAACAGCTTGGTGCTTTTGGATCTGTTGGAGTAGATGGAGTATTCTTTTTAACAACAATACTACAAATACCAACTTTTCCATTTGAATCTTTTACATATCCATATACTGTTGTTGTTCCATTTTTTGTAACAGTATAAGTATCTTTTTTGTTATATGTTCCTAGGATACTATTTCCCATACCATAAGTTAATATTGTAGCACCTTTACTAGTTGCAGTTTTACTTCTAAATGAAACTACAACGTCACCAGTATATAATCCATTTTTATCAAGTGTTCCTTTTGAAACATAAAGAGAACATGTTGGATTTGTTTTTACATCTACTGGTTTATCTGGAGTTGGTTCTTTTTCCTTCTCACATATAGAAGATGCACAATATGAATAACATCCCATAGTTACTAAAATATAATCTTCTTGATCATCACATTTTAGATTTACTTTCATCTCATATGAATCTTCACCTTTAGTTAATAAAACATATGATTCATCAGTACTACATGAATTTCCATTTTTATCTGTAAATGGTAACAATAATTTCATATCTAACATTTCTTGTAATGTTAGTTTCTTGCTATCACCTACATTAGCTGGAAGCTTATCTGTAGTAAAATAAGAAGTTGCTGCATTTTTCATATCCTGAACATTTGAGTTAAATATTCTATTTGTTAATACTTCAAGATTTGAAAATTGTCCTCCTTCATTTGAATTATTATTACCATTATTATTTGAATTTTTAGGTAAAGGTAATAACCACATTAACAATAATATAAATATTATTATTAGAATAAGACTTAATATAAAAGTCTTAATAGGTAAGCTTGATTTTTGTTCGTCATCTGTATACATATCAATAATTCCCCCTTAAGTTATGTCGTGTATTATAACACTTTTTATCTTTTTTGTCAATATTTTTTGTAAACCTAACAAGAGTACATCCTCCATTAAAACAATCAATACAGAATTCCGAAACTCTTTCATCTTTTCTTAACATACTTAACACTTCCTTTTTTAGGATACCATTACCTACTCCATGAATAATAGCAACCTCTAAATTACCAATTTTATAATTGTCACTTAAAAATGCTTCAACTTTTAATCTTGCTCCAATTCTATCTTCGCCATGCAAATCAATTTGCGGCATACTATTTCGAAATAATATCATTATATTTCTTCTCTACTTCACTAATTTCAGGTATAGATAATCTACTTCCGATAGTTAAAACTGAAATAGCACCAGTTATATTTGAAAATAACATAGCCTTCTCAATATCATAATTATTTGCTATAGAATATAAAAATGCCCCATGAAAAATATCCCCAGCTCCAGTTGAATCAACTGCTTTAACTTTAATACTTGGAATTATTTTATAAAGTCCATCAATACAAGTAAAACATCCGACTGATTCTAAAGTAATAATTAAATTACCTTTAATTTTCTTTTTTACTTCTTGATAAGCTTCTACAATAGAATCAAAATTATCATAATCTATTTTGACATTTCCATACTCTTCTGCAAAATCATGTGAACAAATAACATAATCCGCAATTTGAGCAAGTTCAACTGTAGCTTCTTTAACACTACCAGCATCAAGTATTTTAATAGCATTTGGATTCTTATTTATAACATCCATTGCAAATTCTTTCTCATACCCGTCTAAAAGAATGAAATCAAAATTATCATCAATTTGAACTCTATCCATTTTTATATTAGGGTTTTTGCTAGTTAAAATAGTTCTTGAGCCAATAGATGTATTTGCAATTATATAACTAGACGTAGTACTATACTCATTACTAGTTTGTAAATACTTAGTATTAACTCCTACTTTTTTATATTCTTCTTTAATTCTCTCACCATAATAATCATTACCTACTATACCAGCAAAATAAACATCCATTCCCCATTTTGCTAAAAGATAAGCACAATTTGAAGCACTTCCACCGCCACACTCAACCTTACCTTGTATTCTTATCTTTTTATTCTCTATAGGATAATGATCTAATGGCAAAGTAATATCATATGCTGATTGTCCAATACACATTATTTTCATTTTTATCACCTACAGAATAATTATATCAAATTATAAAATATTATTAAAGTATTTTATATATTTTTTAACAATAAAAAAAGAGGATTACCTCCAATATTTTAACTCTAACAAATATCCAAATGCATTAATTAAACTACATTCTAAAAATAATCTTCTTAATTTAACATTTTTTCTCTTTTTTTAATATCAATTTAATATCCTCATTGACACTATCACATATTTCCTTATCACCTTCAAAACTTACTACATAAGCCTTTTCCGGTTCCACATATTCATCTATTTCAAACTTTATATTATCTTTCTCATAAACACTTCTATATCTCAAAAGAGTATTATCTTTTTTATAATTCAAAAAATTTAATATATCTTCACAGTTTTCAAGACTATCTATTTTAACTTGTTTAGATTCCTTTCTAACTATAAGTGGATCATCACTAATCTTGTTTTCCTTAAAATCAAGATACATATCATCATCTATATAAGTAACTCTTGCTATAGTGTCCACATTTCTATATATAACCCTTTTTTCTTTATATTTTTTTACAAATTTAAAATTCTTTTCGATATATTCAAGAAACTCTTTTAAATCATTTACTTTATACGAATATTCATATTCCATAATACCCTCCAATTATATAAACATTATATCAAATAATCATTCCTTAATAATTCTTATTTAATTATTTAATCAATGAATTCATATTTCCAGTCATATAGTCTTGCTTTTTTATTACCATAAATAAATTCATATCCATCATTTAAAATAGATTCAATACATTTTATCATGCCTATATACTTCACTTTAACTGGAGTCTTTATCCAAATTTCTCCAGTAATTTTACAATCAGGAACTTCACTAATACTAGGTTCAAATATTTCATAATCTAAAATATTTTGAACAGCATATACATAAAATAAAGTATTTTCACAATTTTTTGAAAGTGCCATCAAACATTTAGCAATAGATTTACAAAAACAAACTCTTTTTGTTTTACTATCTTCATAACCATTCTTTGTAAAAAAATTATTTGGTATTTTAGGCATAATTAATTCATTATCCAACTTTTTTTCGCTAAGATAATATAAATTTCCATTATATCTAGTTTTTCTCATATATTAAGTCATTCCTTTGTCTTCATTTTTAAACAAAAACTTATAAATATAATATCATATAAAAGAAAAAGAAGCTAAAAAAACTCCTTTTATCATTTTTCAATTTTTACAACAACATTTTCGCTTCCTAAATCATCTAAATCTTTAATATGTCCAATCTTAGTATAACTATAACTAGTATCAAATGATTTATAAAAAATAACTAAACAATTATCTTGATATAACATTACATCCCCTTTTTCAATGTGATGAGGATTTTCTTTATTTGTTGTCAAAGATTTATCCATATAAACATATTTTTCATTTCCATTTAATTCGTTCATATAAAATTCTACTGGAAGCAAATCAATAAATTCCGAAACTGTTTCATTAGAGAAAAGATTTAATATATAATTTTTATCATTAATAATTATAGTAACACTTCTCACATCATCACCACTTTCTACAAATGTATCTGATTCTGAATAGTTATTATCATCTTTTTTAATAGGTTCTTTATTACATCCAATTACAATTAAAAGTAGTAATATAATTAATAAATATAAAGAATACTTCTTCATAACACTATCCATTAAGAACTACTGGAATACTAAATACTGGTTTATTATTATCAAATGTTACTGTAACATTTAAATATCCTCTAGCATTAATTGCATATACTAAGCAGTAATTAATATTAGCTTTATCTGTCATTGCTGTTGAACTATAAGCAATTGATCCATCATATCCATCTAAACTTCTTGTATAAGATGTCTTTGTCAAATCAACATTTTTTGTAAACACTTTATCACCACATGCTACTACTCGTGCAGATGATATATTTTGTTCTAGTCGCTCTTCCATAGTTACAACAGAAACACCACCATTTCTTTCAATTGATTCATCAACAGCAGTATTTAATTCTTTAATAATATAGTCAAATCTACTATCTCCTTTTTCGCTCGAACCACAGCCAGTTAATACTATAGTAATAATAAGTATCGCTAGCAATAAAACATTTTTTTTCATACAATATTCTCCTTTCTTAAACAATTTAATTGTAGCATATTTTTAAACTAAAATATTCAAAAAATTATAATATTTTCCAATAAATATTAAAATAAGTAATGAAATATTTATAAGTATCAAAATAGTAATATGTTTATATTTTTCTTGAACTAAATTAGCTACAAACTCTCTAATAAGTGCATTAGTATAAAAATACCATTTTGTTTTACTACCAATTCCCTCACAATCTATACCTTCACGAGTTGCAATAATACCACTTCTAAATACATGATAATTTGTAGTAGCAAAAATAATGTTACCATTATTATTTATTTCATCTATCTTATTTTTCGAATATTTCATATTTTCTATTGTATTAGTTGATTTATCCTCTATTATTATCTGATCCTTTTTAATACCTTTTTTT
>AUXO010948801.1_pt1 | contig 10089 bp, 13 predicted proteins | sample 768731 | NCBI WGS metagenome assembly AUXO01 (sample SAMN02715735, study PRJNA202380) | gut metagenome | biome: sheep rumen | host: Ovis aries | place: New Zealand: Palmerston North | reverse complement strand
GAGACTTTTCAATCTTCTCCGGCATACGCAATGCTTCCCGTTGAATATCACAAAAGACTGACAGGGCAAATGCACCAGACACAAACAACGGCGTTTTCAATTGAGATATATCTTCATCCGCATGTGGAAAACAAAGCATAATACGAACTGGGGAATCTGATTTACGAAGACTGACAACATCCCCTTTAGTCATTGTCTTGTTATCCCGAACATAATCTTCATAAGTCGCCATAGTAAAAGTATGAACCTGTTTATCATCGGCTAACATTGCAAAAGTAATTCCATCAGTACGGGTTACAGTCTTACCACCATCAGGCGGTTCAAACTCCCACGGCTTACAATCAAAATAAAACAAGGGGATTTCCTCACCATGTTTCTTTCGCACAACCACAATCCCTTTATCAAATGCTCTTTCCCGTTGATAAGTAAACAGCATACGGTCAAACAAGCCGGCTGTCAAATCCTGTTGAAACTGGGCAGCGCCTTCTTCCCTCAACTTTGCTTTCATCATTTTTTCAGAAATCACAAATGTATCCATACACGAAATCCTTTCCAACCTGATAAAAAGAAAAGGATGGCAACCGAAGCCACCATCCTAATTTCCGACAACGCCATACGCTCAATCAGCGTTCAGCGCCTTTGCTTTTTTCTTTCAGTGCGTCCAAGCGTTTTTTGGTTTCCGCTTCTTTCGCCTGGAATTTCTCTTTGTCTTTTACAATCGTAACCATATTGGCCCAACGGGCGGCGGACTGGAATTCTTTCATAGGCACCTGTTCAAACTTGCCGTTAACCAGTTTCCCTACCATTTCTTCTTTGGCATTGCCCTTTTCGTCTTTCTTAGCCGGATTGTAAGTAAAGCTGAACGGTTTATCGTTCTTATCCAGCGAATGAATGTGCAACATTTTACGGTTCACCATGTAGGTATCGCGCTCAATCAGCGGAGTCCCTTTCTTGGATACAATCTGTTTGCCATCCTTGTCCAGTTTCGGAACGGGGGTAACAATCGTCTTCCCTTCCTTATCCTGAGAAACCGTCACGCGGGGAACTTCGATTTTATATTTCGTGCCATCCTTAGACAGCTCAATTTTCCCGTTCCCTGCCGTCAGAAGGGATTTCTGCCATGCCTTTTCTTCGGTCTTTTCTTCGACTACTTCCTTTTTAGGAGCGCCGTACTTTTCAACGAACTTGTCGAACATTTCCTGCGTGTTGGGCATACGCCATTTCTTTTCAACGCCCTGTTCTTTCTGATACGCTACCGCAGCTTCATAGGCTTCTTTCTGCTCTTTGGTAGGTTCCCATTTTACTTCATTAGCCATAATAACATTCCTCCTTGCATAAGCAACATTTGACAAATTTCAAGTAACAGACATCACTTGCTACTTAAAATATACAACAAGAAAAAATGTTACTCCCTACTTAAAAACAATTTTGCCGAAAAATTTTTAAAAAGAAAAAAAGCCCAGTCCCAGTGCGGGATTGAGCTTATTCAAACACATACTCTTTATTTGTTATGGCTAAGTGAAATTATTTTTCGAGAATGTTTCTCTTTCCAAAACGAACAAATCTCCAAATACAAGTAAGCCAACGAAGCGAATGACATACAAACAAAAGCAAGGGCAAAAGACACAAAATCCACTTCGTCAAACACCACAGCAGCCTGCAGTAAAACGGAAGTCTTATCGGAGAATTCCATGATATAAATATATCCACCCATCCCGACAGCCATCCCCAAAAGCCCTGCCATTACACCTACACGACAAAAATGAATCAATTGTAATATCCGTTTCAGAATCCGTATCTTCATCATAGCCTCGTACTTTTATTAATTTTAGCCCTTTATTCTATGATTATTATAACTGACAATCAAATAAATTTCAACAGACGCAGAACATACATAAGCAACCAAATGCCTACCGCCACCTGCAAAAGATAGAAAATCACCTTCATAAATTTCATGGACATTCCCCTTTCATCCTTTTCTTTATTGACCCAGCTATTCCCGTTTCCATTGCAAAAGCGCAAAAACAGTTTTTCGAACCACATCCCCCATCATAGTATTTAGTTGTTTCGTAACCATCTTTTCTTCCTGTTTTTCCATAAAATCAAGCGTTTTAAATTCCTTGCGATAATCTTCTAATGCGTCTTTGGAACACATACCAATTAAACGCCCGATATCTTTTTCCGTTACTTCACCGATATGAGAAATCACATTCTGTACACGGGCTTCCGTAACGAAAGAAGATATTTCGGCAATCGCCTGTTTCACGTTAGCGGGCAGTTCCACTTCCGTAGGAATCTTTTTCTGTTCTTTCCATTTTTCTTTAAACTTATCGTTCTTATGCTTCAAAATAAGACGGCTGTTACCAAACCATATATCTTTAAACTGCGGACGGATAACAACGCCTTCCATAATATTATCTTCCAGTTTCGGCAAATCATACTGTTTAAAGACCAAAGACTGGTCATCACACGGATAATCCAACGCTTCATCCAGTGTATCTACAATTGCCAATATAGGAACAACGGGAATACCAACAGATAAACAAAGACCAATAAACAACGCAGCAGGCAAAAAGTACATTTTATCTGAACCGGCAATCATATACCCCACATCAAACGCAAGCCAATGATTAGACGGAGCATAAAACACTCCTTTCTGCACCTTAAAAGCGTCTTTGTCTTTAGGCACATCCGGATGAGGATACGACCCGCCAAACACTTCGCCAAAGACCGTAACAGAAAGCACCCGTTGTCCAATATCCGCACACTGCTTTTCCAATTTCAAAGCTAATTCAGCAATAGCAGGTTTCAAGGGATTCGTGCAATGCTGCAGGTTATAGAAGTTTTCATCTACCGGCAAAATATCGTTTCGTTTTCCCAACACAAATTCTTTGGTATTCAAATTATATGTAATTTGGGAGTTCGAGCCATGAATCTTTTCCGTAATACAATAAGGAATATTACGGTATCCGTTATCTATAATCTTTTGGACAAAATCACCCTGATAGGAATTTTCGATAGACGGATATTTCTTAAAAACAGTTTCCATACAAAATTCTTCCTTTCTAAAACTTTACTTAACAACGGAAATAACAGGTGCATCGCTGTCTTCCTGTTTCAACCTCTCTATTACTTCCATGTATTCACTCAATATATATCCCTTGCCAAGTTCAAGACCATGATTTTTCATAATAATTTCCAATGCGCGGGATGAACGGGCAAACTCTTTCGCCTGATAGGCAAGCTCATCAAACACATCTAACGCAATTTTTACAGATTCCTGTTTCGTGCAAGGAGAAGACTCCCATACATCTTCATCTGTATTAAATTCTTTACGTTGCCTATTCAAAGCGCCTTCTAATATAATTCTTTCATACCGGCAAGCCTCTGCAAACGATACACCCATTCCATATTTACTCATTTTAATTAACTCCCTTCATTCCCATCCAATGTGATTGTAGGCATATCAGACTTAACAGCCCCGTTCCAATGTTCCAATGCTTCCCGCCAAGTACCGCCAGTAGCCAAATACCCGCAATGATTACAAAGGATACGGTAAGATTCAGAAGCAAGCGATTTATCATCATGCGCAAATGTAAAATTACCGCCATGACAATGCGGACAATCATTGAATTGAAATTGTCTCGAAAGAAAAGATTCTTGAAAGGGAATCATAAAATTATCTTCTTTCATCATCTCACATCATCCTCGCAAAATGTTTCTTTACCTTACTTACTGCCAAAATAAATTGCGATGGACTTAAATCATTAGGCAAGAAAAGTTTTCCTTCCTTATCAACCCGAACTATAATTTCCAATGCTACCAACCCACCCGTATCCAACAATATGGAAAACGGCTCAAAATCTTTTTTATAATCACGGACGAACCATGCCTGAATCTGCTCCCAATCCTTGACCGCATCCGCATATAACGGGCTGCGCAACAATTCTTTTTCTTTGTGTTTTTGGACGGTACAATAGCTGTACCATAAACAGGCAAACACACCTGTTCCAAAAGCTAACAATTTTGTCATCGGCGCCAATCTTATTTCCCCCATTTCAATCAAAAAAAACAATTTACAATACAAATTTCGTTTAACATATTTCCACTTTTATTATACACAATTTTGATTATAAAGTAAATACGATAATAATTATATCGCAATTTGTAAAAACAAAAAAATACCACCGTCGAAAAATATCAACAGTGGCAATTCCATTATATAGCAAAAAGATTTTATATTACCGATAAACTTTACGCTCAAATTGAACAGTTTCTGCATCACTGTCCACACATTTATATTCCACCACATTCCATGATGGCACATATTCTTCGCCATTGAACCAGCGGTCTAATTCAAGCAGAAACAGGCGTATGGTAAATGTTTCCCTATGATAAACGAGAAAAGCGTATTGGGCAAGGCCAAGATACTGCGGGGTCTCTTTTACAGGGAAGATAAAAGTATAAACCGTTTCATCCCCCTTCAAATAACGCATAATCGGCGCTTGTAACCGCTTATCATTCTTGACCACGGAAAAGTCTTCCTTCTTCAAAGACGGTGCAAATTTAACACCATATTGAGGAAAGTCTTGCGCAAAAGAATCCACATTCTCTTTCCAATACAGAAAAATCAACGGCAAAACCTTATGTTGCAAAATTCCCAACTCATTACAAATCATTCTCATGTTCCTTTCCTTGCAAAAAGATAGACCGAACAGCATTCCGTAAAGATTTTCTGAAATGACGGTTCGTATCCCGTTGATAATCACGCAATACTTCCAAAATATTTGCGACATCCTTATGTACAATTCCGAATCTTGTCACATGTGATGCCTTAGAAAGCTGTTTATCATATTGATGTAAAGTAATCCCAAAATCGCAAGCAATTGCAAGGCTTTCGCAGACTGTTTCCTGTTTCAAAGCCTTTTCCAGCAAAAATTTTCTGTTACGCAAAAAACTCTCTGTTTCCACCAAATTAGCATGTGCTTCACAAATATATTTCTGCTCAACAAACAACATCTGCAAAAAATCATTAGCAGTAGCCGTTTCTGAATCACATTTGTTAGATATGGAATTAAGGAAAAGATATTCAGCCGTGACCTTTTCTTTATTATACACAGGATAAGGATTCATATGTAAATATTGGATACGTTCCGATATCATAGGATGTTCATCCAAAACGTTAATAAACTCCTTAACGCCCTTATCCATCTTTTCCAACGCCGAAATTTCAGCATGATAACCAGCTTTATTCGCCAAAGAAGCGCCTAATATATCCGCTTCATGTTCAAAACGCTTCCCTATAGCATTCATGAAAAATGAATCGACAACAATATTTTTGGGTTCGTCACCAATATGCAACTTAGTGTAAAACATATCATTCACAAAGGAAGATACATTTCCCAAACAATGATACATAGCTGCATGTCGGTGTAAAATATGCGCAACCTCATGTCCAATACAAAACGCAATTTCATCCTGCGTAAAACTATCCAAGAAATGCATCCCAAAAGAAATCGTACTTTTATTGACCGACATATTCGCCTCTTGAGGGCTATACTTAAAATCTATTAACAAATTCAAATCATTGTTCTTTTCTATGTCAAAATACAAATCACGACATAATTTTTCCATCTGAAAAATCTCATTTTCCGAATACTTTTTTCCTGACATTCCAAAAATCGGAATAATATTCGTCTTTTCGGAGTTATACAGTTCCATAATAACATACCTACCTTACACATTACCTAAATCATTCTCCGCAACAAAAGCCTTTATTGCGTCCCTTACAAACAAGCTTACATTGGTGTATCCTAACTGTTTCATAGATTGACGCAACACTTCCCGTTCTTCCTTACGCAATACGATACAAAGGTTGGCATATGTTTTCTTGCGGTATTTATCTTTTGCCCGTATAGCAGCCTTACTTTGCATGAAAACTTCCCCTTTTCCAACTAAATAACCAAACAATTCCTTTACTTTAATTATACTCATATAAGTATAGAACGTCAATCACAATAAAAATAAGGACATGCAATAATGCATGCCCTTATCAATCAATACTGTTATGCAACTATTAGAAACGAACGGTCAAATCGCCCCACAGGACTTTTGCTTTTTCGTTCCCATGTTCACGGCCTTTCAGGTCGTAATATTCAGCGCCCAGCACCATATTCTTAGCTACCGTATATTTAGCGCCCAAAGAGTAACCTTTGAAGCCCTGGTCAGCAAACACAGTAGCGAAACTAATCGGGTCAGAATCATAGCCTTCAAACGTGCCTACGCCCTGATGGTAATACTTGGCATTCACGCCGAACGAACCCACCGTATCATATTTAGCGCCAGCATAATCAATCTTAGCTACAACCCCGTCGTTGCTTGCGTCTTTTGTCTTCAAATTGGATTTCAGATACATACCGCCGACTACAAAGTCATGCCCCAGTTTCACATTCACGCCGACATTCCAAACGCCGTTATTCTTTTCGGTATCGGATTTAGAGAACTTATCATATCCAGCAAACAGGTCAGCCCGCTCTCCGATATCAGCAGAAGCATTCAAGCCCCACATCTTCTTATAACCGCTTTCATTGGCAATCGCAAAAGCTTCGGCAGGTTTACCATAGTAAGCGCCAACTTTCACTTTATCGCCGTAAGAAACTTTCACACCGTCCATACGGGTATCATACAGATTTCCTTCTGCCAGCGTCTGATGCAAACGACCGGCCTGTACAAACATACCACCCAGACGACCATCCAAATAAGCCCGCTGGAACTTGGTATCTTCGTCGCCAATGTTGTTCTTAAAGTCCTGCAGGTTTTCCAGCATACCAACATAATTCCAGTTGTCATTCACCGTACCGGTCAGCCAAACACGGGAACGCAGGCCGGAATAATCGCCCTTGTGCTTTTCAATCCCGTTTTTAGCAGTTACATGAGAACCAAAGAAACGGGCTTCACCAGTAATCTTCACATTATCGGATTTCTTTTCCAGTGCGGTTACGCGGACACCAAGAGAATCCAGCTCATCCGCAAATTCAGCGGCAAGCCTGTCCACATTAGCGCCTTTCGCCATAGCTTTTGCAACAATCTGCGCCATTTCATAACGGGTCATCAGACGGTCACCACGGAAGGTATCATCACCATACCCTTCAATTACACCGGCGGCGGCCAGTTTGGAAATACTGTCATACGACCAATGCCCAGCAGGCACATCCGTAAAGGGATTCGCCGCATACACCCCGCCCGTGATGGCAAATGTCATTGCCATTGCCAAAAACAACGATTTCTTCATACTGCATCCTTCCTTTCAAAAATAAAATGTTAATATTAAAGCAAAAAGGAAGTGATAAGCAAGAGTTTCCGAGTTTCCTCTGCCGTCTTCCTGTTGCTTACGACCAGTTATACTACAAAAACCTGTTTTTCTAAAAACTGCTACTAAATTTCGATTCGGGCAAAAATACATCTGTTTTAACAACCGATAATTTTCCCAACAACAATAAAGGTAAAAGCAATTCCTTATCCCTAACCGATGAAGGATAAGCAACATAATTGCCATCCTTTTCCTTAACGACGGAATACAAATCCTTCTGTCCAATCATAAACAAGTTAAAGTACAGATTATGAGAAGATACAAACTCATCCGAAACAAAAAAGACCTGTTCCACGGAAACATTTATGACAGAAGCAACGATTTCGCCCATAAAAGGAAGATGGGACGGAATCACCTGTCCCCGTTTTGCTAATTCCATCAAAATATCTTTGACGAATTGTATCTCACAGGGATAATGCTTCGTAAAATAATAACGGTCAGTTGCGTCCTGATAAAATACAAACAAATCCCGTTCCGTAAACGACGGAATATAAGGGGTGATATATTTTATCAGCCCCCGTAACTTCCTGCCGTCCCTGTCCCTTACATAACGCAAGGCAACAATAAGCATCAAAGCGGTATTACTTTCCGCAACGGATAAGGACGATTTAAGCCCTGTTTCCTTGGCAGTTGCCAATACAGATGCTAACCTGTCCCAAGACGCTTTATCGCAAGAGTCGCCAAAAGAAGACACCCCTTTGTTCACCCGTTCCGTATAGGTTTCCATATAAGTTTTCAGTTCATCAATAGAAGCCTGTGGCAAAAACTTCAATACAGATGATATGTAAGAAGAAGTTGTTTCGGTAATATATGTCCTACGACCAAGCGAATACTGCAAAGCATATAACAATACTTTGCCAAATTTCGTATCCACCGAAAGTAATTTTTCATCTTGTTTATTGTCAGATATATTTTTACGATTCAACCACAACACCCCATTTGCAATTCAATGTCAGTTCATGCCTACTTAAATTATACACTATTTAACGTGTAATGTAAATACGATAATAGCTAAAAGCAATGATTTCAACACATCTTATATAAAACAAAAAAAACTAACATTTCGTCTCGAAAGAAAGGATTTAGGAAAAGCAAAAAGAACTCCATACTATAAGCATGGAGTTTTATTTTGCAAAATTCCCTAAATTCCTTTCTTTATTGACCCGTTATATTACATCTCTTCCCGTTCCGTCATTCCATTTCGTTCCTGTTGCAAAGGTCTTGATATTAGCCGTTGTTTCTTTCGATTTTTAGATATAACGCTAACAGGACTACGGTCATAGCAATCCCTTGCATACTCTTCCGCATCAATTTCAAAGTCAAAACTTAAACGGGAAAACCGCTCCTCGGACAAATACGGATTTTCCTGTGCGCAATGGCGAACTTCATGCAACAGTGTTACAACCACGCCTCTATCCAGTTCTTCCATTAAATCGTCTTCCGTAAATCTATTTCCATCCGCTTTCAACACATCCTGCGAAGTCTCTATAATTTTCTTCAAGTTAACCAAAACAACATCATTTTCCCACCAGCGAAGCCCTACCAACCCATCCGAAGGAAGGTCATGCCCTGCTTCAAAAATGCTGTCTGAAAGCAGGCTGTCCTTAAATAAAGAGTCTTCGTCTTCCTCGTCCCCCGTACAAAAAACAATACGCTGCACAGTGGATGACATGACAGTATCCGTATGGTTCGCCATATAATCCGCCAAAACATCTAAGTCCACGCGATAAGGCAATTCTTTCACATCATCCGATACCCGCATCAAAGAACGGAAATAAGACGCATCCATAAAAGCAGGGTTATGTATTACATAACTTCTGTCAGGCACACCTTCATTACAATCAATACAGTCATATACTGTCACCGATTTAGCGTCCTGTTCTACAATTGAAACATAGGAATCAACAATATCCTTAGTCCGTTCTACATCTTCCTGTATCATCTCGCAAGCCTCTGTAAAATAACCAGCAGAATCCATACCACTTCACCTTCTTTATTAACCAATAATATTCATTATTCCACAAAACCGCAAAACACTTCCTAACAAACAAAAAAAGCGGAAGCTCTAACGGCTTCCACTTTTCCGTTCCAACAACGAATCAAAGCAATCTGAATATAACTCAACCACGGTTTCCATCTTCTTTTGCATAATCTTATCTATGGGACGCCCAGTACCGAATCGTTGCTCCGTAAAATCCTTACGGAACAAGGGATTCACATACAAGTTAAAACAAGTTACCATATCCAGCAAATCGGGGAATCCCAATAATGTTCCTTACTTTTTCACCTGTTCGGCAACTGCATCCACAGTAGCATTAGAAACTTCTTTATGCCCAGCCAATCCTTCCAAGCCGGTCACATTCACATTACGATTTACCTTGGCATCGTATGTATCAGCCTTCGCAATCTCTGCCAAATCAATCCCTGTTGCTTCCTTAATAGTTTGGAAGGTACGCGCCATTACAATCGGAACATTTTCCGCAACAGAACTTGCGCCGGTCGCATTAGAACCGATAACTGTTACCTTATCAATCTGAGACAACGGCTTCGAAATCTCAGCAGCAACCTGTGGAACAATACGAATAGCCATTTCCGCCATAGCGGCCTGACCATACTTCTTCATAGCTTCCGCACGTTTATCCATTGCGGCCGCTTCCGCTTCACCTTTTGCCTTAATCGCTGCGGCTTCTGCTTCACCCTTCATACGGATAGCATCTGCT
>AUXO015832333.1_pt1 | contig 10090 bp, 7 predicted proteins | sample 768731 | NCBI WGS metagenome assembly AUXO01 (sample SAMN02715735, study PRJNA202380) | gut metagenome | biome: sheep rumen | host: Ovis aries | place: New Zealand: Palmerston North | reverse complement strand
ATTTGCTATGGTTTTTAAATATTCATCAAAATCACTTTGCCCAGCCATATCCTCTTTTAACCAAGAAGCAATTTCCTGTTTAGTAGCAGGGACACACATACTTGTTACATTGCCTAAGAGATCTTCTATAGAGACCCAAGAATTACCATTATCGTCTGCTTGCTTTTCTAAATAATATTGAGCATAGGCTAGAACTCTTTCACGACTACCAGTAGAAAAACCTTGACGAATGGCAATATTATCTGCGCGTTCCCATCCGTACCCGCGAACTTCTTTAATTAATATATAAGGGTTACTTTGAATTTTATCAATAGCTACATCGGCTGAATGATAATGTGATACGAGCTTATCAATAGCAGTTTTAGTTAAACCATATTTTTGAAGAGCAACGTAAGCACGACTATTTCCTTTACAATCCTCATATTTTTGGCACATTTTTAATGCCATATAAGGACCAACACCTTTAGCTTTTTGTAGTTCTTTTAAATCTTTATTTTGTAAAGCTTTGAGAGGGTCTTCAATGGCCTCAAATAATTGATCAATACGATCTGGGGTCATAAAGATACTAAAGAAAGTTCTTTGGTCTTCCTCTTTAGAAAGGTCATAATCTAAATGAATTTCCTCTACATCATATTGATATCCGTGTTTTTTATCATTACGCAGAGTTCCTGTTAATACATATTTTGCTCTATTATTTAATACAGGCATCGAATAACCCGTGGCAATGATGTCATAACCGTCGGTTGTGTTTTTAAAAACAATTGGTACCTCACCTTGAATGATAGAGATTAGATTAAAGACGACGATAGCGAAATGTCCGGGAAGAATCTCGGCTTTTTTCCTAGGCCAACGGTAGTGATCTAAAGTCACTTTTAATATAACTTTTTTTCCTATTAATTCATCTGCTTTCATTTAGTTAATCTCTTCTTTCTTGTATATCTAACATCTATAGTACCATCGATTCTGATACTTTCAATAAGTCCTATTGATCTTGGGAATCCTTCAGAGCGATCAACACGGACATTAAACATGTTTTCTCTGCGGTATCCATAAGCAAGGATTAGCTTACCACGTTTAAACCATGAATCATCTAATACAATTTTTTCTTTAGGCTTATCCGGATTCATAACACTAATTTTTTGGTTAAAATCGGTATATAATTGAGAATAAAGTTTTAATGTAACGACGCCATACTTAGTTAAAATCGTGACCGTGTGTTTTGTATTGTTATTTGCAATTACTGTTCCAGCTAAGGTACAGAGATCATAAACTTCTCTATCCTCTCCTGCTTTATTTTTAACAATACGAGGAGTTGGATATTCAGGAAGTTGTTCAAAGTTTTTAGTATGGTACAAAACATCATTTAGTCCATTTAATTCATGTTTTTCATGATAAAAACACATCGTTTCCATCTCCCAAGATGCTATTGTGCCAGTGGTATATTTTTCTTCTAAAACTTTGAGTTCTTTTTCAACTTCTAAAGAATGATATGTATCTAAACCTTCTGGACTATTAAGATATGTCATAAGGTCGATGAGGCAATTTTCCACTAGTCTATTAAATGGAGCCTCTCTTATGAAAATTTTGTCTCCAAGATAACCGTATTCCTCTTTTGTAATATTGAGCTTATCTTTAATAAAACTGTTAAAGAAACGAACACAGGTATCATCAAAAAATACATAACGACGCACTGCAGATTGCTTGTCTTTACAGTTTTTATCCAAATATTTTTTAAATTTATAAATACGAATTTCAGTTTGATATTTGTCTAATCTAAGACCAAGATCTAGCGATTTCATTAAATGTGTTTTTGTTAAAGAATCTTTACGTGGATGCATTTCTTCTGCTAATTTATTTAAGAAACGATGCATGATACGAGTTCTTGGTTCATTATATAATTTATCAAAACAACCAGCTTTGATTAAACCAATCATTTGACTTTTTTCAGGTTGAACTTTGTCCCAAAAATCATCGATAGAGGTATAAGGTCTATTGGCAATAATACGATCCATTAAGTCCGGATTAACCACATTGATAGCCTGTAAACTATATAAGATACTATTGTTTTCGATATCAGGAACAAAGTCAGCTTGTGATGTGTTAATGTCAGGAAGTTCTATATTTACTCCAAATAACTGAGCGTCGGATAAAGCTTTCGCAATCTTCCCATAGTTAGGAGCAACTCTTTTTTCTTTTTTCCCGTTTACTTCAATGGTTTCTTCTTCAAGAGCTTCTTCCTCTTCTTCGTCATCGTTCTCATTATCAAAATCTGTAGAATAATTTCCAGCATTAATACATAGACATGCACATTGCCAGTAAAGAGGATTCCAGCGCGTAGCGAGATTCATTTCTTGAACTGCAATAACCGAATATGGTAAAGTGTGGTTTAAAGAGAATGAATAACCTAATTGTGGTTCAACACAATATTTCCAAACATAATCGAGGAATACTTGGCGTGTACCCAATTTCTTACCATAATTGAAATATTTTTCTTTATTTTCTTGAATATCTTTAGCGATCTTTTTAGAGATGGCCTTTCTGAATTTATTAGCTTCTCCTAAAGTAAATCCTGTGATCTTTGGATCCATAACTAATAACATTAATGTTTCCTGAGAACCTGAAATACCAAAGCTTTTATCAAGATATTTACGGAGAATGGCTATCTCCTCTTCATTTAGTCCTTCTTCAAGCATTTCAAGATACCAGATATTAATATCATCTCTGAAACGAACATAACGATCAATAGGTTGTTCATCACCCTCAACTTGTAATCTCATAATAGAGTTGATTTCAGCCAACTGCATAACATTTGTTGGACGAGCTTTCTTAATGCACACAGAACCAACCTGTGTTTCAAATTGGAATAAGTTAGCAATCTTACCTTCCGCAGCTTCCTTCCACATTACTGGATTGTCATAATCTAATACGTCTGGATGAATATATTTATCATAGGTCTTCCTTAAAGAACCTTGCCATTCAATTTGTCCCGCTTTTAATAATAAATCGAGACACTTTGCCATCTTGCTTTGCGCATCGGTACGGAGAACATCCATTTTCAAAGCACCTTGATCATCTGAATCGTGCATATTAAATGCGGTCATAGGTGTCTTATTTGGCGCTCTCATTAAACTATTGTGTTCTAAATACCCATTATTAAAGATATAAAGAGCACTTGCATGAATACTTGCATTAGTTGGAAGACCTTCGATCATCTGAACAGCTTCAAATAAACGAGGATAGGCCTCTAATTTTTCTCTGAAATGTGGAACTGGTTCAAAACCTTGTTCTTCATTACCATTTAAACAGTCACTTAATGTATAGGTCTTACCACGATGTGATGGAACTAATGCGGCAAGAGCCTGAGCTTCATCATTATTAATACCCAAGCCACGAGCACATGTTAAAATTGCTGACTTAAGAGATTCAGTCTTGAACGTTGCACAGTTAAGAACATTATTATCTCCATAAGCTTGTCTAAACAAGGCTATAATTTCTTCCGTTTTTTCTGGTTGATAGTCACTATCAATATCAGGCATCTCTGCTCTTTCCTTATTTAAAAAACGCCAATAAGGTAAGCCATAAACCAATGGATCAGCTTGTGTAATTCCAATTAAATAATTAATGTAAAAACCGCACGCGGAACCTCTGCCGCAACCAACTAAACTTACCTGCCAAGCAATATCAATCATATTTACAGCTAAATTAAGATAAGCACTAACATCTTGCTTAATTTGCTTACTAATGTATAAGACAACGTCTAACTCAGTATTAATTCTATCTAATTTAACGTCATCAATTTGAACATTTTTATTGATTAAGCCTTGTTCGATTTGATACATCAAGAATCTGTCTTGTTCATATTTACTATAGGCATAATGTTTAATGAAAGGATATTTATCATAATAAGGCGCTAATAAATGTTTTAATTCAAAAGCTGGAAGATGTAAAGCTGGAACAATAGTAGAATGTCTAAAATCGTAATCTTGAGCAAGATCTCGGATTTTATTAGTATTCTCTAAAGCAGTATTAATTTCGTCGTGTGAAAGATCACTTTTCACTAAAAGTTCACGAACTTCGCTCTCTTCCATAATATATGTATATTTATAAAATTTTTCAGTTTCACGATCAGAAGCTTGCTTACTGTTTAAAAACGCAGAATGAATTGCAAAGTCTTCTTTTTTAAGATAGTGACTGTCGGTAGTCACAATATAAGGAATATCATAATGATTGGCTAATTTGACCAACACTTTATTTACAGTAATTTGTTCTTCGCCATCAGACGGTTGTAATTCTAAAGCAAAACGATCTACACCAAAAGTCTTAATACACCATCTAACAAAATTATTTGTTCCTGGAACATCATGTTCTAGAATACGAGAGCCAACCTCTCCACCAATACAAGCACTGCTTGCGAAAATATGTCCAGAATCTTTTCCAATGACTTCTTCAATGTCTTGGTAAGTTGTAGGCACGCGCATTAATCCTTTAAAAGTATAAGCGCGCTCCCATGCACGAGAAGAAAGCACTCTTAATTGATTCCATCCAGTTTCATCTAATGCTAATAAAATAAAATGATAAAATTTTGTAGCAGTACCTACATCTTTCTCATCAATTAAATAGATTTCATTTCCAAAAATAAATTTAAAATCAGGATTAGTTTCTTTAATCTTGTCTCTAATTTTTAATATAGTAACCGCAGCAGATAATGATTCATGATCTGTGAATGCCATCCCACTTAATCCTAATTCAACGGCACGTTTTACCATATCTTCGGGTCTGTTAATTGAGTCTAACATTCTTATGTTCGATGCGTATGTGTGATTATGAAGCGAACAATAGTGCATGGTTTCTCCTTTCTTTAGAAATCATAAAATATTATAGGGGTTATTTTATAAATGTCAAGAAAAAAGTGAGACGATGCTCACTTATTTTACCACCACCAACCACGATAATTTTTGGCGATCATTGTGAAGAACTTAACTGTATCTTTGTCTTCGTTTTTAGCTTCTTGTTTTACCATTTTTATATAAGCTTTTTGATTGTTGGGATCATCCCATTCACCGCCATATGCGTACAGAACCTGTTCTTTAGTATATCCGTGTTCCTTTATCCATTGATCAGCTAGTGCACTTCCGAAAAGATCAGACAAATTATCAATATTGAATTTGGAACGAGCAACTTTAGCTAAAAGTTTCATACTTGAGAGTGGATCTGACTCTGATTTACCCTCTCTGTCATAAATATATACTATTTGTGCACAATGTTCTTCGCTAAAGCGGAAAGATTCTTTATTATAGTCATAAGTTTGTAATTTTTTGCCAAGCTGAATTGTTTCTTTTAAAACAGCAAGTTTAGGATCCAGATCTTCTCTAACTTCATTGGAATAAATATCTAAGGCAAAATACATTTTTTCAAGCTTATAAATTATTAAATCTAATAAATAAGCTCCATCCCAATCTTGGTCATATTTAATAAAAGAACCCCACTCTTTTTTCCACTGTTTATTAACAGCTGGTTTAACATCTCCAGGTTTATGTTCTTTATTAAGTTGTTTAATCTTTGTAAGAAAATCTTTATTCTTTTTCATCATCTTGATCCTTTTTAGTGTAATGTTTTGGTTCTTTTTCAGATGTAAACTGTTTAGTTTTTTCTTCTTCTAAGTACGTTTGCCATTTTTTATTTTCTATTTCATTAGTCCAGGTTCCATAAGGAGTTTTTACCCAGCCTGGATTTTCTTTTAAGAAGTCATTAAGCCTTTCTTGGTAGTCTTCTTCGTCATAACAAAGTTCAGTATGATTGTCTGGAAAAGTCTTTTCAATCATGATACAACCATCAGCTGGAACGTATTCAAACTTACCATCTGGACCATATGTGTTATCATAACTAACGTCGTTCCATTCTACAATAGAACAACAGCCATCAGTTGTAATATGAATATCATAATATTGGTTTTTATTCTTTTTATTATGATCTAAAAGATAATTGAGTAAATCTTGTAATAAACCCTGTTCAACTTCGTCTGGCGTAAATGATTGGTAATTATATTCTCTATTCATAACTACCTCCTTTTATTCACTCAAAATAATAGCGACTTTATATTTATTAATAACATAATCTCTGTCTGGATTATTATTTGTATTAACTAATTCAAGCATCTTGTTATAGCAACTATCTAAATATTCGATCATAGCCCCAGCTCTAGACCAATTATTATGATCAATCCACTCTTGAGTTGCTTCTATACTTTCACTGAATTGAAAGAATTCATTATAACTGCTATGTCTTCTTGCTTCTCTTAAATCTTCGATAGTATCTTTTGCTTTTTGAATTTCTTTATTGTCTTTATCTAAAAAATCTTGCAATTGTCCTCTAATATCCGAATATTTCTCATAATCCTTACAAGTTAAGAATAGAACGTAAGCATCATCTGGTAAATTGTCTACAGTCATTTCTTCATCAGAATCTAAGATATCGTCAATTTGATCTCGAATCAACTGCGCAATATAGCCTGTGGCATCATCCCTGCCGCAGACAAACATAGCTGCATTAATATTATTTGGATCTGGCCAAATAGGTGTGTTATCTTCTCTTACTTCAAAAATAATTTCTCTTCCCATTTTTAAGCCTCCTGTTCTGCTCCATCTTCCGGATCTGGAAGAATAATTCTAAAACAAATTTCGTTGACATTCAATTCATCATCAATAGCTGGACAATATAATACAAGATCTTGAGCTAAAGAAGCTTGAACAATTTTTCTTAATCTTTTAGCATAATGTTTTTTACCTTTAGGCCATTTTTTAGTATCCCAAACGATTTCATTATCGCCTTTGATATCTAAGCTATAGGTAGCCCAAATATCTTCTAAGAATTTTTTTAATCTCCTGAAGGTGCTAAGGTTACATGCGATATTATCCGCAGGAACTGCAACAAAATCAGGGTTTTCTTTTTGATATTCTTGAATTTGTTCTATAAAGCCTAAAGCCTTATATAAAGCGATGAAGCTAGTGACAGGGATATCATCACGTTCAGGATCTCTCCATGCTTCTAATTCATCAAAATCAATTTTTTTAGTATAAATAATTTTTTCCATAGCGACCTCCTTAGAAATCAAAATCTATTTTACAGTCTGAATCTGAATTGTCAAGTCTTTTAACAATAATAGGATGACGTTCCATACCCTCCCAAAGATTTGCAACATCATATATTCTATTATCAGGTCTCCATAAACTATAATATGGACACAGATTTTTACCTTCTTTTGGTGTATTAGGATTACCATGATTAAATTGACAGTAATAACATAATGGACTTGGCTTTGGAGTAAAATCACGTGCTTCAATTGCATCAAAGATGCTTTGTAATTTTTTAAGACCTCGATTAACAAAGCCAGCACTTCCAGCTGATTGTCTGAGATCGCAAATTGGTAAGTCGTACTGACATTCAATTTGTGACTCTTTAATTTCTAGCATATCACATAATGCTTTTACGTAAACCACAAATTGCAACGGAGTAATTAATTCACTATCTTTAAATGGATGATCTTTAGTTTTAATATCTTCTATAATATACTTATCTGTTTTTTCATTATATAAAATGCGGTCGATTTTCCCACTAAAACGATGATTAATAAATGTTACATCGAAGTATTGCTCACAGCCCCATACTTTCCAGTCTGAATTCTGTGTTAAATAATTTTCTAAAGTATACATACCAGTATTTAAAAAGAACGTAGCTTTGTTTTGGAAGGAAACTCCATCTTTATTTCCTTCCAAAAATTCACGTGGGTACTTTTTTTGTAAGAATGAAATACCAAATACCCCACCCTCAGTATCATATTGATCTTTTTTGGGAATATTGATGTTCATAAAATCATCTGCATATTTTTCATAGTCAGGCTTTCTTCCTGCTTTTAAATCTAAACCAATATGTTCAAGAATCCAGTGGCATAGAGTACCAAAATCAGCAGCCAAAGAATCAGTATAAATATAATGTCCTTGATCATATTGCAAGTAATATTTAAAACCGCATTGTTCAAAAGTATTTAATCGAGAATATGAATATTTTGTAACTTTTGGTTTATAATTGATTCCCATTATTTTTTCTTCCTCCTTGGTTGTTCTTCATGTATAGGTGCAACATATATTTTTTGTTTCATTAATTTCTCTAAAACTTCTTTACCACAATCAGTTGGACTATCTTTGTATCCAGTTAAATGGTCATAGTCCATAATAATATAGGTATTAAAGTATAAAGTTAATGGTTTAACTGTTTTAAGGAGTTTTTGCTCGTAGGCTTCCGTATCAGGATCACCAAATCCTCCTTTAAATTCGCGGTCATATCCTAATACACATTCCGTAATACCCAACTGCATCAACAAATTAATTTGATCTTGGCTTAAAGAAGAACCACATGTCGCAACGCAGAAACAATTGTCAACACCATAATAACTAGCACATTGCATAACTGCTTTCTCTGATTCGACAATTAAAACTTTTTTAATACGCTTAATTGTTTCTTTGTTTTCATATAAACCAAACAAGTTCTTTCCAAGCATATGATTGTACATATCTCCTTGAATGAACACTGGCATATACTTTTTTCCTTCCTCTAATTCAAATGGATCATAGGTTCTACCACGAATACCAATTAAATTCCCGTCAATATCACGATGGGGGATAATAATTTTATGTAACGCAGAATCAACCCTAATACCATAATAACGCATTACTCGAGGAGAAATATGATCTTTTTGCCATTCCATCGGAGCTGCTAATGGATAAAAATATTCTAATAAGTTTTCTTGAATAGCTCCATTTATTTTACCATCTCCAGTTGGTTTGACGAAGTCTTGAATGGTTTGAAAAATACTCCAGTCATTTGTTAATGTCTTTTTTTCTACATTTTTATCATTATCTTTGAGGTGGAAAAATTGCACCACAAATTTATATGCTTCAATAAACTCATTAAAACTTTTTGCCCGCTTAACTAGCTCAAAGATATCATATGATTCGCCACGAGTGTAAACGCGAAACAGCCTGGTTTCTGGATAATAGTATAATTTATAACTATCTCCGCCTTCATGGTCTAAACAAGTGCTAAAGATAGGATTACCATATGCATCATAAAAATATGTATCGTTACCTTGTAAATCACAGCAGAGCTCAATTATTTGCTCTGTTGTTAACATGTCTCTTACCTTATTTGAATCTAACATATTGTCACCTAGAAATCAAAGTCTGCAAGAGAAGTGTTTTCAATCTTCTCTTCTTTGGTTTCGTCGAGAATTACTTCAATGTTTGTGTCAGCGATAGGTAAGAGTGTTCCATCTTTATCAGTTACAAAACAGTCAGTAACTCTACCAGTTGATCTGTCAAAATAAAAGAACACTTTAATATTTTGGTAGCTGCCACGTCTAATTTTATATACGTGAATAACAAAATTAGGTATAGTTTCAAATCCCTTAGCACAATATGCATCAATGACAGATTGATCCATCTCACGAACTGGCATAAGAATTGAACCTACGTCAATTTTATCACTTAAACTCTTTGCAGATCTTAAAAAACCTGCATCAAGTTCTTTCGCATTTTTATAGTCTCCAGACAACTGCGTGGCTGTCCAAATGAAGACATTTAATTGTTTAGCACAGTCTTTAAGTTCAGTAATCATGCCCAATAGAACTTGGTCAGTTCTTAAACTCATTTTTGTTTTACGGCTACCTTCTGCCATAATTTTCAATGTTTCAGAAAGATAATCGTAATAAATATAATTTACATTATAGACTTGATGATATTTTTTAATTAAATTGATAATGTCATCCATGTCATAGTTAGTAATAGCTGCCATATAAAGATGACTGTCGGCTATTAATTGACCCGCACGGCGGACACGCTCCTCTTCCCCTTCTGCATATTTACCATCAAGAATATGGGTCTCAGGAACACCTGAAACAAAGGCGAGAACAATAGTTTGAATTTCTTTTAATTCTAACTCGGTTTCAATAAGCAACGCAGCTTCGTTAAAACCTGTCTTAATCCACTTTTGTTTGTTTACATCGTATCTCTCAGGAATAGCAACATTACAAGCCTCA
>AUXO012045135.1_pt1 | contig 10090 bp, 8 predicted proteins | sample 768731 | NCBI WGS metagenome assembly AUXO01 (sample SAMN02715735, study PRJNA202380) | gut metagenome | biome: sheep rumen | host: Ovis aries | place: New Zealand: Palmerston North | reverse complement strand
ATAGCATTTGTAAGCATTTTATGCTCAATTGGCTCTCCATCTCCTACACCAACTGAATTGAAAATATTAATAAGATTTTCTGATCCAAAAAGCCTCATGAGATCATCTTCAAGTGAGATATAAAATACTGACTCTCCTGGGTCACCTTGACGTCCTGATCTACCCCTTAGCTGATTATCAATACGTCTTGATTCATGTCTTTCAGTGCCAATTATTTTAAGACCGCCAAGACTCTTTGTCTCATCAGTTAGTTTTATATCAGTACCACGTCCAGCCATATTTGTAGCAATTGTCACTGTACCTTTTTCACCAGCATGAGCAACTATTTCTGCTTCTTTTTCGTGTTGTTTTGCATTCAAAACACTATGTGGTATGCCATTTCTTTTTAATGCTTCTGAAAGCATTTCAGAAGTGTCTATATTGATAGTACCTACAAGTACAGGTTGACCTTTTTTATAAGTCTCAACTATTTCTTCAATAACTGCATTGAACTTTTCTCTTTTTGTCTTATATACAAGGTCATTGTGATCGACTCTCTGAACAGGTACATTTGTTGGTATAACTATAACATCCATTCCATATATTGTTCTAAACTCTTTTTCTTCTGTCACAGCAGTACCTGTCATACCAGCTTTTTTATTAAATTTATTGAAAAAGTTTTGAAATGTAATAGTTGCAAGAGTTTTGGATTCTCTTTTAATTTTCACATGTTCTTTTGCTTCGATAGCTTGATGGAGACCATCACTATACCGTCTACCTGGCATAAGACGTCCTGTAAATTCATCAACAATTATAATCTCATTATCTTTAACAATATAATCTTTATCACGATGCATGAGATTATGGGCACGAAGTGCAAGTATGACATTGTGTTGCATGTCGATATTATTTGGACTCGAAAGATTATCAATATTTAAAAACTTCTCGACTTTTCTTACACCTTGTTCAGTTAGTATAACTTGTTTATCTTTTTCATTTACAACATAGTCACCATCTTCTTCTTGTGTTTCACCCATTATCACATCAAGTTTATTGAGCTCTGGTCTATAAGTACCTTTTATAAGTTGACGTGCCAATATGTCACAGGCATTATATAGCATTGTTGATTTTTCTGACTGACCTGAGATAATAAGTGGTGTTCTTGCCTCGTCTATAAGCACTGAATCGACCTCGTCAATTATGCAATAATTAAGGCCTCTTAAAACTTGTTGTTCTTTATATATAGCCATATTATCTCTAAGGTAATCAAAACCAAGTTCATTGTTAGTTACATATGTTATATCTGCATTATATGCATTTTTACGAGCAGTAGTATCCATCTGATTAAGTACTACTTCACAACTTTGCCCAAGAAATCTGTGAATTGCTCCCATCCACTCTGAGTCACGTTTTGCCAAATACTCATTGACAGTAACTATGCATACGCCTTTGCCAAGAAGTGACATAAGATATGCTGGGCAAGTTGAGACAAGAGTTTTTCCTTCTCCAGTCTTCATCTCTGCTATTCTACCTTGATATAGTATTATTCCACCAATCAATTGAACTTCATAATGTTCAAGCCCTGTGACTCTTCTGCTCGCTTCACGAACTGTAGCAAAAGCTTCAGGTAAAATATCATCAAGTGATTCACCTTTGCTTAGACGCTCTTTGAACTCTACAGTTTTGTGTTTAAGTTCATCATCAGTTAATTTAATATATGTATCACGAAGCGCAAGTATTTTTTTAACTTGTGGCATCACAAGTTTTATCTCATGATCACTATGCGTCCCGAAAATTTTGTCAATAATTTTACTCATTATCCAAATACCTTTTTATAATCATTTATAAATTTCTCAATACCTTGATCAGTTAAAGGATGCTTTGTCATCTGCATAATCACTTTATAAGGTATAGTTGCGATGTCTGCTCCAGCTTTTGCACACTCAACTACATGAAGAGGATTCCTTATAGATGCTGCAATAATCTCTGTTGATATATTGTAATTAGCAAATACATCAGCAATATCATAAATAAGTGCTACACCATCTTCTGATATATCATCAAGTCTTCCTACAAATGGAGATACATATGTTGCACCAGCTTTAGCTGCAAGTAATGCTTGGTTTACAGAAAAAATAAGTGTTACATTTGTTTTTATAGAAAGTTTTGATAATTCTTTAGTAGCAATCAGACCATCTTTTGTCATAGGGATTTTCACTACCATATTTTTGTGAAGCTTTGCTATTGCTTTCCCTTCTTCCACCATATCTTGCCAATTGCTTGTAGTAGCTTTAACTTCACCACTTATAGGTCCATCCACAAGTGAACAAATCTCGCTTATTACATCTTCAAGCTTTCTTCCTTCTTTTGCAATAAGTGAAGGATTAGTAGTAACTCCATCAATTACTCCAAGCTTTACAGCATCTCTTATCTCGTCAATATTTGCAGTATCAATAAAAATTTTCATAATATATCCTCCTATAATTATCTATTTCCAAGAACATTTCTAATTGAATGAGGTGTTCTATAGTCATAGTTACTTATCTTTATGCCAGTCTTTGTACTTGCTGCATGCACAACTTGATTATTACCAATGTATATAGCTACGTGATCTACAACTCCACTACTATTTGCATAGAATATAAGGTCTCCAACTTTTTTGTTAGATGAACTTACAGCAGTTCCTTGTTTTGCTTGTTCTTTTGATACTCTTGGAAGTGATACGCCATATAATTTATAGATTTGTTGAACGAATCCAGAGCAATCAACACCTGAACCAAGAGTATTACCACCCCATACATATGCCCCACCAATATATTTAAGTGCTGTATTTTTAATATTAGTTCTAAGAGTAGATACATTACTCTTTTTACCACTACTTGCAGGAGGATCTGGATGAAACTCTATAGCTTGATCAAGTGCATATCTTACTTCAACATAATTATTTGATGTAGAAATATATCCTTTATCTGAGCCTTCATCGATTTCTATTTCAACCCATCCATCAAGTTGATTAGTGACTATGTATGTTTCTTCTCTACGAATAGTAGTCCATTGCTTGTATTTTGTACCAGGACCTGATCTTACGCGAAGTGCAGCTATTTTAATTATCGCACGAAGATCAGCGTATTCGAGTGCAAGACTTTCAGCACGCTTACCTGTTGCAAGATATTTTTTGCTTACATATCCAGTAACTTTGCCAGATTTAATTTTATAAAAGTCTCCACTTTCACCAAGCACTTCACATCCAGCTTTTCCTGGAAGTTTTCCTATGATAGTACCATTGGCCTTTGCAGTTTTACGTACATTTATGTAATCACGAGCTACTGACACACCAATATTGTCATAATAATTTAGGACGTCAGACTTTAAATCTTGTGTCCTTGCTTCAGAAAGACAGTATTTTATATCAAGATATTTATTGTCAGCACTTACATATGCATACTCTACATCTTCAATATTATCTGCATATACAAGAGCCCAATTATCTTTTATAGATTTTAATTTATATCTTTCACCTTTATAAGTGGTACCAACCACATTATCATTATCTGTATTTGGCTCTGTTCGCATACGTAGTTTATCTACAAGTATTTCTGCTCTTACAGCAATATTATTAATAGCGATGTTTTTTGCTTCTTCGCCAGTCACTACAAATTTTTTAGCTACATATCCAGTCATCCCACCTGATTTAACTTTGCAATATATACTACTACCTTCAAGATCCCAAGTTATTATATCAAGTGCATCTCCATTATTCATAAGACCTATGATACTACGTGTATTATTTTCATTGGGCTCAGATCTAAAATTGATATAACCACTGCTTTTCACTATACCAAGATTATTATAACTTTTAAGTACATTATCTTTTAATGAAGCATCAACCTTTACTATGTAGTCTTTTACCATATCATCATAGTATGAATCTTCATGTTTAATTGTATTAATTTTTACAGAATTTTCGGAAGGCTTGCTTGAATGAGAACTTAAATTAATAATTGAATTGCCAATTAAAGAAAAAACTTTTGTCACTAAAAATATTATAAGTATTGCCGCAAGTGCATATAAGACAATTTTTTTATTGACAAATATTTTTTTTCGACGAGATTTATTTATCTTATCAGTTAAGACTTTTTTAGACTTAAAATCCATTTGTAAAAAATATAATTACTTACCAATATAAGATATGGCAATACAGCCTTTTCCGGTATGGCCTCCTATTACAGTGCCTATGCTCGTTATATACGAATCATCAAGAATAATATTTGGAAATTTATTTTTTATTCTTGATGCCATTTCTTTTGCATTATCAACACAATTGGAATTGGTTATAAATACTTTATCATTGAGATTGCCAGTATCACCTATTATGCTTACAACTTCATCCATAGCGCTACTTATACCTCTAACTTTTTTTAGTGGTTCAAGTTTTCCTTCGCTACTTACATGCATAACAGGAACTATATTTAAAAGTTTTCCAACACCACCAGCAACTTTTGAAACTCTTCCGCCTTTTATTAGTTGATCGAGATTCTCTACAAAGAAAAGCGTAAATAAATTCTTTTTAAGATTTTCTGTGTATTCATATACTTTATCTATATCATTATTCTCTTTTTTATAATCATATATTTTTTCAAGTAAAAGACCATATCCAGCTGATGCATTGAGAGAATCAACTACATATATTTTAGCCTCTGGATTCGACTCTTTAACTATATCTCGTGCAATGAGAGCAGAATTGACAGCGCCAGAAATACCAGATGATAGTTCAATATGCAATATGTCATAACCTTGTGATATTAATTTTTTCCACAAATTCTCATACTGCTCTGGATCAGGCTGGGAAGTCTTTACAGTATTTGTTTTTATAAGTTCATAAAAGTTATCAATTGTATGGTCTTTAAAAAAATCATCATAAAATCTTTCATTATTTATATAATAATAAAAGCTTACATAATACATATTATGTTTTCTTAAATAAAACGGAGTTAAATCACAAGTTGAAGAACATGTTATTATAAAATCTTTCATAGTTTACCCTTCTATTTTAACAATATCAGCACCTAAATCTTTAAGTTTATTGACGAAGTCTTCATACCCTCTTTCTACATACTCTATTTTGTCAATTTGAGACTCACCATTTGCTGCAAGTGCTGCCATAACAAGTGCTGCTCCTGCTCTTAAATCTGGCGCCACAAGTTTTTGCCCAGTAAGCGATTTTACACCTGTAATCTTAAGTCTTGCACCATCTATTTTCATATTAGCGCCCATTTTTAGAAGCTGGTCAACATATTTAAATCTGTTTTCGAAAATAGATTCATGAATCATACTATCACCATTTGCAAGTGACAAAGTGCATGTAAATTGAGGTTGCATATCAGTTGGAAAACCTGGATATGGCATGGTTTTCACTGTAGTAGGATAGATATTTTCAGAACCGACTATTCTAAGCGCTTCATCATATACTATAACTTGATTTCCAATATCAAGAAGCTTTGCTGTAATTGATTCAAGATGCTTTGGAATTATGCTTTTAATGAGTATATCGCCTCTTGTAATACTTGCTAAAGTCATATAAGTTCCAGCTTCAATTTGGTCAGGAATTATAGAATATGTAGTACCATGGAGTTTTTTCACTCCTTTAATTCTTATAATATCAGTACCAGCACCCTTAATATTAGCTCCCATAGAGTTTAAAAAGTTTGCAATATCAACAACGTGCGGTTCTTTTGCTGCATTTTCAATTATAGTCTGGCCATAACTTAACACAGAGGCAAGCATTATATTGACTGTCGCACCCACAGAAACAACATCAAGATATATATTCGATCCATGAAGTTCGTTACATTCAGCGCATATATACCCATCTTTTTCATAAGCATTTGCACCAAGAGCATTAAAACCTTTTAAGTGAAGGTTTATCGGCCTAGCACCTATATTACATCCACCAGGGAATATAACTTTAGCTTTATGATGTTTAGCAAGAAGTGCTCCAACAAAATAATATGTAGCTCTCATTTTTCCAAGATTTGATCCGGAAAGCTCAGTTACATTTGCTGATTTTGAATTAATTTTTACAACATTTCGGTTAATTCTATCAACTGTAGCACCAAGTAGTTTGATTGAATCAAGCATGACATTTACATCCCAGACATCAGGGACATTTTCAAGTATAATGTCATCATCAGTCATTATTGCTGCAGCAAGAATACCTAAAGTGGCATTTTTAGCACCGGAAATTTTCACTTCTCCGCTTAGCTTTTTGCCACCAGTAATCACATATTTTGACATAATTTACACCATATATATTGTATAATAAACTGAAAATTTTGTAAAGAAAAAAACATGCATAATATCCATATTTTACGCATGTTTTGAGAATTCACATCCACAATAATCTTGTCTATATAAGTTGTATTTTTTTGAAAGTTTAATTGAGTTTAAATAACCATCTTCTTTCTTAAAATCGCTCGGCAAGTATCTCACAATAGTATCTTTACATAGATTTATACCTATGTCATATATAAGTTTAGCATTTTTATGTGGAGATATGCTAAGTGTCGTACATAAATAATTTACAGTGTCTGATAAGTTATTAGAATTGATATAATTGATAACATAATCAAGAGTAGTTTTAAGACGAAGTTTAAAACAAAGTTCGCATCTTTTGTCACCTTCTGGCAAGTTTTCATAACCTTTTATATAATTTAAGAAAGTATCATGATCATAGTTCTCATATATTATACTAATATCATACTTTTTAATGGCTAAAAGTTTAATTAGTTCATTATATCTTTTAGTATATTCAGAACTGGTATCTATATTTGGGTTATAAAACAATATATATATATTAAAATAATTATATAGTTTTTCAAGTGTAGCCGAACTGCATGGTGCACAGCACACATGCAAAAAAAGATTTGGTTTATTACTTGTATCAATACTCTTTATAATTCTATTAAATTCGCCATTTAGATTTATATCCATAATACAATAATCGATAATAAAGATAAAAATAAATTTATAATAAAAAAGAAAATATATTTAATTTTAATATTTGCTTTTGATTTCCTATAAGATATGATTCTATTAAAAAATACATTATATAAAAATACAAGCACTGAATATAGACTAAGCAAAATAAAGATTAAAGGAATAACTCCTTTATTTTTATCTATATCAATTAAAAAAGTTATAATTGATGCTATTAAAATTATAATAATTAAACCAATTATCGCTTGCATTACAAGTTGATTTTTTTCACTTCTCTTAATTCCCATTTTTATTTGATTGTCTTAATATCTCATATACAATTATAGATGATGAGATTGCGACATTTAGTGATTGTATTTTTCCATACATTGGTATTTTAATCTTTTCATCAGAAAGTGATATAAGATCTTGGCTTACACCATTAGCTTCATTTCCAAATATTACTGCGTTTTTATCGCTAAATACTTTATCATAATATGTGTGTGAATCATCACTAATTGCAGTAGCAAATACTTTAAAATTATTGTCTTTAAGTATATTTATTATGCCTTTCAGATCATTTGATATGAAAATATTTTTTCTAAATATTGAACTCATTGATGCTCTTATAGTTTTAGTATTATATATGCTACATGAATTATCTGAAATTATTATCAAATCAATTCCAGCTGCTTCAGAGACTCGAATTATAGTGCCAAGATTCCCAGGATCCTGTATTTTATCGAGTATTATTATATTATTGATTTTAGATAAATTACTTTTATCTATATTATCAAGAGTATTATACTTTACTCTGGCAATAATTCCTTGTGAATTAATTGTATCTGATACTTTATCATAAACATCATCATCAAGTATATATATAGGTGTATCACTATAATCATTTATTACTTTTGAAAAATATTCACATTTTGATTTTTTTATATATATATCAAAAATTAGATTTTTAGGAATATCAATAAATAGTCTTTCCCCTTCAACATAAAATAAAGACTTATCATCTCGAGATTTTGAATTATCTCTCAATTTGACTAAGTCCTTAATTTTTTCATTATTTTTTGATGATATCGCTAACATTAGATATCAATTTCTGTATCTCCTGGCATGTTAAATAAACTATATGAATTTAGATTTGGAAGTCCAATATCTGGTGATGTTGGTGCTGCACTTCTTTTAAACTGTGACTTATAAAATCTATTGAAAAATATATTAATACAATTTTTAATATACTCTTCTGTATATAAACTTGATGAATTATTATTATATATAAATGTCCTTATAGTTATATCATATAACTTTTCTTTACTAAAGTTGTATTTCAAATAATTGTATAACACAAAATCATGGATTTCATAATTGCCAAGTATTTCTTCAGTTTGTTGCATAAGCATGCCATTTTCAGTTGGTAGAAGTTCAGGACTAATTTTAGCGTGAAGTATATTTTTTAAAGAATTGGCAAGTAAAGTATTGTTGTTATCTTTTAAATTCTCATCAGCTATAGAATTGAGTATATATCTGATAAGTGTCTTTGGTACAGAGCCATTTACATTATACATAGACATCTGATCGCCATTATAAGTTGAAAAGCCAAGAGCGATTTCTGATAAATCACCTGTACCAATAACTATCCCATTTATATCATTTGCAATATCCATAAGGACTTGAGTTCTTTCTCTTGCCTGTGCGTTTTCATATGTGTTATTGGTATTATTGATATCGTGTTCAATGTCGTTAAAATGCACAATAACGGAATTCTTTATATCAATAGTTTTAAGTTCTATATTTAATGATTTAAGTAGACTATTTACATTGGTAGTTGAATCATAAGTTGTCCCAAGACCTGGCATAAATATAGCTTTTATATTATCGTCAGTCAGCGAAAGAAATTCTGATGCCTTTTTTGCTACAAGTAGAGCAAATGTTGAATCAAGTCCGCCGCTTACCCCGATTACAATATTGGAAGCTTTAAGAGTCTTCATTCGTTTTGCAAGTGCAACTGAAAGTATGTTGATTATATGCATACTATAATTATATGGTGATATTTTTTTATTAATGTATGGATACCTGTCAAATTCTCTAAAGAGTTTTTCATTTAAATTATTGTATATATAATTATTAAAGTTAAAGTGAACTAATGTAGAATTGCTTTTTACTGTATTTACATCACTTTGAATCTTGTTTTTATCAAGATCTATATCTGCAAGTAAAATATGATTAGTAAGTATATCATTTTTAACTATAATGTCACCGTATTCACAGATAAATGATCTACCAAAATAAGCATATCGCTCACTTGATTCTGATATTCCAGGAGATGTCGTGACAATAGTGCATTTCTTTTCTAAAGAAATATTTTTAATATTTTTAATATAAGAATCTACATCAATAGTCTCTGGGATTGATGTAATATTAAGTACAATATTTGAATCAAATGAACTATTGTAATCCAAATCAAAAGCAACATTGAAACTAAAATTATTTGTTTTAAATATTAGATTATTTGAAAATGGGAATGTATATGATAAGTTATGAATACTATCATAGATAGTAATATTGTCCTGATTATCATTTAAAGTTGAGAAATAATCTTTATTATTGTCATTTGACTTAAAAGTATTTTTAGGAACAAAGCCAAGTATAGTGCCTGATTTTATTACTGCAGCAACTTCATATACATGAGACATATACTCAAATGGCAAAGATACCACAATTACTACATCAAGTTCAACTGAAAAAAGTACAAGTGAAAAAAGAGCATTTAAGGCGTCATCAAGAATATTTCTATCATGATATAAAGATTGTAAGTTATTGCCTGTTATTGATAGTTCTGGCAAGAGACATAATTTAACTGAAAGAGTATTAACTTTAAGTATCTCTTCTTTAATACATTCAATATTGTATTTTGGGTTTGCTACTTTAATATCAGGCATTAAAGACGCAACTTTTAAGTAACCATTCATATACATATATTATAACATAATACTTTATTTACCACAATTTAAAATATTAAAAAAATATTTGACTTATTGACTTAAAACTAGTATAATCTTTAAGGTAATTCGGAGACATACCCAAGAGGCCGAAGGGGCGCCCCTGCTAAGGGTGTAGGGTGGAT
>AUXO016894194.1_pt1 | contig 10091 bp, 6 predicted proteins | sample 768731 | NCBI WGS metagenome assembly AUXO01 (sample SAMN02715735, study PRJNA202380) | gut metagenome | biome: sheep rumen | host: Ovis aries | place: New Zealand: Palmerston North | reverse complement strand
TCTTTAGTATTTTCAAGTGCTACTCCCCACATTGCTGCATCTACATCGGCACTAGTTCCTTGAAACATACATTTACCTGATTCATAAAGTGTTATTACGGTATCTTCTTCTTGAGCTTGAAATACTACATATGGAATTACTTTATCTCTTTTTTTATCTTTATAGTATTCAATCATTTTTTCTTTTATTTCATCATTTACTTTTATTACAACGTTCACACTTTCCACCTCAAGAATATTATAGCATAAAATTAATAAATAGTTTATAATTAACTTAGAGGTGTTAGTATGTTTAATATTTTAGATATTATAATTGTTTTATTTATTTTAATGTTTGGAATAATAGGTTCTAAAAGAGGAATTATTAAAGAGGGTGTATCTTTAGTTGGTATGGTGCTAATATTCGTAATTAGTTCTATATTTTCTAATAATTTAGGGAACTTCTTATGTAAGTACATGCCATATTTTAGTTTTACTGGAAATATTAAAGGATTAGTAGTATTAAATGTTCTTATATATAAGATAATAGCATTCTTTATAGTATTCTTTGTCTTATTAGGAATATATCATTTAGTTATGTTTTTTACTAAGTTACTTCAAAAGATTGTTGATTCTACTATTATTTTATCTATTCCTTCTTCTATATGTGGATTTATCATTGGTATGGTTAGAGGATTTATTATTATATTATTAATACTTATAGCTTTGATGGTACCTTTTAAAGATGATGATGTTTATAATGGTAGTAAGTTGAAGAACTTTATTTTATATAAAACTCCTTTAGTTTCAATTAATATTGGTACTTATACTTCTGGTATTAGTGATGCATTTGAATTAGGAGAAAAAATTGCTAGTAAAAAGATAAGTACAAATGAAGCTAATTTAGAGTTAGCTACTAATTTAATTAAATTAAAAGTAATTGATAAACATACTATGGATCAATTAATAGTGCTTGATAAATTTAAATCTGTAAAGGGTATTGAAAAGATAGTAGGTAATTATTAAAAGACTAATTTTTTAGTCTTTTTTTTATTTATATTTATTGCTATAATTGTAATAGATTAGAATAAGGAGGCACTATATATGAAATATGTTTATTTGTTCAGTGAAGGTAATAAAGATATGCGTGAACTACTAGGAGGTAAAGGAGCTAATTTAGCTGAAATGACTTCATTAGGTTTACCTGTTCCTAGAGGATTTACTATTACTACTGAAGCATGTAATAAATACTATGCTGATAATAAACAATTGAGTGATGATATTAAAGAACAAATAATAGATAAAATAAAAGAGTTGGAAGGTATTACTGGTAAAGTATTTGGAGATGTTAATAATCCTTTATTAGTTTCTGTTAGAAGTGGAGCTAGAGCTTCTATGCCTGGAATGATGGATACTATCTTAAACTTAGGTATGAATGATAGTGTAGCTTTAAGTTTTTCTAAGATTACTAATAATAAAAGATTTGTTTATGACTCTTATAGAAGATTTATTCAAATGTTTGCTGATGTAGTTATGGAATTACCTAAAGAAAAGTTTGAAGGATTATTTGATAAGATTAAAGAAGAGAAGAATGTAAAATTAGATACTGAACTTAGTGCTGAAGATTTAGTTGAAGTTGTTAATAAATATAAGACTGAGTATAAAGAATTAACTGGAAGTGAATTTCCACAAGATCCTAGGGAACAATTAATAGAAGCAGTTAAAGCTGTTTTTAGAAGTTGGAATAATGATAGAGCTATTACTTATAGAAGACTTAATGATATTCCTAGTGAATGGGGTACTGCAGTTAATGTACAAGAAATGGTTTATGGTAATAAAGGGGATACTTCTGGAACAGGTGTTGCTTTTACAAGAAATCCTGCTACTGGTGAGAATGCTTTATTTGGAGAGTATTTAATGAATGCTCAAGGAGAAGATGTTGTTGCTGGTATACGTACTCCTCAAAGTATAGATACATTAAAAGATGTAATGCCTGAATGTTATCAAGAATTTAAAAGAATTTGTAATATATTAGAAAATCATTATCATGATATGCAAGATATGGAATTTACAATAGAAGATGGTAAATTATTTATGTTGCAAACTAGAAATGGTAAGAGAACTTGTAAAGCTGCAATAAAAATTGCTGTTGATATGGTAAATAGTGGAATGATATCTATTGATGAAGCTTTAATGAGAGTTGAACCATTGCAATTAGATCAATTATTACATCCTAACTTTGATGAAGAAAAGTTAAAGAATGGTAAAGTGATTGCTAAAGGATTAGCTGCTTCACCTGGGGCTGCTACTGGTAAACTATGTTTTACAGCACAAGCTGCTTTAGACTTTGCTGAAGTTGGCTTTAGAAGTTGGAATAATGATAGAGCTATTACTTATAGAAGACTTAATGATATTCCTAGTGAATGGGGTACTGCAGTTAATGTACAAGAAATGGTTTATGGTAATAAAGGGGATACTTCTGGAACAGGTGTTGCTTTTACAAGAAATCCTGCTACTGGTGAGAATGCTTTATTTGGAGAGTATTTAATGAATGCTCAAGGAGAAGATGTTGTTGCTGGTATACGTACTCCTCAAAGTATAGATACATTAAAAGATGTAATGCCTGAATGTTATCAAGAATTTAAAAGAATTTGTAATATATTAGAAAATCATTATCATGATATGCAAGATATGGAATTTACAATAGAAGATGGTAAATTATTTATGTTGCAAACTAGAAATGGTAAGAGAACTTGTAAAGCTGCAATAAAAATTGCTGTTGATATGGTAAATAGTGGAATGATATCTATTGATGAAGCTTTAATGAGAGTTGAACCATTGCAATTAGATCAATTATTACATCCTAACTTTGATGAAGAAAAGTTAAAGAATGGTAAAGTGATTGCTAAAGGTTTAGCTGCTTCACCTGGGGCTGCTACTGGTAAACTATGTTTTACAGCACAAGCTGCTTTAGACTTTGCTGAAGCTGGTGAGAAAGATTTAATATTGGCTAGAGCTGAAACATCTCCTGAAGATATAGAAGGTATGAATGTTGCTCATGGAGTATTAACTGTTCGTGGTGGTATGACTTCTCATGCTGCAGTTGTAGCTAGAGGAATGGGTACTTGTTGTGTATCTGGTTGTGGTGAAATAGTTGTAGATGAAGATAATAAGACTTTAACTACTAAAGATAATACTGTTTATCATGAAGGTGATTGGATTAGTTTAGATGGTTCTACTGGATTAGTATATGGAGAAAAAATAGATACTGTACCTCCTACTATATCAGGGGACTTTGAGACATTAATGAAGTGGGCTGATGATAAAGCACATTTGGAAGTTAGAACTAATGCAGATACTCCTAAAGATGCTAAACAAGCAAGATTATTTGGAGCTAAAGGAATAGGACTTTGTCGTACAGAGCATATGTTCTTTGATGAAAAGCGTATATTTAACTTTAGAAGAATGATTACAGCTGATACTCTTGAGAAAAGAGAAGAAGCTTTAAGTAAGATTTTACCTTATCAAAGAGAAGATTTTGAAGGTTTATTTAGAGAAATGGCTGGATATGTAGTTACTATAAGATTTTTAGATCCACCATTACATGAATTTTTACCTCATACAGATGATGAGATAAAAGAATTAGCTAATTCATTAGATATGAGCTTTGAAGATTTAAAAACACGAGTAGATTCATTAAAAGAGTTTAATCCAATGATGGGACATAGAGGTTGTAGATTAGCTATTACTTATCCAGAGATTGCTAGAATGCAAACAAGAGCTGTTATAGAGGCAGCAATAAATGTAAAAAATGAAGGTTTAGTAGTTAAACCAGAAATAATGATTCCATTAGTTGGAACATTAAAAGAATTTACTTATATTAAAGAGATAGTAGTAGATGAAGCTAAGAAAGTAATGGCTGAGAAAAATACTGAAGTTGAGTATAAAATTGGTACAATGATAGAGATACCTAGAGCTACTTTAATTTCTGATAAAATAGCAAAAGAAGCTGAATTCTTTAGTTATGGAACTAATGATTTAACACAAATGACTTATGGATTCTCAAGAGATGATGCTTCTAAGTTCTTAAAAGATTATTATGATAAAGGTATTTTAGAGAGTGATCCTTTTGCTTCTATAGATCAAGAAGGTGTAGGAAGACTTGTTGATATGTCTGTAAGACGTGCTATAAGTGTTAGAAAAGATATAGAGTTAGGTATCTGTGGTGAACATGGAGGAGATCCAAAGAGTATTGAATTCTGTCATAGAGTAGGGCTTACTTATGTATCTTGTTCTCCATTTAGAGTTCCAGTTGCTAGACTTGCTGCTGCAAGAGCTGCAATATTAGAAGAAAAAGATATTATTTAGATGATGATATAGAAAATGAGACTTATCTGATGAAATAATTAAGAAGTGGATTATTCCACTTTTTTATTTGTTTTTTTGTTGTTTTGTGTTAGTATATAAAACTAATGAAGAGTATTATGCTTTTTATAGGAGGATATAATTATGGATTTAAAATATTTTATGGATGAATTAGATAAAAAGCCTGTTACACATAATAACTATTTAATGGAAGTTGATTACTATGATAGGATTTCTGATGATAAAAAAGAATTATTAAAATCTGTTTTTTCTTATTTATCAGAAGATTCATTCATAAACTTATTACACATTTATAATGATTTTAAGATTCCTGTTAAAGATACAGGATACATACAATGTATTTCTAGTGATGGGAATAATAGATTATTAGTACCTATTAAAGTCTCATTTTTTGATGATTTAGATTATAATAAACCAACTGAAGTTTTACCGGAAGAAGCTTTTGATAAGAAATATAATAAATATAGAAAAGTTGGTTCTCAAGACTATACAGAAATATCTATTGAAAGAAAAATGAATAGTGAAGAGTCAGGAAAAATAAGTATTATTTATACTGCTGATGGTGGAGTATTTTTAAATGATGATGCTGCAGTTGCTATTGCTTGGAAGAGTGTTGATGAGTTGGGAAAACAACTTGCTATTGTATGCAAATATAGGGATCAAGCTTTAGAAAGAGATAATGAACATTATCAAAAAATAATGATTAAAAATTATAGACACTGTAAATAGTGTCTTTTTTAATTTTATATAGTAAAATTTGTAGAAATGTTTTCTTTTTTTGATATAATAATAGTATTGATAGAGAGGGTGAACTTATGAAAGTTGTTTGTGTTGGTCATTCTACTTATGATACTACTTTACCAATGGATGAATATCCTACTGAAAATATTAAATATCGATTAGAAGGTCATATTGAGTGTGGTGGTGGTCCTGCTGCTAATGGTGCTTATTTATTAGCTAAGTGGGGTATGGATACAGCAATTGCTTCTGTTATTGGTAATGATTTTTATGGAAATCAAATTATTAAAGAATATGAGAAAGTTGGATGTGATACTTCTTTATTAGAAAAACATGAAGATCATTATACAACTAGTAGTTATATTATTGCTAATAGAAGCAATGGATCTCGTACTATTTTATCTTCTAAAGATAAACCAATTAGAAAATTAAATAGAGAGTTAAATATAGATTGTGATGTTATTTTAATAGATGGAGAACATCCTGATTCAGCTGAAGAATTATTAAGACATAATGGAAAAGATAAGATTAGTGTTTTAGATGCTGGTAGACTTAATACTGATACTAGACATTTAGGTAAAATGGTTAAATATTTAATATGTTCTAAAGATTTTGCTGAAGAATTTTCTAATACTAAATTGCATGCTAATGATTTAGATGGTTTAATTAAATGTCATAAAGAATTATCTGCTTATTTTAATAATCAAGTTATTATTACTTTAGAAGATAAAGGTAGTTTTACATTTATTGATGGAGGTTATGAAGTAATTCCTAGTATTAAAGTTAAAGCACTTGATTCTACTGGTGCAGGAGATATATTTCATGGAGCATTTACTTATTTTATAAGTAATGGTTATACTCTTAGAGAAACAATACGTTATGCATCTATTACAGCTGCTATTTCAGTTACTAGAGTTGGTGCTAGATATTCAATTCCAGAGTTAAAAGAAGTATTGGAATATGATGAAATTATATAGTAATTGTCCTACTTTAGATTTGCATGGTGAAACTAGTGATTTTGCTAGAGTTGAAATAAATGACTTTGTAAGAGATAATTATAATTTAAAAAATGATACTGTAATAATTATTCATGGAATTGGAACTGGTGTTTTAAAAAAAACAACTCAGCAAGTATTGAGTAAAAATAAATACGTTGAAACATATAAAATTGATAATTTTAATGATGGAGAGACGATTGTCAAGCTTAAGAAAAGAATTTGACTTTCGTCTTTTAATATGTTAAAATAGGAAACATATATGTGTCGGAGGGGGTATATTATGTACACAGAAGAATATGAACATAAGGGATTTCCATTCAAAGATTTCTTATTAAAATTAATTTTAATAATTATTTTTGTGTTTCTATTAATTTGGTTATTACCTAAGTTTATTACACCTACAACAATAGTAAAAGAAAATAATAAATCTGGTAGTAATGGAAATAACAATTCAACTCAAATTTCAGTTTCTAGTACAAGAATCTTCCAAGAAAATCTTGAAAGAATGAAAGAGGCTGCAATTTCATACTTTACTGATGATAGATTACCATCAGAAGTAGGAGAGTCTAAAACTATGACTCTTAGTGCAATGATAGGGGAGAAAATCATTACACCACTTATTGACGGAAAGAATAAAGCTTGTGACGTTGATAAGAGTTATGTAAAAATAACTAAAGCAGATGATGAATATATCTTAAAAGTTAACTTAAAAGATAGTGAAAATGAAGATTATATTTTAGTTCATTTAGGATGCTATACATATTGTAAAAGCACTATCTGTGAAAAAGATTATTCAAATATTGCAATTAAAGGAAGTAAGTCTACTTCAAATGCTAATAACTATTCTCCAGTTATTACTATAAGACCTGCTAAACAAGATGATTATTCAACTAATAATTCATCTTCAAAATCATCTAAGTCAAGTTCTAGTTCATCTAGTTCTAAATCAAGCAGTTCTAGTTCATCTAGTTCAAGTTCTAGCTCATCAAGCAGTTCTAGTTCATCTAGTTCAAGTTCTAGTTCATCAAGTAGTTCTAGTTCATCTAGTAGTTCTAGTTCAAGCTCTAGTTCATCAAGCTCAAATGGTAAAATTGCTTATATTTATGAGTATGAAAAAATTACTGGTACAAGATTATCAAAATGGTCAGATTGGTCAGATTGGTCTAAAACTAGTTGTGATACTAAAGAAGTTAATTGTAGTGATGATGACTTTACTTGTCTTAGAAAAGTACAATTATATAATAGAAAAGAAAATATAGGTACTTATACTAATAAGTATACTAGATCAAGAGAAGTTACAAGACAAACTGGATCTTATGAAGTTAAAGCTTGTTCAAGTTATAATTATGTAATAGTTAATAATACAACTTATGCAACTACAACTACTACAAACTATACTACTATTAATAATGTTAGTTACCAAACACAATCTAATGTATGTGGTTCTACATGTAGTTGGACTTATGCTGGTAGAGCAAGTTATTCTAATCCACCTAGAGATACAGCAACTACACATTATGTATTTGCTGGTGCTGATTATAGTTATTGTGAAGAAACTTGTACAACTTTACCAAAATATTATTATGATAAATATACATTCAATGGTGGTATGAATTCATCAGTTGTTAAAGTTGTTACTCCTGGAGAAACAACTTCAAACTCTACTACTAGAGTTACTTCAAGTAGTACAATTGATGTTACAGCTTCATGTGCATCATATACTACTAAGACAGTACCAATTTATAGTACTATTACTGTTAATGAAATTGCTACTCGTGAAGAACCATTATATGGTACAGTTTGCTATAAGAGTACAAAATCTAGAAAAGTAATAGAATCTGGTTCTAGAAAAACTAAATGGTCAAAATATAATGATACTTCATTATTAAATGCTGGATGGTCATATACAGGAAGAAAAGAAGCTGCGTAATAAGGGGGTAAAATAAATGAATCAAGTAAGAAATTTAATATTTTATAGAACTTTAGAAAATGGTGTTTTAGTTGATAAGACTCATGCATTTTATAATGATGGTTCTGAAAAAGAATTATCTAATAAACAAGAAATTGATAGTGCAATAAGCTCTATCTTAGCTGAAGAAAAAATGTCTAATAACTCTAATTTATCTTTGGAAGAAAGAATTAATAATAGAATTAAAGCTGTTTCTGCTAGTGATTTTGTTAAAAATTATAATACATATAGATATGTTGATTCTAGAGATACTAAAGTTATATTAGATAATATTAATAATAATTTAGATAAAATTAATAATAATCTTGATAATAAAAATGATGTTAATGAATATGTAGAAACTACTTATCCTAATTCAAAAGTTTCTTATCAAGAAGAATTTGATGAAAAGAAAGATAATAGATTTGTAACTGGTATTAAAAATGCTACTAAGAAAGTTAGAAAAAGCAAATTAGCTAGAAATTTATTAATTACTGGTACTGCATTTGTTGTATCTTTTGGAATATTCTCATGTTTAGCTAAGAATACTAAGAAAGGTCAAATGACAGATAGTAACATTGATTATTCAATAACTTCTCAAAAAGATGCATCTGCTTATAAAGACTTTTCAGAAATAAAAGATTTTAATACTTTATTATCAAGTACAAAGAGTACTGCTCAACATAAAGCGATGAAAATGATGAGTGACAACTTAGATTATTTCAATATTACGTTTGCAAATCATTTTATTGAACAAGGTAAAGATGTAAAAGCTGCGTTATCATGGGATGAAATGATGGCTTTACAACTTGCTTATAATGATTATACAAGAGATGAAATTAAAGCTATTTTTAATGGATATGAATTAGATTCATCTAAATTTGATGGTTATTATAAAAATGCAACTTTACAATTAATGGGTGCTTATGTATTAGAAACTCGTGATATGCAAGTTGACTCTTATAAATATCTTGTTTCAGAAGAAGGACAAGCATTTGTTAAAAAATATAATGAAATGTTCTTAGCTGCTAAAGAAGCAACTGGTTCTGAAAAAATCAATTTAGTTAATAAATTTTATAGTGAATTACATAAAGATTTCCCAATTTCTGATGAAATTAGAGAAGTTGGTATTTCACATGCTGATGCTAGAAGTGAGATAACTCGTTATAAATTAGCTGTTACTCCTATAGTAGCTGCTTCTGAAATATTATTCCAAAACTTAGATATAGATCATACTTTATCTGATAAAGCTATTGATTACTTTAATGATTTAGGTTTATGTAATTTAGCAGTTGAACAATTTGAAAGAGCAGAAACTATTCTTTTAATGAGTGATAGTAATGAAGAATTACCTTTATATAGTCAATATAGAGATTTAAAAATTGCTGAATTAACTGCTAAAAATAGCTATGTTATTGATGATGCTCATAGAGATTTATCTCAATTAGATGCATTTAAAAATATGGTTAATAAACAAGTAGAATGTTTTGATAATATCACTAAAGAATCTACTGGTAAATCAAGCAGTTCATCAAGTAGTAATTCTAAGAGTGGTAAGTCTTATACTAAATCTTGGAGTGAATCTAAGACTACTTATAAAACTGAAACTACTAAAGAAACTACTAATGATAGAAATGAAGCTGTAAGAAAATCTAGCGAAGAAAAAGTTAGAGCAGCTGAAGAAAAAGTAAATAAACAAATTGAAAAAGAAAATCAAGCTAATAAAGAAAAAGCTCTAAAAGAAGCTGAAGAAAATAGAAAGAAGATTCAAGCTGAAGAAGATAAGAAAGCTGAAGCTAATCAAAAAGAAGTTGAAAAATCAAATAAAGAATTACAAGAAAACATTAATAAAGCTAATGAAAAAATTAACAATGGACAAACTGTTAATGAAAAAGATTTAGGAGATAATGTTAACTTTGATAATAATCATTCTGATTCTAATGGTAATTTAGATAACTCAGTTAAAGATATTACTACTGATGGATCAAATGCTAATAAAGATTTACCTGATCCTAATAAGACTGGTGCTGAATTTGATAAGAA